>WNFY01006504.1_pt1 | contig 10751 bp, 6 predicted proteins | sample 5400091 | NCBI WGS metagenome assembly WNFY01 (sample SAMN13153364, study PRJNA577476) | soil metagenome | isolation source: 60 cm soil or saprolite under grassland replicate 1 | place: USA:California | collected 2016-06-15
AGGAGCGCGCCGGTGAGATTGAAGAATGCGGCCATTGCAATCGCCTGACGCGGCGTAAGGACTTTGGTCGACACCACGGTGGCGATCGCATTCGCGGCGTCGTGAAAGCCGTTGCTGTATTCAAAAATGATCGCCGCGAGAACGACGGAAAGAAAGGTAAGCATCAGCCGCAGTCGGCTACGAATACTTGAGCGCCACTTCGAGGACGATATTTCCCGCGTCCCGGCAGCGGTCGATCACTTTTTCGATTAATTCGAACAGATCGCGCAGAAAAATCACCTGCTTTGTCTTGTAATCGCCCTGATAAAGATCGCGCAGCAGATCGAGCTCGAGTTTGTCGGCGTCGCCCTCGATCGACTGAAGCTTGGCGTTCATTTCGCGCGCCGTCGCCGCGTCGGTGCCTTTGCGCAATTGTTTCACCATGGCCAGAACCGTCTCCGCGGCTTGCTCGAGAAGTTCCACCTGCTTGCGAAAACTGCGGCCCTGCAATTCCTCCGGGCAGATCAAAACGCGCTCACCGATCTTTTCAACTGTCTTTGGTATTTTATAGAGTGCCGCCGCCAGCGCTTGGATGTCTTCCCGTTCCAAAGGAGTGATGAAGGTTTTGCAAAGCTGCTTCGCGTCCGCCTGCTGAGCGCTTGCCTCCAGCAAATCGTAAAACTTTTGGTCGCGTCCGAGGATTTTTTGGATCGACAACATAACTCGTCTCAGTTGTAGCCCGCGTCGCTGACCCCGGCCAGCCTATTTCTCGCCGGAGCCAAGACTGCGATCGGCGATTACGGCAACAGTTAGAGCATTGCGCCGCGCATGATTACCAACGCGATGCTGAAATAAATAATAAGTCCGGTAACATCGACAAGAGTGGCGACGAAGGGAGCGGAAGACGTCGCGGGATCGGCGCCGACGCGTCGTAAAGCAAACGGCAGCATTGACCCTGAGAGCGAGCCCCAAAGCACCACGCCCACGAGCGCGAGACCGACTGTTATTGCGACTAGCGGCCAATGCGGACCGTACAACTCACGATGAAAATATTTCTCCCCAACGATTGACCATAGCGCTACGCGCAATGTTCCGATCGTGCCCAGGATCAAGCCTAAGGACAAACCGGCCCGAATCTCACGGAACGCCACGCGCCACCAGTCACGCAGCGTCACCTGTCCCAGCGCCATCGCGCGGACGATCAGAGTCGATGCCTGCGAGCCGGAATTGCCGCCACTGGAAATGATTAGCGGCAAAAACAATGCCAGCACCACGGCCCTGGCGATTTCATCCTGAAAACTTGCCATGGCCGTCGCGGTCAACATCTCGCCCAGGAACAAAATCACAAGCCAGCCGGCGCGCTTGCGGATCATTCGCCAGAGCGGAATTCGCATATACGGCTCTTCCAACGCTTCCATGCCGCCAAATTTTTGGATGTCCTCAGTAGCTTCCGCTTCAGCGACATCGAGCATGTCGTCGATAGTTACGATGCCGACGAGCACGCCGCTGGAATCGACCACTGGGAGCGCGGTGCGATCGTATTTGCGAAAAATGTTCAACGCGTCCTGCTGCGAATCGGTCACATTCAACGCGACGAATGTTCGGTCGCGGAAGTCGCTGACTTTTGCGGTGAGTGGTCTGAGTAGAAACTCGCGCATCCGCAGGTCATCGATGAGCTTCCCGCGATCATCGACAACGTAGATAACGTTCAGCGTCTCGCTGTCGCGGCCATGTTCGCGTACGTACTCGAGCACTTGTTGCACCGTCCAATCCTCGTGCACGGCGACGAAATCGGGCGTCATCAAGCGACCGACGCTGCCTTCCGGGTAACCGAGCAATGACTGCGCGACTTGCCGTTCCTGGGGCGTCAGCAATCTGATCAGCTGTCGCGCCGCAGCACTCGGCAATTCCTCGAGTAGCGCCGTGCGATCGTCCGGCGACATCTCGTTCAAAATGCCTACAACCTGCTCGTGTGCCATGGCACGCAGCAGTTTCTGCTGCGCATCGAAATCGAGATATTCAAAAACGTCCGCTGCCAGCGCATGCGGCAGCACGCGAAAGATGATCACCTGTTCGTCTTCCGGCAAATCGAGGATCACTTCCGCGACATCGGCCGGCGGCCATTCCCGAAACACCTCACGCAACGCACCGAAATTACGGGCGTCGATCAGGCTTCTGATTTCTGGTTCTAAGATTTTGCCAACCATAAGAGAATTTTCATGCGCAACTGCCGCCGAGTTCTAACACTCAGCCGTGGAGAGCGTCAATCGGTGGATCGAGCAGTCCCTTGCTCGATGCTAGAAAAATGCGGCCGAAGGCCGGATAATAACATCGCCTGCGGAACGACCGATCCACCTCCGCATTCCCGGTTGCGCTTCCAAATCATCTTCTTCTCATCCGAGCGAAAGTCTTGCCCTGAGCGAAGTCGAATGGGAATCTCTTACTATTGTTTTGTGGCGGGGATTCTGTCTCCGCTTGGAATTTGCGCGAAAAGAACCAAGATAATTCTTATGGCGGCAGTTGCGATAGGCCCAATGATTCGGCGTGACATCGGCGGGGATCACGTTTGCGTGCTTACGTTCGATCGTCCCGAATCGGGCGCGAACATTTTTGACGCTGCTACTCTCGATGAGTTAAATGAACATCTCGATTTTGTAGAGAACGAGAGTTCGTTGCGCGGGCTGATCATTACGTCGGCGAAAAAATCGATCTTCATCGCCGGCGCGGATTTGAAGACGCTGTTGAAACAAGCGCAAACCGGGGATATGCGTGCGTTCATTGCCGAAGGACAGCGGATCCTCAACCGGTTCGCCGAATTGCGAATTCCGACTGCTGCGGCAATCCATGGCGCTTGCGCAGGCGGCGGCTATGAGGTCACGCTGGCCTGCGATCATCGCGTCGCGTCGGATGATCCAAGCACACGTATCGGTCTGCCGGAAACGACGCTCGGGTTAATTCCCGCATGGGGCGGCTGCACCCGCCTGCCACGCTTGATTGGCGCGGACAAGGCCGCCGATGTGATTTTGAAGGGGAAACTTTATTCTGCGCAGGAAGCCTTGAAGCTCGGCTTGGTCGATGAAGTCGCGCCGCGCGATCAACTGGTCGATCTCGCGCGGAAGAAGTTGCGCGATGGAAAACGCAAACCTTCGCCTGCACCGAAGATTGATCAGGAAATTCCCGCGCCGCGCAATCACAATCCGGCGCCGGCGCGCGCGCTCGAAGTGATCAAGAAAGGTCTTTTTGCTTCCACCCAGCAATCGCTCGCCTTCGAGCTGGACGCGATTGTGGATCTCGGCAAAACCGAATCGACTCAAAACCTGATCCGCAATTTCTTTCTGGCCGAGAAATACAAGAAAGGTTCTGCGAAGATTCCTATGCAAAAGGTAGTGCACGCCGCCGTGATCGGGGCGGGCGTAATGGGTTCAGGCATCGCGCAGTGGCTCAGCTCTCGCGGCGTTACGGTGATTCTGCGCGACATCGCACGGGAGCAAGTCGACCGCGGTCTGGCTAACGTTGAGAAGACTTACGCCGACGCAGTAAAGCGCGGTTTGATGAGCGCGGAAAAAGCAAGAGAGGGACGCGCCCGGATTGTGGCATCGACTGCGCCGATGGAATTGCGTGATGTGCAATTTGTGATCGAAGCCGCGTCGGAAAAGATCGAGATCAAAAAAGAAATCTTCCGCGAGTTGGCGATGCAGGCCGGTCCTAAGACGATCGTCGCTACGAATACGTCGGCCCTTCCAGTTAGCAAGCTCGCCGACGCAACCGTTTCGCCCGAGCACGTCATCGGTCTGCATTTTTTCAATCCAGTGAGTCGAATGAAACTGGTGGAAGTTGTAATTGCAAACCAAACGTCCGAGGAGACGCGCGAGCGGTCGCTCGCCTTTGCGCGGCAAATCGGAAAACTACCTGTGATTGTGCGAGACGGCCCCGGGTTCCTCGTCAACCGCGTTTTGTTCCCTTACCTGCTCGATGCCGCGGAGCTGTTTCAAAGCGGTGTGGACGCGGACAAGATCGACAATGCTCTTTTGCAATGGGGAATGCCGATGGGGCCGCTGCGTTTGATTGATGAAATCGGCGTCGATATCGCTGTCGATATTGGCAATACGCTTGAGAAAGCCTACGGAATGCGCGACCACGTGCCCACTGTGCTGCTCTGGTTGCGCGATGGCCAGATGCTGGGCCGCAAAGCGAACGCTGGTTTTTACAAATACGAAGCCAAAACGCAAACGCCTAACGACGCGCTTGAAAAATGGCGTAGGAGCGACGCCTCGTCGCTTGGTTCCAGACAAACCATCGGCGAGGGCGCCGCTTCCACTCTCAGCAACCGCCTTATCTTTCTTATGGTGAACGAAGCCGCCCGCTGTGTAGAAGAGAACATCGTCGATTCGCCGGAGAACGCGGACTACGGAATGATTCTGGGCATAGGTTTTGCGCCATTCCGCGGCGGGCCATTGCGTTTCGCGGAACATTTTGGTCTGAAAGAGATCGTCGAAGAAATGGAGCGACTCGCGCAGAGCGAAGAGAAGTTTGCACCGTGTGAGATATTGAAAAAGCACGCGCGAGATGGAACGAGATTTTATGAAAACTGAAGTGGCCGGGCTCGAGCGGAAGATAGGCATCTTGCCTGTCTCGGCCGGCAGGCCTCCGGCCTGTCGAGTCTTACGGCGATGTACTCACAGCAGGCTGGAAGCCTGCCGGCCGAGACAGTCTGGAAGACTATCCTCCACATGAATCGCCCATGAAATCGCCGCTCGAAGCACCCGAAAAACAGATCGCTGAAGAAACCAGCGCGAAGTCCGCCAGTCGGACGGACTCGTCCAGTGGCGAGCCGGAAAAGCCTGTGTCTGCCGTTATCGACACTTCGAAGATGGTCAAAGGCCAGCGCGAAGCGCTGGAACTGGCCGAGGCCGCGCGCGATCCACTAGAAGATCGCGGCAGTTTCGCCAGCAATCTTTTCGTCGGACGATACGATTTCGATCGGATTTATCCGTACCCGGCGCAAAGCGCGGAGGACCGCGCTGCCGGCGAATCGTTCCTGCAAAACCTGGAAACTTATTTGCGCGATCACGTCGATCCGGACGAGATCGATCGTACCGGTGAAATTCCGCCGGAAAATTTTGCCGGCCTCGCGCAGATCGGTGCCTTTGGAATCAAAGTGCCACAGAAATACGGCGGGCTCGGTTTATCGCAGTATAACTACGGGCGCGCGGCGGTTTTGCTCGGCAGTTGGGATGGAAATGTGGCCGCGCTGGTTTCGGCGCATCAATCAATTGGGGTCGCGCAGCCATTGCTTTTGTTTGGCACAGAAGAACAAAAACAAAAATATCTGCCACGCGTTGCAGGTGGCGAAATCTCGGCGTTTGCCCTGACCGAATCTCACGCCGGCTCCGACCCGGCGACGATGAGCCTGCGCGCAGAGCCAACGCCTGACGGCTCTGAGTTCATTCTGAACGGCGAGAAACTTTGGTGCACAAACGGCGTGAAAGCAGGTGTGCTCGTGGTGATGGCGCGTACGCCGCCAAAGATCGTGGGCGGAAAAGAGCGCAAACAAATCACGGCATTTATTGTCGACGTGGACACGCCGGGCCTCAAGATCGCGTACCGCTGCCGGTTTATGGGATTGCGCGCGCTCTACAATGCGGTCGTCACGTTCAAAGATGTGCGCGTGCCCCGAGAAAATATTATCGCGGGCGAAGGCAAAGGACTCAAAGTCGCGCTCACTACTTTGAACACGGGGCGACTCACGTTACCAGCCGCGTGCGTGGGCGTTTCCAAGCGCTTGCTGGAAATTTCGCGCAAGTGGGCGAGCGAACGGATTCAATGGGGGGTCCCGATCGGTCAACATGCCGCTATTGCAGGAAAAATCGCGGAGATGGCGGGCAACGTTTTCGCGATGGAAGCGATGACCTTCCTCAGTTCATCGCTGCTCGACCGTAAAACGGGCGATCTGCGCATCGAAACAGCCATGTGCAAAATGTGGGCGACGGAAATGACCTGGAAAATTGCTGACGACGCGATGCAAGTGCGCGGCGGTCGCGGCTATGAAACTGCGCAATCGCTCGCCGGACGGGGCGAGTCGCCGATCGCAGTGGAAAGATTCCTGCGTGATTGCCGCGTGAACACGATTTTTGAAGGTTCAAGTGAAATCATGCGGCTCTTCATTGCTCGCGAAGCGCTCGATCCGCATTTGAAAGTCGGCGGTGCGATGTTCAACACGCAACTGCCGAAATCGGAACGTCTCAAGGCGGTCTTCAGTTCTGGAAAATTTTACGCCGGCTGGTATCCGCGACAGTGGCTACGGAACGGCGCTGGCAAGATCGACAATCTGCATGGGACGTTGGCCGGCCATGTCAATTACGCCGCGCGGACAAGCAAGCGGCTTGCGCGCGGCCTGTTTCACGCCATGGCGCGGTTCGGCCCGAAGCTCGACCGCGAACAACTGTTGCTCTCGCGCTTCGTCGGAATTGCGACCGAGCTATTCGCAATCAGCGCGACTTGTTCCTTTGCTCAATGGAAAATAAATAACGGCGCGCCCGCCGATGAAGTTCTTTCCGTCGCCGATTATTTTTGTCGCTCCGCCCGTCTGCGCATCAATACTCATTTCGCGGGCACGCAGCGTAACGTGGACAAACGCGGCTATAAGCTCACACAGGAGTTGCTTGCGGAAAAACACGAGAGTTTGCGCGACGGCATTGTGTAGGACGTCAGGCATCTTTGCCTGACTCGGCAGCCGGGCTTCCAGCCTGGCGAATAGCAATCCCAGCAGGCAAGCTGCCCGCTGGCCGAGACAGGCTAGAAGCCTATCCTCCGCTCGCGATGGTTGACCAAGCCTTTCGGCACAGCTAACCTCAACGGATGAGTATGCCGCCCGTGCTCACGGAGGCGGCTTCACTTCGAAGCCGCGCCACAAAGAGCGAAAAACAAAAAGGAATAGCGCCGTCGAATGTTCTCGAAATAATCGAGCAACACGTGTTGCTCGACGGGTTCAAGGTCGTAGTCGATCTCGAGAAAAGCCGCGGTTCATATTTGTACGACGCCGCCAGCGATCGTCGGCTGATCGATCTTTACGGGTTTTTCGGCTCGATGCCGGTGGGGTTTAATCATCCGCACTTCGATGGTCGCGATGTTCAGCGCGATCTTTTGCGGGCGGCCAAAGTGAAAATCGCGAACTCGGATGTTTACTCGGAAGGCTACGCGGAATTTGTCGAGACGTTTGAGCGCGTGGTCGGATTGCCCCCGCTGGAGCGTTATCTGTTTATCGAGGGCGGAGCACTTGCGGTCGAAAATTGTTTGAAGGCCGCCATGGATTGGAAAGTACGCAAAAACATGGCGGCTGGCCATGGCGAGCGCGGCACACAGATTTTGCATTTTCGTCGCGCATTTCATGGACGCAGCGGCTACACCATGAGCCTCACGAACACCGATCCGCGCAAGACGGATTTGTTCGCCAAATTCGATTGGCCACGCGTCTCTAATCCCTCGATCGATTTTTCGTTGCCGGAATCGGAGCGCGAAGCCGATGTGATCGAGCGCGAAAAAAAAGCCGAGCGCGAGATTGGTGACTTCATCGAGCGGAACAAGATCAACATTTGCGCGATCATCATCGAGCCGATCCAGGGTGAAGGCGGCGATAATCATTTCCGCGGCGGATGGCTGCAAAAATTGCGAAAGATTTGCGATGAAAACGAGATGCTTCTGATCTTCGACGAGGTGCAATGCGGCATGGGGGCGACCGGTCGCAACTGGTGCTGCGAACATTTCAATGTTTTGCCAGATCTGCTGGCGTTCGGGAAAAAGGCGCAGGTCTGCGGCGTGATGGCCGGTCCGCGCATCGATGAAGTGAAGGAAAACGCGTTTCGCTTATCCAGCAGGCTGAATTCGACCTGGGGCGGCAACTTCACCGATATGGTGCGCTCGACACATTACTTGCGCATCATCGAAGAAGAACATCTGGTCGAGAACGCGGCAAAAGTAGGCGCGTATTTTCTGGATCAACTCCGCGATTTGCAACAGGAAGAGCCAATGATTGTCGCCGCGCGTGGCCGGGGAATGTTTCTCGCCTTCGATCTTCCCGACGCAAAAACGCGCGAAGAATTCTGGAAGGGCTTTTTCGATCTCGGCGTGCTCACGCTGCGCTCCGGCGAGAATTCGATCCGTTTCCGTCCGCCGCTCGATCTGACGGCGGAAGTTGTCGATGAAGCCATGGAGTTGATGCGCAAATTTTGCCGCAAACGAAGGCAGAAATGATTACAGCCGATGCTACGTTCGCGGCGCGATCGAAACACAGGCATGTTGCCTGTGCGGCCAACCCCGAAAGCATTCGGGGGTGTTTGAGATTCAGCGGAGTGGAACTCCGCTGGCCGCACAGACTGCAAGTCTGCGTTCCATCGTGCGTATGAAATCACTCTTCGATAAACTCGGCTTGGTTGACGAGAATCCTGGCGTCTTCTGCGGCGAGTGGCGCGGAAGCGGCGCGAGGATCGACAAGATCTCGCCCATTGACGGGCAACGGCTCGCCAGCGTCGGTGCTGCGTCCGAGGACGATTACAAGACGGCAATCGTGCGTGCGCAGGAAGCGTTTTCGAAATGGCGCATGACTCCCGGTCCGGTGCGGGGCGAGACCGTTCGTTGCCTCGGCAACGCCTTGCGCGAATTGAAACACGAGCTCGGCCAACTCGTGACACTTGAGACTGGGAAAATCATCGCTGAAGGCGAGGGCGAAGTGCAGGAGATGATCGACATCTGCGACCTGGCCGTTGGTCAATCGCGCATGCTATACGGCCTGACGATCCAATCGGAGCGGCCGAGTCATCGGTTAATGGAACAATGGCATCCTCTAGGCGTCGTGGCCGTGATCACCGCATTTAATTTTCCCGTAGCGGTTTGGTCATGGAACGCTGCGCTCGCCGCAGTTTGCGGCGACGCGACGGTTTGGAAGCCTTCGGAAAAAACGCCGCTTACTGCAATTGCGGTCACAAAAATCGCGGAACGCGTTTGTCGTGAAACCGGCGCTGATCCGGCGATCTTCACTTTACTGATCGGCGACCGCAAGACGGTTGGGCAAAAGCTAGCGGACGACGCGCGGATCCCATTAGTCTCGGCTACAGGCTCGGTAAATATGGGCTTGAACGTCGCGAAAACGGTGCACGGCCGCTTAGGCAGAACAATCATGGAACTTGGCGGCAACAACGCGCTCATCGTTGCGCCAAGTGCCGACATGGACATGGCGACGCAATCGATCTTCTTCGGCGCAGTGGGCACAGCCGGGCAGCGGTGCACATCCACACGGCGCGTGATCATGCACGAGTCGGTTGCGTCCAAGGTTCGACGAAAACTCTTGGCGGCATACAAATCGTTGGCAATTGGGAATCCACTCGATCGCAAGACCGTGATGGGGCCGCTCATCGACAAGAACGCTGTCGATCTTGTTCAGCATTCGATTCAGCGATTGAAAGATGAGGGCGGTGAAGTTCTTTACGGCGGAGAACGGCTCACCGTTCCCGGCGGTTGCTACATGAAACCGTGCCTGGCTACCGCAAAACCGGGTTTTGAAATTGTGCAGCACGAAACATTCGGGCCTTTGCTTTATCTGATGACCTATCGCGATTTTGATGAAGCGATCGCGATCCACAACAACGTGCCGCAAGGTTTGACCTCGTCGATTTTCACTAACGACGTGCGCGAGGCTGAGAGGTTCGTGAGCGCGGTTGGAAGCGATTGCGGAATTGCCAATGTGAACACCGGCACGAGCGGCGCGGAGATCGGCGGGGCGTTCGGTGGCGAGAAAAATACCGGCGGCGGCCGCGAGAGCGGGAGCGATTGCTGGAAGAGTTATATGCGCCGCCAGACGAACACGATCAATTTCTCCACTGAGCTTCCACTCGCGCAGGGAATTCAGTTTGGCAATCCTGACGAGGGCAGCGCGACGGCATAGATTGCCTGTTCAAAAGCGACGCGAGGACGCGTCGCGCTCCGAAAGGCTCGCGAAAAATGACTCGACTAATTGTGAACTTGCACGCAGTGCTTTGAATTTCGCACTTGAGTAGCTCGAGCAAGTATCGCGCCTGATCATGGTCGGGCCGCGTACGGCTGATTGCTAATTACTATTGCTTGTTAGTTGGGCAGGTTAATTGATTGTTGAGAATCACTTGCGGTGCGGGTTTGCTCACCTCAAGCTGCAGTGCGCCCGGTTCATCTTCTTCTCCGCTCACCGACTGACCCGAGCGCACCGGCGCGCGCGCCCTCAGCGCGCCGGCATTGCACCTCCCCACGCCGAGGGCGACGAGTTGAGTGGAGTGACCAGCGAACGGGAATCGAACGCCTTCATTTCCGGCCCCGCCGCATTTGTCGGCGGTGTGCCTCTGACGCGAGCCAGGAATCCGTGGGTGCCGGAAGCATCGACGTAACGACCACAGATAACCCCCTGCGCATTGATTCCGTTAAGCGATGTAAAGGTTGACCCGGGATAATCGAAAGTGAAGAAGCTGTTTGGCGGGACAAAGAAGAGTCCATGAGTGACGCCTGAGCTGTCCCCGTATCTGCCCACCACCCAGTTCCTATCGTTAAGTCCAAACAGGACTGTCCCAACGGAGCCCGAAGGATCGATCGGGAAGTGCAACGCCCCGTTGGCATCCCGGAAGTAGCCGTGAAGGATTCCTGAGCTGTCTATATAGTATCCCACCACCAACTCATTTGAATTATTGGTCTCGTAAGCAAAGGTCGAGAGAGCTGCCGGGACGCTAAATGACGTTAAGGTTCCGCCAACGCTG
>WNFY01011180.1_pt1 | contig 10749 bp, 9 predicted proteins | sample 5400091 | NCBI WGS metagenome assembly WNFY01 (sample SAMN13153364, study PRJNA577476) | soil metagenome | isolation source: 60 cm soil or saprolite under grassland replicate 1 | place: USA:California | collected 2016-06-15
TTCATCTGCGCGTGTGGAGTATCGGTCATGGCGGTATAATAGCCGCCATCCGATGAGAAGGCACTTGTGGATGGGAATCGGCCTGATCGCGGGCCTTGCCGTGGGCCTCGCAGCCGCGGCGCTGGCGAAGCACGACCATACGTGGCTGGCGGACGTCGTACTGCGACTGCGTCCCATCGGCACACTCTTCGTCAATCTCCTCACCATGGTCGTCATCCCGCTCATCGCGACCGCGCTGTTCGCCGGTATCGCGAAGCTGGGCGATGTACGGGTGATGGGCCGGCTCGTCACGAGAACACTCGCGTTCTTCTGGGGAACGGCGATCGTCGGCATCGCACTCGGCTTCCTGGTTGCGGCGCTCCTGCTGCCGCACGCCGCACTGACTGCCGATCAGCAGGACGCCGTGCTGGCGGCCGCCGGCGCCGATACCGCGGTGATTCAACGTGCCGCCGAGGGCATCCCGAGCGGCGCGCAGTTCATCGTCCAGCTCGTGCCCGCCAATCCCTTCAAGGCCGCCGCGGACGGCAACCTGCTGCCGATCATCGTGTTCGTCACGATCTTTGGAATCGCCGCGGCGTCATTGCCGGCGGAAAAGCGAGCGCCCCTCACCAGCATTGCCGATGCCGTGACCGACGCGCTGGTGCGCATCGTGCATTGGGTCCTGGTCCTCGCCCCGCTGGGCATCTTCGCGTTGGTCGCGCCGTTCGTGGCGCAGGTGGGCTGGCGTCTTGTGCTCGCCAGTCTCTGGTTTATCGGCGCCGTGATCGCTGGCGTCCTGCTGTTCATCGCGGTCGTCTACTTGCCGAGTGTGGTGTTCATCGCGCGGGTCGCGCCCCGCCGTTTCTTTCGGGCCGCCTTCGCTTCCATGCTGATGGGATTTTCGACGACGTCGTCCATGGCTGCGCTGCCGACGATGATCGACGCGGCCGACAAGGACCTGCAGCTTCCGCGTCCGGTGTCCGGATTCGCGTTACCGCTCGGCGCGAGCCTCAACCGCGGCGGCAGCGCCGTATTTCAGGCCATCGCCGTGGTGTTCATCGCGCGGCTGTACGGCATCCCGTTCGGGCTCGGCGAGATGGTTGCGGCCGGCCTTGCCGTCTTCCTGGCGTCGCTCACCGTCGCTGCCGTGCCATCGGGGAGCGTGATCAGCTTGCTCCCGGCCTTTCTGGCGACCGGGCTGCCCATTGCTGGACTCACGATCTTGATCGCGCTCGACCGCCTCCCCGACATGTTTCGCACGATGACGAACGTCACCGGACATCTCGCCACCGCCACCATCGTCGGCAAGCTCGAAGAGCGGCGATGAGCTGGCTGATCGCGGCGCCGTGGAGTCTGGCGCTGCTCGTCATCCTATCACGCCACCTGATCCGCGGACCTCGGCTACGCGACTATGAGCCGCTCACGACGGGACCGCTCGTATCCGTCATCATCCCGGCACGCAATGAGGCCCGCAACATCGAGCGGTGCGTACGATCCGTGCTCGCCACCGGGTATTCGCCCATCGAAGTGCTCGTCGTAGACGACCGGTCGACCGACGGCACGGCAGAAATCGTGGAGCCGACCACGGGCAATCGTCTGCGCCTCGTGCGTGGTGTCGAGCTGCCGGCAGGATGGTTTGGAAAGCAGTGGGCGATCGTGCAGGGCTACAGAGTCGCCCGGGGCGAGCTGCTGCTGTTCGCCGACGCCGACACGAAGCACGAGCCCGAGCTGCTGCCGCGCGCTGTGCGCGGCTTACAGACTGAGGGCGTCGATCTGTTCACCGTGCTGCCACGACAGGAGATGCGAACGTTCTGGGAGCGATTGATCCAACCGCACGTCTTCGTCGCGCTCGAGAGCCGGTTCGCATATCTCACGTCGGTGAATCGCACCCGCACGTATTGGAATGCGATCGCGAACGGGCAATTCATCTTGACGACTCGCCCCGCCTATGAGGCCGTGGGCACGCACGAGGCTGTCAAACACAGCGTTACCGACGACCTGATGCTGGCGCAGAGCTACGTGCGTGCGGGAAAAGACATCTTCATCGCGCAGGCGCGGGAGTTCATGACCACGCGGATGTACGGCTCGCTGCGCGAGATCCTCGCGGGGTGGACCAAGAACCTCGCGTCGGGCGCGCCGCTTACCGCGCCGCCGATCGCCGTCGTACGGAGGGTGCTTCCCTATTTGATGTGGCTCCCGGCGCTCTTCTGGTTGGCACCCCCGGTCCTGTGGCTCGCCACTGGCTGGCACTGGGCCGCCATTGCCACGGCCGCATCCCTGCTCACCTGGATCGCGGTGTACGCCGGCGAGCGAGCGCCGGTCTGGTACGCCTTCCTCTACCCGCTCGGCTCCGCGGTCGTCGCCTTCATCATGATTCGATCGGCGTGGCGCGGCCGGCGACTGATCGAATGGCGGGGCCGCAGCTATCGCGCCTAGAAAAACAGCGTCGCCACCAGCGAGGCGGTCAGCGCGGACCCCCCGATCGACCATTCGCGGTACCTCGCGCCGGACGAAGACTTCCCAACGCTATTGGTATAGGTCAGCCCAGCGGTCGCCAAGGCTCCAATGCCGAATTTGGGAGTAAGCAGGTACGTTCCTCCCACATCTCCAAACGCTCCAGTTGTCCACCCGTTCACCTGCGATTGGCGCTGGACACGGCCGACCACAACGCTGTGCCCGAATCCCGCGACCAAGCCGAGCGAGTAGTGCGAGACGACCTTCGTCCCGGTCCCGTCGCCGCCGTAACGCCGCCAACCGAACCGCACCTGAACAGAAGCATTCGACCCCAACCCCTCGAATTGATTCACGCCGGTACTGTCTCTCGTCAGATCCTCGGTGTGGGCACCATTGATGCGAAAGTCGAGCACCAGCGCATGAGTCGGTGAGCGAAACTTGATGAATCCCAGCGAGCCAAAGCTGATCCCCGCCTGAAACTGGGCGGCCCACTGGCCCCGGCGAAATGGTGTGGCGTTGGTGGATGAAGAATCCTGCGCGAACGCTAAAGCGGGAAGGAGTAGCAGCGCGGCGAACGGGATCACACGGGAATCCATGGCACGCTCCGGGGGTGGTCAGGTCGTGTGTTCTACCCCCTCGTCCGAGAGCCGTGCGCCCTAAGCGTCATAACCACGTCGCGAAGATCACGTGCTGCGCGAGTACAAAGCCGGCCACAACGCTTCCCGCCGCAGCCCCCACGTGCAGAATCGTCGCCCATCGGGCGCCCCGGTCGGCGGCGAATCGCACGAGCACCGACAGAGTGAGGGACACGACGAGCATACCGGCTATCGTCCCAGCGCTGAAGGCCGCGAAGTAAAAGAGTCGAGACACCGTATCGGGAACGGCCGCCACGAGGAGCGCGGCAATGGCGCCGCTCCCCGCGAGTCCGTGCGCCACGCCAAAGCCGAGCGATCGGCGCGCATCGACGGTCGCGTGCGCGTGCCCATGGCTCAGATCAGCGGCGTGACTGTGTAAATGAAAATGCGGGGCAGCCGCGGTGTGTGCGTGAGCGTGCATATGCCAGCGCCCGCGCACGTAGCGCCAGATCACTAGCATCCCGAGCAGGATGAGCAGCCCTGCCACCAGGAGTTCCGCGGCGGGCCAGAAGCGCGCCGGTAACCGCACGCCCAGCGCGATGATGAGCAGGGCGACGACCCCCACCGTCACCGTGTGGCCCAACCCCCAGATCAGCCCCAGACGGGCCGCGCGCCAGAGGCGCCTCCCGCCCGGCCTTGTCGACAGGGTGGAGACCGCCGCAAGATGATCTGGCTCAAAGGCATGCCGCAGACCCAAGAGTCCGCCGATGGTCAGAACGGCTACAATGGAAGGCGCCATGTCGAGGCCCAAATCTAACTGCAACCTTTTGCCCTGCTTGCATATCCAAGTCCGTGCATGCCCCGACAGGTGCTCGAGGACACTCTGACTGCTGATTCGATAGCGGCCGACACGGCTCTCGCGGCAAGCGGGGACGCCAGTGCATTCGAGCGGCTGTACCGAACCCACGTTGCCCGGGTCCATACGCTGGTGCGCCGCATGCTCGACGCCGATGAGGCGGACGATGTCACGCAGGACGTGTTCATTCGCGCGTGGCAGAAGCTGTCGACGTTCCGCGGCGAGTCGGCGTTCGGGACCTGGTTGCACCGGCTGGCGGTGAACGTGGTGCTAGCCCGGCGCAAGAGTGTCGGGATTGAGCGGGGCCGGTTCATCACGGAGGAGGCACCGCTGGAAGGCGCCACGAGCAAGCCGGTGACGCCGGAGTTGTCGATGGATTTCGAGGAGGCGCTGGCGAGCCTTCCCGAGGGAGCACGGCAGGTGTTCGTGTTGCACGACGTGGAGGGGTATCGCCACGAGGAAATTGCGCGCATGCTCGGCGTCGTGCCGGGCACGTCGAAATCGCAGCTGCATCATGCGCGGATGGCGCTGCGGAGGCACTTGGACCGATGAACGATCAGTGGACGAACCGACTCTCGGAGTATCTCGACGGCGAGCTCGACAGCACCGAGCGCGCGGCACTCGAGAACCATCTCGCGACTTGCGGTCACTGCTACGCGACGCTGGGCGAGCTGCGCCAGGTGGTCGCGCGCGCGAAGTCGCTCGCCGACACGCCGCCCGCGACAGATCTCTGGCCCGACATCCATGCTCGGTTGATGCCGGCGCGTAGTGCCCGGGTTAGCCAACCCGTACCAGCCCGCTCCCGCCGGTTCAGCTTCTCCGTCCCGCAGCTGCTCGCCGCGAGCGTCGCGCTGATCCTGCTGTCGGGTGGCAGTGTCTGGCTCGCCGTGCAGCAGCGGTCGACGAACACCGCCGCCGAGCCGGCGGTCACAACGCAACCTTCAACCGCCAGGCTTGCCAATTGGACGGGGTCCACCGATGTCGCCATCGCCGAGCTGCAGGCCGCGCTATCGCAGAATGAGAAGCGGCTCGATTCGGCGACCGTGCGCATCGTGCGGAAAAACTTGGCCATCATCGATCGGGCGATCGCAGAGGCGCGCATTGCGCTGCGGAACGATCCCGGCAACGCGTACCTGAACCTCCATCTCGCCGACACGATGCGGCGCAAGGTGGATTTGCTGCGGCGTGTGAACGACATGGCCGCAGCCCGGTCCTAGGAGGAGACAGACATGGTTGCAATGCTGGCCGCGGCGATGCTGGTCACGTTGGCACCGCAGAGGCAAACCGATACGACGATCGCCGTGCCGGCCGGCGCCAGCCTTTCGGTCAACAACTTCGGGGGCGGGATCACCGTCCACGGATGGAGCGAGAATCGCGTCAAAGTCCACGCCGAAACCGGCCGCCGCGGTCGGGTGGAAGTCTCGCTGGTGGGGAACACGGTGGTCGTCAAGGCGAGCAGTCGCGAAGGCGCGCCATCGGTCATGGACTTCGACATCACCGTGCCGCAATCGATGGGCATCAATCTCAGCGGGACCTACGCGGACATCACGGTCGACGGGGTGCAAGGACCGATCAACGCCGAGACCGTGAACGGCGAGGTCAATGTGCGTGGGGGCAAGGGCATCATCACCCTTCACTCAATCCAGGGATCTGTGACACTCGCCGACGCCTCGGGACGTATCGAGGTGAACTCCGTCAACGAAGACATCGAGCTGACGAATGTCAGCGGCGAAATCAAGGTCGAAACCACGAACGGCGGCATCATGATGACCGGGATCCAGTCGTCGAGCGTCGATGCCGGTACCATCAACGGCGACGTGGTCTACGAGGGAACCGTCACGGACGGCGGATCGTACAGCTTCGGGTCGCACAACGGGGACATCTCCGTCTCCATCCCTGAGCGTGCCAACGTCACGGTGACCACGGCGACGGCGAACGGCGACATCGATGCGAGCTTTACGCTCCCGCTCACCGGCACGACGGGGAAGCATCGCAAGACGTTCAAGATCGGCTCGGGCAGCGCGCGCATGGAGCTGGAGTCGTTCCAGGGCGACATCCAGATGCGCCGTCCCCAGGAGCTGCAGGAGCGGATCGATCGCAAACACAAACATCACGAGAACGAGAACGACAAAGACAACGATTCCGGCTTCAACTTCGACTTTGATTCGGGGACGGTGGCCAGGTACGCGGCTCGCTATGCGCAGCAGTACGCTCCCAGGTACGCAGCCCGCTACGCGCAACAGTACGCTCCCCGCTACGCCCGGCAATACGCGCGCACCTACGCCCATCAGTATCAGTCCCAATACCAGAATCAGTACACGCACTAACAGGGAGATTCGATGCGAACCCTCTTGATCTCCAGCGCGCTGTTGTTGAGCGCGTTCGCCACGGCGACGGCCCAGGACTTCAACTGGCACGGCCGGATCGCGGCCGGGAAGCGGCTGGAAGTGAAGGGTGTGAGCGGCGACATCCGTGCGGTATTAGCGAGCGGCGCCGAGGCGGTGGTGAACGCGCGCAAGCACGCGCGGCGCTCCGATCCCGATGAAGTGGAGATCAAGGTCGTGGAGTCGAACGACGGTGTCACGATCTGCGCGGTCTACCCCACCCCGCCACGGGCTCGTCAAGAAAACACCTGTGAGCCGGGCGACCGGTGGCACTCGAGCACCGACAACAACGACGTCACCGTCGACTTCGAGGTGCAGGTGCCTGCCGGCATCGAGTTCAACGGCCAGACCGTGAACGGCGAGATGTCTGCCGAGGGACTGAAGGGTGACGTGCGGGCGAGCAGCGTGAACGGCAGCGTGCGCGTCAGCACGACCGGCCTGGCCGAAGCGTCGACAGTCAACGGCTCGGTGTACGCGCAGATGGGGCGGGCGGATTGGACCAATGATCTCGAGTTCAGCACGGTGAACGGCGGGATCACGCTGATTCTGCCTGGAAAGCTCGACACCGACGTGCGTGCCACCACCGTGAACGGCGACATCGAGACCGACTGGCCGCTCATGATTACCGGGCGGTTCAGCAACCGGCGGATACGTGGCACGATCGGCGCAGGCGGACGCGCGCTCAGTCTGAGTACGGTGAATGGGGAGATACGGCTCAAGAAGGGCACGTAATCGCACCAGCTCGCACTCGTTGGGTACCGAACTCATAGGCATGTAGCACCACCTTGACCCCCTCATAGTCCGAGGGGGTTTTGGTGTTGCGGGATATTCTCGCCCGCACGACACAGATCGAGGGTCTCCGCGAGCTCTTCGCCGCACTGGGCTACGAACCAGTCTGGGAACCGGTGCCGGTGCAGGCTTGGCTCGGCGCAACCACGGGCGTCGCCCGCGCGGCCTTGATCGCGCGCCACGGCCCCTTCCGCGTCTTCGCGCTGGATGCGGACGTGCCCGAAACGGCGGCGCGGATCGCCGCGCGCAGGTTCGCTGCCGGTGCGGAGCGCGGCCTCGCCTGCGCCCTAGGCGGCGAGCCGCGCCGGCTCGTCTGCGCGGCCGGGCCGGTCGGCGTACGCATGGCCACAATCTTTCCGGACAATCCTTCCGGTTCGGCGCTGGCGATCCTCGAACGACTCGCTCCATCGGGCAGTGAGTCGGCGCTCGCCCTTTCGCTGCGTGTCGGCGAGGTGCTTGCGAGCGAAGGCGTGACGCCCCGCTTCTTTCGCGCGTTTCGCGGTACCCTCGATCGTTTGACCGACCGTCTGCGGACGCCGCGCGTGCGGGTCGATCGACACGCGCTCACGCTCACCGCGCTGAATCGGCCGGCGCATCAACGCAGCGCTGCCGCAAGGGCCATCGGCAAGATCCCGTTCCTCAACGGCGGATTGTTCGAGCCGTCGCCGCTCGAGCGCCGGCACGGCCCGGCGGTTTGGGGGAACGGCGATTGGCGGCAGGCGTTCGACGACCTCTTCGAACGATTCCACTTTTCCGTCCGCGAGCACGACGCCGGCGAGTTCGTAGCGCCTGACATGCTGGGCCGGGTGTTCGAAGGCGTAATGGATCCGGACGAACGACGCACGAGCGGCAGTTACTATACGCCAGCGTCACTCGTGCGTGAACTGGTGCGGGCAGGTCTCGAAGCAGCGCTCACGCATCGTCTCGGCGTTTCCCCCGCCGCTGCGGCGCGCTGGGTTCATGAGGGCGTCGCTCCCCATCCCACGCCCGACCTGCGAGGGCTAACCGTGCTCGATCCCGCCGCAGGGTCGGGCGCCTTCCTGCTCGGCGCGCTGGACGAGCTGGTGGCGCTCCGGCGCGGTGCCGGCGAGGGCCCGTCGCTCGTCGTGAAGCGTGATGTCCTCGCGCACTCGCTGTTCGGCGTCGATCTGACAGCCACCGCGATGCGGCTCACGGAGCTGCGGCTGTGGCTCGCTCTCGTCGCGGATGAAGAGACTCCAGACTTGGGCGGCATCGCGCCATTGCCCAACCTGGATGGTCATGTGCTGCAAGGCGACGCGCTGCTCGACCCGTTGATGCTCGCCGCCTCGCTCGGCGGTCGTGCCTTCCGAGGCGGAACCGGCGAGGTTCGTAGGCTCGCCGAGGCCCGGCAGCGCCACTTCCTCCTAGCCGGCCCGGAGAAGCGCGCCGCGGAGGTGGAGTTGCGCCGCGCCGAGGCGGCCCTGGCGCGACAGCTTCTGGACGACGGCTGTGCCGCGCTGGAAGCGGCCATGGCCGAGCTGCTGGGCGCGGCGCGGAATCGTGATCTCTTTGGCCGGCGGCGCGGGTTGGACCTCGGGCAACGCCAGCGGCTGGCACGGCTGCGCCAGGGCTTGCGGGAACTGCGGCTCGCGCGGCGCAGGCTGCGCGAGGAGGGCGCGGCTCCGTTTTTCTCGTTCGAGTCACACTTCGCAGAGGTGATCCACCGCGGCGGGTTCGACCTCGTGATCGGCAATCCGCCGTGGGTCCGCGCCGAACGGCTGGCACCGCGCGTGCGGGAGACCCTCGCGAGTCGCTACACCTGCTGGCGACCCGCTGCCACTCGAGGATTCGCGCATCTGCCGGACCTCGCGGTCGCATTCACCGAACGGGCCCTCGAGCTCACTCGTCCCGGCGGCGTCGTCACGCTGCTCGTTCCGGCCAAGCTCGCGACGAGCGGCTACGCCGAGCCGCTGCGCCGGTTTTTGGCGCAAACGACGCGCGTCGAGCGCGCCGCACCATTACCGGAGCAGATGGCGCATGCGTTCGGGGCAGCGGTCTACCCGATGGCCTTGGTTGCCGCCCGAGCCGATCCCACCGGGACGGAGTTGACTGCGACTGCGCTCGACGCAAAGTGCGCCGCGCCCTGCGTTCCGCAGCGCCAGCTCCAGCGCGATGGACCGTGGATCCTCAGGCCAGGCGTGGCACGCGTCAGCCGCCGGCTCCAAGCCGAATTTCCCACCGTCGGCGATCGCTGGACGCCCCAGCTCGGCGTGAAAACCGGCGCCGACGATCTCTTCGTCCTCGATCGGGAGTGCCCGGGTACGCGGCCAGCGATTCGCGGTCGTGACATCGCGGCCTGGCACTGCCGGTCCCGCCGGTACGTGCTGTGGACGCATGGCGCGGACGGATTGCCGCTCGAGCGACTACCGCGGGACATCACCGACCGTCTGGCGGGCCATGAGGAACGGCTGCGCCGGCGCTCGGACTACCGCGCGGGGCCACTCTGGCAGCTGTTTCGCACCGGCCTCGGCTTCGCGCGGCATCGGGTCGTCTGGCCGGATCTGAGCCGACGACTCGCGGCCGCCGTGCCGGCGCCTGAGCTCGTGCCGCTCAACACGGTCTACGGCATCGCGACGCGCGATGCCGCGGACGCGGCGGCCCTGGCGGCGCTCTTCAACTCGTGTTGGCTGACTGCCCTCGCCCGGCTCGTCGCCGATCCTGCGCGCGGAGGCTTCCGCCGCTTCAACGCGCATGTCGTTCGGGGCTTACCGGTCCCGCCCAGCGGTTCCCCCGTTTGGTCGGAGCTCGCGCGTCACGGCGAGCGCTGCGAGCCCGCCGATGATCTCGTCGCCGATGCTTTCCAACTCGATGGCGCCGACCGCCGCGCGCTGGCCGCGGATTCTCTCTGAGCATCTCGTTCCGGTTGCGGAACCCCTCGCGGTCGCGCTCGAGCCGGCGGGGGAGGCAGCGCCGCGCGATGTCGTCTGCGCCGCGGCGCGGGCGCTGCTCGACGGGGCGTCGGTGGCGAGCGTCACGCCTCCTGCGACCTGGCCAGCCTGGCTCGCGCCCCACCAGATCCCCGCCGCGAAGCGGTTGAGTGCCATCATCTCGCGATACGGCGGAGCTCTGCTCGCCGACGACGTGGGGCTCGGCAAGTCGTACGTTGCGTTGGCGGTCGCGCTCGCGCGCCAGCAGCCATTTGTTCTCGTCGTGCCCGCCGTCCTCGTCTCACAATGGCGCGGTCTACTAGATCGATTCGGAGTGACGGACACTTCCATCGTCACTCACGAGTCGCTGAGCGTACAGGCTTACCGTCCCTCACCGTCCTCGACCGTCCCTTACCGTCTCTTCGTCATCGACGAAGCCCATCGTTTTCGCAATCCAGAGACGAATCGTTATCGCGCCCTCGCTCGGCTCGTCGTTGGGAGTCGCGTCCTTCTGGTGACCGCTACGCCAATCCACAATCGCGTCGCCGACCTCTTGCACCTCCTGCGGCTCTTTCTCCGCGACCATGCCCTCGCGGCGCTGGGCGTCCCGTCGTTACGAAACGCGGCGCGGCGCGAGGCCGACCGATCGCTGGCACACGCCGCCGTCGCCCGGGTCATCGTCGCGCGCTCGCGCGAACGCGTGCAAACCGCATACGACGGCGGGCCGGTCCGCATGGTGTTTCCACGATCCACGACCGCAGCACTGCGTGCCGGACCGGCGCCCGACGGGTTGATCTCCGACCTCGCCGCCGGGGTCGCGGCGC
>WNFY01006139.1_pt1 | contig 10748 bp, 8 predicted proteins | sample 5400091 | NCBI WGS metagenome assembly WNFY01 (sample SAMN13153364, study PRJNA577476) | soil metagenome | isolation source: 60 cm soil or saprolite under grassland replicate 1 | place: USA:California | collected 2016-06-15
AGATTTTGCTGATAGCTGATAGCTGACAGCTGAAAGCTGAAAAGGCCAGTAGCTCAATTGGCAGAGCGGCGGTCTCCAAAACCGCAGGTTGGGGGTTCGATTCCCTCCTGGCCTGCCACTTTCAGGTATCAGAGGTCAGCTAACAGGTATCAGGAAGGGCAGCGAACATGAACGTTGGATCGAAAGGCTAAAGGCAGGCACCGGAACTCGCTATCGGAAAAACGCGCGCAGAGCGCGGATCTTTCTGTTACCTGTTACCTGACACCTGTTACCTGAAATGATCGACAAGATAAAAATCCTGCTGGCGGCTTTGTGCGTGGTTGCCGGCGTGTGGGCGTATTACTGGTTCGCCGACGCGGCGCTGGTGTTGCGCGTGCTGATGGTGCTGGGCGGACTCGTCGCCGCCGGCGTCGTCGCGTGGCTGTCGGAGCCGGGCAAACAGTTCTTCGTGTTCGCGCAGGAAGCGTGGGCGGAAGGGGGCCGCGTTTCGTGGCCGACGCGCAAGGAGACGATCCAGACGACCGCGATCGTGTTTGCCTTCGTCGTGATCATGGCGCTGTTCCTGTTCGCCATCGACACGACGCTGGCGTGGATCGTGAGGATCGTGACGGGGCGGGTCGAGTGATGAGCAAGAAGTGGTATGTCGTCCATGCCTACTCGGGTTTCGAGAAGAGCGTGCAGCGGGCGCTGACCGAGCGGATCAAGCGCTCGGACATCGCCGATCAGTTCGGGCAGATCCTGGTCCCGGTCGAGGAAGTCGTCGAGATGAAGAGCGGGCAGAAGGCGATTTCCGAGCGCAAGTTCTTCCCGGGCTACGTCCTGGTCGAGATGGAGATGACCGACGACTCGTGGCATCTGGTGAAGAGCACGCCGAAGGTCACGGGCTTCGTGGGCGGCACCGCCAACAAGCCGACGCCGATCACCCAGAAGGAGGTCGACGCGATCCTGCGGCAGGTGCAGGAGGGTGTCGAGAAGCCGCGCCCGAAGGTGCTGTTCGAAATGGGAGAGGCAGTGCGGGTACGCGAAGGTCCGTTCACCGACTTCCACGGCAACGTCGAGGACGTGAATTACGAGAAGAGCAAGTTGCGCGTGTCGGTGACGATCTTCGGTCGGTCGACGCCGGTGGAGCTGGATTTTTCGCAAGTCGAAAAGGCGTAATTGCAAAACCTTGAACCACGAAGGACACGAAGAACACGAAGTAGAACAAAACTCTTAATGACTTTGAATTCCTTCGTGTTCTTCGTGTCCTTCGTGGTTCAGGATTTTCATGTTGCTATTTGAACGGGGAGGGCGCCAACGCCCGCTAGCACCCGACAGGAGAAACTGAGATGGCGAAAAAAATCGTCGGCTTCATCAAGCTGCAGGTGCCGGCGGGCAAGGCGAACCCCAGCCCGCCCATCGGACCCGCGCTCGGCCAGCGCGGCCTGAACATCATGGAGTTCTGCAAGGCGTTCAACGCGCAAACGCAGAAAGTGGAGCCGGGCCTGCCGATTCCGGTCGTGATCACCGCCTATGCGGACAAGAGCTTCACGTTCGTGATGAAGACGCCGCCGGCGACCGTCCTCATCAAGAAGGCGTCGAAGGTCGACAAGGGCAGCAGCAAGCCGCACACCGACAAGGTCGGCAAGCTCACGCGCGCGCAAGCCGAGGAGATCGCGAAGGCGAAGATGCCCGATCTCACTGCCGCCGACATGGACGCCGCCGTGCGCACGATCGCCGGCAGCGCGCGCAGCATGGGCATCACGGTCGAAGGAGTGAAGTGATCATGGCCGAGCAAAAACTCCCCAGGCTCTCGAAGCGGATGAAGACGGTCCGCTCCAAGGTGGACAGCACCCGGGCCTACCCGGTCGACGAAGCGCTGAAACTCGTCAAGGAAACGGCGGTCGCCAAGTTCGACGAGTCGGTCGACGTGGCCGTCAACCTCGGCGTCGATGCCAAGAAGTCCGATCAGACAGTGCGCGGCTCGGTCGTGCTGCCGGCCGGCATCGGCAAGAAGGTCCGCGTCGCCGTCTTCGCCCAGGGCGAAAAGGCGAAGGCCGCGCAGGAAGCGGGCGCCGACATCGTCGGTTTCGACGATCTCGCCGCGAAGATCAAGGAAGGCTTCATGGAGTTCGACGTCGTGATCGCCTCGCCCGATGCGATGCGCGTCGTCGGGCAGTTGGGCCAGATTCTCGGTCCGCGCGGCCTGATGCCGAACCCCAAGGTCGGCACCGTCAACGCCGACGTGGTTACTGCGGTGAAGAACGCGAAGGCCGGGCAGGTTCAGTACCGCACCGACAAAGGCGGCATCGTCCAATGCACGATCGGCCGCGCATCATTCGCGCCCGAGCAGCTGAAGACCAACCTGCTTGCGCTGATCGAAGCGCTGAACAAGGCGAAGCCGTCGGGCACGAAGGGCGTTTACCTCAAGCGGATCAGCGTTTCGAGCACGATGGGCACTGGAGTGAGGATCGATACGACGGGGCTGGCCTCCGGAGGCCCCGCCCATTAAATGACACAAAAACGCGGGCTGCTGCTTCTCGCAGCCCGCGTTATACAGGACGTTTTATATTTTTTGAGGGAGCGCTGCACGGTGCATCGTGTGGCGAGCCGTCAAAGACCGCGGGAGCGAAAGCTTAAAACGTGGACGATGGATCCGACGCCGGTTGCCGTTACTGTCAACTGACTTCCGACTCCTGACTCCTGATCCAGCGCAGATGGTGCCCTCGGACAGGATTTTCCTGAACGCAAGGTCACCGGTAACTTGGGAGACCACTTTGGGTCTTAATCTAGAGCAGAAGCAAGCAGTTGTTGCGGAGGTCGCGAAGCAGGTCGCCGGCGCTCAGGCCATCGTCATGGCCGAGAACCGCGGCATGCCGGTCGGCGCAATGATCGTTCTCCGCGCGAAGGCACGGGCCTCCGGCGTCTATTTCAGGGTGGTCAAGAACACCCTGGTGCGCCGGGCGGTCGCCGATTCGCCGTTCGCCTCGCTGGCCGACAGGATGGTGGGCCCGCTGGCGTATGGCATCGGTCCCGATCCCGTTGCCGTGGCAAAGGTCCTCAACGACTTCGCCAAGGGCAACGACAAGTTCGTGATCACGGGCGGCGCGATGCCCGGCCAGGTGATGTCCGCCAAGGAGATCGCCGCGCTGGCCTCGCTGCCCCCGCGTGAAGAGCTGATCGCCAAGCTGATGGGCACGATGCAGGCGCCGATCGCCACGTTCGTCCGAACGCTCAACGAAGTTCCGAGCCGGTTCGTGCGGACGCTGGCCGCCGTGCGCGATGCGCGGCCCGCGGCGTGACCTAACGAGACGATTGAATCCGCAACCGATTCCCCAAACTTAACGATTCAGGAGCAAGCCATGTCCGCAGTGCAAACCGAAATCCTCGACAAGATCTCGTCGCTGACCGTTCTCGAGCTCTCCGAGCTCATCAAGGCGATGGAAGACAAGTTCGGCGTGTCCGCCGCCGCCGCAGCTGTGGCCGGGCCTTCCGCCGCCGCCGCTCCGGCCGCTGCGGTGGAAGAGCAGACCGAGTTCAGCGTGATTCTCGCGTCGTTCGGCGAGAACAAGGTCAACGTCATCAAGGCCGTGCGCGAGCTCACGGGACTGGGCCTCAAGGAAGCCAAGGACCTGGTCGACGGCGCGCCGAAGCCGGTCAAGGAAGGCGTGAACAAGGCCGATGCGGAAGCCGCGAAGAAGAAGCTCGAAGAAGCCGGCGCGAAGGCCGAGATCAAGTAGGACGGGTCGAGCGTCCGGCGTCCAGGGTCCAGCGTGCGGCCGTCCGCGGTTCACGCTTGACGCTCGACGCTGGACGCCAGACCTTGTTCGGACAGGGTCGCCGGGGAACTTGCGGCGGTCCGAGAGGCCGAAGACGAGCGGATTTCAAGTCCGCTCCTCTTCGTCTTCTGAAGCGACTGCAGGAGACAGGGCATGGTCGGGCGGCGCAGTTGTTCTTTAGCGCCGCCGTCCGCCAGCGGTTGGTAGCGGCCAACCACCAAGCCAGGGTGCGCAATGCACCCGACCAGTCGATGCGCGATGGGCGTCCTTGCGCGGGCGCCCGTAGAAACCGTTCGCTAACCCGGGCAATGTGCCGCCGCAAGGCAGCAGGGCTCCCGCATTGACGTCGTGGTTTTCGACGATTTCCGTGAATCGGAGAAGTAAATGGCTATCGAAGCAATGACCCCGCAACCGTATTCCTTTACCGAAAAGAAGCGCATCCGCAAGAGCTTCGCCAAGCGGGCGAGCGTGCTCAAGGTGCCGTTCCTGCTCGAGACTCAGCTCGCGTCCTACCGCGCGTTCCTGCAATCGGACGCCGTGCCCGAGCAGCGCAAGAACGAGGGCCTGCAGGCCGCGTTCACGTCGATCTTTCCGATCTCGTCGCATTCCGGCAATGCGCGGCTCGAGTTCGTGAGTTATTCGCTCCTGCCGCCGGCGTTCGACGTCACCGAGTGCCAGCAGCGCGGCCTCACCTACTGCTCGGCGCTGCGCGCCAAGGTCCGGCTGATCCTGATGGACAAGGAAGCGCCGAAGGAGACGGTGAAGGAAGTGAAGGAGCAGGAGGTCTACATGGGCGAAATTCCGCTCATGACCGACAACGGCTCGTTCATCATCAACGGCACCGAGCGGGTCATCGTGTCGCAGCTGCACCGTTCGCCGGGCGTTTTCTTCGAGCATGACCGCGGCAAGACGCACAGCTCGGGGAAGCTCCTCTTCTCGGCGCGCGTGATTCCGTACCGCGGCTCGTGGCTCGACTTCGAGTTCGATCCCAAGGACTTCCTCTTCTTCCGCGTCGACCGCCGCCGCAAGATGCCGGTCACGACGCTGCTGAAGGCGATCGGCCTGACCAACGAGGACATCCTGCGGCAGTTCTTCGTGTTCGACACGTTCCATCTGTCGCCGAAGGGCGCGCAGCTCGAATTCGTGCCCGAGCGCCTGCGGGGCGAAATGGCGCGCTTCGACGTGACCGGCAAGGACGGCAAGGTCATCGTCGCGCGCGACAAGCGGATCACGGCCAAGCATGTGCGCGAGCTCACCGAAGCCGGCGTGAAAAAGATCGCTGTGCCGGCGGATTACATCGTCGGCCGCGCGCTTGCGACCAACATCGTCGACAAGACGACCGGCGAAGTCCTCGCCAAGGCCAACGACGAGATCACCGAGGAGCTCCTGCAGAAGCTGTCCGACGCCGGAGTCGCGGAGATCCAGACGATCTACACCAACGACCTCGACCAGGGCGCCTACATTTCGCAGACGCTGCGCGCCGACGACACGCCCGATCAGACTGCCGCGCGCGTGGCGATCTACCGGATGATGCGGCCGGGCGAGCCGCCGACCGAGGATGCCGTCGAGACGCTGTTCCACGGCCTGTTTTTCTCGGAAGAGCGCTACGACCTGTCGGCCGTCGGCCGGATGAAGTTCAACCGTCGCGTGGGCCGCACCGAGCTCAAGGGCACGGCGACGCTCGCCAACGACGACATCATCGCGGTGATCAAGATCCTGGTCGAGTTGCGCAACGGCCGCGGCGAGATCGACGACATCGATCACCTGGGAAATCGCCGCGTGCGCTCCGTCGGCGAGCTTTCCGAGAACCAGTTCCGCTCGGGACTGGTGCGTGTCGAGCGCGCCGTCAAGGAGCGCCTGGGCCAGGCCGAAAGCGAGAACCTGCTGCCGCACGATCTCATCAACGCCAAGCCGATCAGCGCCGCGATCAAGGAGTTCTTCGGCAGCTCGCAGCTGTCGCAGTTCATGGACCAGACCAATCCTTTGTCCGAGATCACGCACAAGCGCCGGGTGTCGGCCCTGGGACCGGGCGGCCTTACGCGCGAGCGCGCGGGCTTCGAAGTCCGCGACGTGCATCCGACGCACTACGGGCGCGTATGCCCGATCGAGACGCCGGAAGGTCCGAACATCGGCCTCATCAATTCGCTTGCGCTCTACGCACGCACCAACGAGTACGGTTTCCTCGAGACGCCGTACCGCAAGGTCAACAGCGGCAAGGTTACCGACGAGATCCAGTACCTTTCGGCCATCGAGGAGGGCGCCTACGTGATCGCGCAGGCGAACGCGACGCTCGACAAGACCGGAAAGTTGAAGGACGAGCTCGTCTCGTGCCGCAGCAAGAACGAGTTCATGCTCTCGACCGCCGACAAGGTCGACTACATGGACGTGGCGCCGGCGCAGATCGTGTCGGTGGCGGCGTCGCTGATTCCGTTCCTCGAGCATGACGACGCGAACCGCGCGCTGATGGGCTCCAACATGCAGCGGCAGGCGGTGCCGTGCCTGCGCGCCGAAAAACCGCTCGTCGGCACCGGGGTCGAGCGCACGGCGGCGGTCGACTCGGGCACTGCGGTGCAAGCGCGCCGTGGCGGCAAGGTCGACTACATCGACGCCAACCGGATCGTCGTGCGCGTGCACGATGCCGAAACGGCGGCCGGCGACGTCGGTGTGGACATCTACAACCTGACCAAGTACACGCGCAGCAACCAGAACACCAACATCAACCAGCGGCCGCTGGTGCGCGTGGGCGACGTGATCGCGAAGGGCGACGTCATTGCCGACGGCGCATCGACCGACATGGGCGAGCTGGCCTTGGGCCAGAACATGCTGGTCGCGTTCATGCCGTGGAACGGCTACAACTACGAGGACTCGATCCTCATCTCCGAACGCGTGGTCGCCGACGACCGCTATACGTCGATCCACATCGAGGAGCTCTCCGTCGTCGCCCGCGACACCAAGCTCGGTCCCGAGGAAATCACCCGCGACATCTCGAGCCTGGGCGAAGCGCAACTCGGCCGTCTCGATGACGCCGGTATCGTCTACATCGGCGCCGAAGTCGAGGCGGGCGACGTGCTGGTGGGCAAGGTCACGCCGAAGGGCGAGACGCAGCTCACACCGGAAGAAAAGCTGCTGCGCGCGATCTTCGGCGAGAAGGCGTCCGACGTGAAGGATACGAGCCTGCGCGTTCCGTCGGGGATTTCCGGCTGCGTGATCGACGTCCAGGTCTTCACTCGCGAAGGCATCGAGCGCGACAAGCGCGCGGCGCAGATCATCGACGACGAGCTCAAGGGCTACCGCAAGGACCTGAACGATCAGCTGCGGATCGTCGAGAACGACGCGTTCGCGCGGATCGAGAAATTGCTGCTCGGCAAGACCGTCAACGGCGGTCCCAAGCGTATCGCCAAGGGAACGAAGCTCACCAAGGAATATGTCGACGGCGTCAACCGCTACGACTGGTTCGACATTCGCCTCGCGGGCGAAGACTCCGCGCGGCAGCTCGAGGCGATGAAGGAGTCGCTCGCCCAGTTGCGCGTGCAGTTCGACGCGATGTACGAGCACAAGAAGAAAAAGCTTACGCAGGGCGACGAGCTGCCGCCCGGCGTGCAGAAAATGGTCAAGGTGTACGTCGCCGTCAAGCGCCGCCTGCAGCCGGGTGACAAGATGGCCGGCCGCCACGGGAACAAGGGTGTCGTGTCGAAGATCGTGCCGGTCGAGGACATGCCGTACATGGCCGACGGCACGCCGGTCGACATCGTGCTGAACCCGCTGGGCGTCCCGTCACGGATGAACGTCGGCCAGATTCTCGAGGTGCACCTGGGCTGGGCCGCGAAAGGCCTCGGCCGCAAGATCGACGACATGATCAGGGCGCAGACGAAAGCCGCAGATGTCCGCAAGTTCCTCGAGCGGATCTACAACACGACGGGCAAGCACGAGGATCTCGCGGCATTCGACGAGGACGAGGTGATGCGCCTTGCCGATAATCTGCGCGGCGGCGTGCCGTTCGCGACGCCGGTGTTCGACGGAGCGACCGAGGACGAGATCAAAGGCATGCTCGAGTTGGCCGGGCTGCCGCGCTCAGGTCAGGTCACGTTGTTCGACGGCCGCACTGGCGAAGCCTTCGATCGACAGGTCACCGTCGGCTACATGCACGTGCTGAAGTTACACCACCTGGTCGACGACAAGATGCACGCCCGCTCGACCGGCCCGTACAGCCTCGTCACGCAGCAGCCACTGGGCGGCAAGGCGCAATTCGGCGGTCAGCGCTTCGGCGAAATGGAAGTCTGGGCGCTCGAAGCCTATGGCGCTGCCTACACGCTGCAGGAGATGCTCACCGTCAAGTCCGACGACGTCAACGGCCGGACCAAGGTCTACGAGAACATCGTCAAGGGCGAGCACAAGATCGAAGCCGGCATGCCGGAATCGTTCAACGTGCTGGTGAAGGAAATCCGCTCGCTGGCGATCGACATCGACCTGGAGCGCTTCTGATGCGGCGAGAGACGAAAGGCATTCACCACGAAGAGCACGAAGGGGCACGAAGAAAACCTGATTTGGGCATTTCCTTCGTGTTCTTCGTGTCCTTCGTGGTTCAGGACTTTGAATTCGCAGCACCGACACGAATCATTCGGGAGTACGCATGAAAGCACTGCTCGATCTTTTCAAGCAGGTCACGCAGGAAGAGGAATTCGACGCGATCAAGACCGGTCTCGCGTCGCCGGAGAAGATTCGCTCGTGGTCGTACGGCGAAGTGAAAAAGCCGGAAACGATCAACTACCGGACCTTCAAGCCGGAGCGCGACGGCCTCTTCTGCGCCAAGATCTTCGGCCCGGTCAAGGACTACGAGTGCCTGTGCGGCAAGTACAAGCGCCTGAAGCACCGCGGTGTCATTTGCGAAAAATGCGGCGTCGAAGTGACGCTCGCCAAGGTCCGCCGCGAGCGGATGGGCCATATCGAGCTCGCGAGCCCGGTCGCGCACATCTGGTTCCTGAAGAGCCTTCCGTCGCGGATGGGGATGGTACTCGACATGACACTGCGCGACATCGAGCGCGTCCTGTACTTCGAAGCGTACGTCGTCACCGATCCTGGCCTCACGCCGCTCAACCGCGCGCAATTGCTGACCGAGGACGACTATCTCGCGAAGCTCGAACAGCACGGCGATGACTTCTCGGCGTCGATGGGCGCGGAGGGGATCCGCGAGCTCCTGAAGGCGCTCGACGTCCCGCACGAAATCGAAAAGCTGCGCAAGGAACTCGAAGCGACGGGGTCCGACACCAAGATCAAGAAGATCGCCAAGCGGCTCAAGGTCCTGGAAGCGTTCCACAAGTCCGGGATCAAGCCGGAGTGGATGATTCTCGAAGTGCTGCCGGTGCTGCCGCCGGAGCTGCGCCCGCTGGTGCCGCTCGACGGCGGCCGCTTCGCGACCTCCGATCTGAACGACCTCTATCGCCGCGTGATCAACCGCAACAACCGGTTGAAGCGCCTGCTCGAGTTGAAGGCGCCCGACATCATCGTCCGCAACGAAAAGCGGATGCTGCAGGAGGCGGTCGACAGCCTGCTCGACAACGGCCGCCGCGGCAAGGCGATGACCGGCGCCAACAAGCGACCGCTGAAATCGCTCGCCGACATGATCAAGGGCAAGGGCGGCCGCTTCCGGCAGAATCTGCTCGGAAAACGGGTCGACTACTCGGGCCGCTCGGTGATCGTCGTCGGGCCGCAGCTGAAGCTCCATCAATGCGGGTTGCCGAAGCTGATGGCGCTCGAGCTCTTCAAGCCCTACATCTTCAACAAGCTCGAGACGATGGGGCTTGCCACGACGATCAAGGCCGCGAAGAAGATGGTCGAGGCGCAGGAGCCTGTCGTCTGGGACATCCTGGAAGACGTGATCCGCGAGCATCCGGTGATGCTGAACCGCGCGCCGACGCTGCACCGTCTCGGGATCCAGGCCTTCGAGCCGGTGCTGATCGAAGGCAAGGCGATCCAGCTGCATCCGCTGGTCTGCACGGCGTTCAACGCCGACTTCGACGGCGACCAGATGGCAGTCCATGTGCCGCTGTCGCTCGAAGCGCAGATGGAAGCGCGGACGCTGATGTTGGCGTCCAACAATGTCCTGCTCCCCTCGAATGGCGAGCCGTGCATCGTGCCCTCGCAGGACATCGTGCTCGGCCTTTATTACGCGACGCGCGAGAAGATCAACGCGAAGGGCGAAGGCATGTTGTTCGCGGACATCGCCGAAGTGTCGCGCGCCTATGAAGCGCGGCAGGTCGAGCTGCACGCGAAGATCCAGGTCCGGCTGAAGCAGACCGAGACCGGTCCCGGCAGCGAAGCCGTCGAAACGATCAAGCGGTTTGAAACGACGGTTGGCCGCGCACTTCTCTCCGAGATCCTGCCGGTGGGATTGGGCTTCGAGAACATCAACAAGCCGCTCAAGAAGAAGGAGATCTCGAAGATCATCAACGTGAGCTTCCGCCGCTGCGGATTGCGCGAGACGGTCATCTTCGCCGACAAGCTGATGCAGGCGGGTTACAGCCTCGCAACGCGCGGGGGCATCTCGTTCGCCGCGGACGACATGCTGGTGCCGGAAGAAAAGCACAAGATCATCGCCGACTCCGAAGCCCAGGTGAAGGAAATCGAGGCGCAGTACACCTCGGGCCTCGTGACGCAAGGCGAGCGCTACAACAAGGTCGTCGACATCTGGGGGCGCGCGGGTGACGACATCGCGAAGGCGATGATGAGCCAGCTGGGTTCGGTGGACGTCCAGGATCGCGAGGGCAAGACCGTCAAGCAGGAGTCGTTCAATTCCATCTACATGATGGCGGACTCCGGCGCGCGGGGATCGGCGGCGCAGATCCGCCAGCTCGCGGGGATGCGCGGCCTGATGGCGAAGCCGGACGGCTCGATCATCGAGACGCCGATCACCGCGAACTTCCGCGAGGGCCTGAACGTGCTGCAGTACTTCATCTCGACGCACGGCGCGCGCAAGGGTCTCGCGGATACGGC
>WNFY01006140.1_pt1 | contig 10747 bp, 13 predicted proteins | sample 5400091 | NCBI WGS metagenome assembly WNFY01 (sample SAMN13153364, study PRJNA577476) | soil metagenome | isolation source: 60 cm soil or saprolite under grassland replicate 1 | place: USA:California | collected 2016-06-15
GTGCAGGAGGCCAGTCGCATCCTCGATGCAGCAGGGCCCAGTCAGGAGCAGTTGGCGCTCGCTCAGAAATTGGGCATCCGTGGAGCCACCCAAATGACTGGTGGCGCGCTCTCAAGGGCGCTTCGCGAAGCCAACAGCCGCCAGGGTATGGCGGCACTGCGGAGCAACCCGGCGCTTCGAGAGAGTGCGCTCATCGTCCTGAACGACGAGCTGTTCAGGATCGAACGCATCTGGCGCAATCCCCGCAAACCCAGCGTGACGCTCCGCCGCGCGCGGGGTGGCAGAGCCAAGGTGGTTGCGGCAGCCAGCCTAGCACATGTCCGCGAGGTCAATCCCAAGCACCTGCCTGAACGCTAAGCCGCAGTAGGGATGGGCGCGTCTGGCTAACAGGCGCGCCCACACAATTTGTCCTTATGTTAGAAGAAAAATGCCTCCCGCAATCGCATCCATACACTGTGCGATTCCGGTCCCTGACAGGCCGCCGGGTCCGGCGTGACATCTGCGTGCTTGGCGTCGCTCTCGACCTGCGAGAACTGTGTGTTCAACGTTGATGCATCGTTCGGCCCAAAACTGACCAGCAAGCGATCCTGATCACGAATCACTTCATCAGCAAGCGACCTTGTGGATTTGCCATTGAGCACAAAGCTGAGATAGCCGCCCTGGCCGTCAATGTAGGTAACTTTGCCGTCATACAGCATGGAGTTGCTCAGCGACCAGCCGAGGTTAGTGAATAGCTCGCCCCAAGTCACCACATCGCCATGCACATGCACCAGATGATTATTCTGGTCGTGCAAATGCACCCGCCCGAGCGGCGACGTGCTTTCATCGCAGGCAGCTACTTCCTGATAATATTGTGGCCCCGCAAACCGTTCGCGCTGCCCATTTATAAATACCGCCATGTCGGCATGATAGTGAACCGCACTGTTTGGTGTAATGACAAAACGTAGACCTCCAAGTACCACGAAGGTCAGAATAACACCAATGAATAGTACCAGAAGACGACTACGCCGAGGATGAGATTGCAGCCAATCGTTGAACTGTCGCATAGCGTCTAGTATAGCAAATGGACGTACGTCCCGGCCCTGACATCATGCGTCTGGGCCGGGACGTAACCTGCGTCAGGCCGTCAGTTCAGCCGAGGTTGAGCCTCGATCTACGGACGAACCCGGTCCACCTCCAGGAAGGCATCGTCCACGCGGTAGGTGAGCGCGGCGTTGAAGGCCTTGGCCACCTGGACCTCCACCCGGTACGTACCGGCCGGCAGGGACGAGGAGACGCGCGCCATGGCGTGACCCTCCCAGAACTCGGCACTGCCCGGTGCACCCGGTGAGTCGAGGGCGAAGTCCAGACCGGACGCCGGCGCCAGCTCGAACACGCCACCAGAGGCCGTGATGACCACGATCCGCGCACTGCACCAGCCATTGGCCGGTGCCACCGGGGCGTCACACTCGACCTCGCCAGTGAAGGTCGCCTTCAGAAGCGCACGGGTGTTGGGCAGGACCGTGGCGGTCCGCACCATGCCGGGCACCGTGACCCAGGTGTTGGCCGGGGTCGCCGCAGGCACCACGAAGGCGGTGTCCTGCGTGGCGAAGTACTGCTGATCGGTGAAGCTGCCGGTCGGCGTGGTGACCAGCGCCGGCACGACTGCCGGCTTGACACCAGCCGCCTGGGCGGCCGCGGACTGCTGCTCGTGACTGGCCTGCGTGGCAGACGGCTGGGCGCTGGCAGCACTGGTACCGACGACCGCGACGCCCGCCAGGCTGAGTGCCAGAAGCATCAAACGCTTCCTGCGAGACACGTGCTCTCCTTGCTCGAGGTGGACAGAAACAGATCAGATCCGCCATGCAATGCCCTTATGACCTACAAGCGGATCCATATATTACTCTACCGAAATGATTAGAAAAGATAAGTCTTGTTTTTTATGGATATTTATTAATTAAGGCTTGATTTAAAAGGTTCTAATGCCTTTCCACAACAACGTCCGGCTCGTATACTACATACATGCACACCCCTCCTAATTCCTTCGCTGACTACAAAACCAAAGACAGCGTCGTCATCGTCTACACCGGCGAAAGCAAAGGTAAAACCAGCGCCAGCATCGGCCTAATGGCCCGCGCGCTCGGCAACGGCTGGAAGGTTGCCTACATTCAATTCATCAAGCACTGGGAAGTGGGGGAGCATAAATTTATCCATCAGATCATGCCGGTTTTTGACGATCGCCTCTACTTCTACAAAGGCGGCAAAGGTTTTTACAACGCCGGTGACATGAGCGCCAAAAATGTCAGCGAGGCCGAACACAAAGCTGCCGCCGAAGAGACCTACAAGCAGGCATTGCACTGTGCCACCAGCGGTGACTACGATATCGTGATCTGCGACGAAATCAACAATGCCGCCCACGACGGCCTGCTTGACGAGCAGGCACTGGGACAGCTCATCGACAAAAAGACCGCCAAGACCAGCCTGTGCCTCACTGGGCGGAACTTTCCTGATCGCCTGCTGCCAAAGGTAGACATCGCCACCAACATGACGAAGATAAAGCATCATTTTGACGACAAGTTTTTGGCGAATAAGGGTATCGATTACTAAATTTTTGCGGACCCTCGGGCGGCAGGTGGCTTTCGTCAAGGCAGCTCGGAAGCACGATTTGTGGTACAACAGACCACAAATCGTGACCCGCACGTGCCGAGACAAAGCCACCTGCCGCCCGAGCCGACAAATCCTTACCCTGCGGTTCGGCTACTGGCTTGAGCCAATCATCCCAAGCATTGCCGCTCCAGGTATTACCTGTGGCGCCTTGGTCATCGCTACCGCACATCATGAAAAAAAGGATGAGAACGAAAAATGCAAGTACCTGGTGCGCGAAAGCAGCAGCTTCTACCGCCGTGTCGCCCTGCCCAAGCAAGCTGATCAAGAGGCCATTTCGACTCATTTTGATAGAAGGTGTGCTGAAAGTAACGGTACCCTCAAGCGCGCATCGCCATTCAACCTGACGAGAAGAAGAAATAAGCTTGCTATTTATCGCAAAGCAGTCTGCGGCAAGCCCAGTGGGCGAAGGCACCTGCCTTCGCCCCTTCTTTGCTGCCCGCTAGAATTGCTTCTGGCGCCGTGACAGGGCCTCAAGCCTAAACGACCCGCCCATCAGCAGCAGCCACAATCCCAGCGGATAGAGGACTTCACCCGTGCGTACCAGATCAGGCGCATAAATGCCCAGGTCTTGCCAGGCCAGCCAGAGCGCGTGGGGGCCCTCCCACACTAGGGGCGCGAGCGCGAGGATCAAGGCCAGCACGGAGGCGCTGCCCCACACACGGCGGGGCAGGGTAGCCGCTTGCTGAGTCCGCACCCGGTAGCCCAGCCACCAGGCCGACACACACGCCGCAGTGCCACAGAGCAGCACCGCCGTAGGTATCGTTGTCAAAACAATGTTCAGTCCATTGGAATTGAACTGCAAACCAGCGATGTACATCATAATACCCCCATGTTCAGCTGACTGCTTTGCGAAACGAGTACTATTATACAATAAGTGCGCAGATATATCAACTATTTCTCGTCACTCTAACCTCTGCTATCATAACCAGGCATGAACCGCCGCACACTTCATTTGCTTGCATCTATGGCCATACTGATTATCAGCGCGGCTGTTTATTATACTCAGAACAATACATCACATCAAAGCCCATCCACGGTGCTGGGTGCCGATCAGCCTGGCTACTACCGCGTGACGCACGTGGCAGATGGCGATACTATCGATGTAGCCATGAATGGCAAGCCCGAGACAGTGCGTTTAATCGGCGTCGACACTCCCGAATCGGTCAAGCCACATAGCCCGGTGCAGTGCTATGGTCACGAGGCGAGTGATTTCACCAGACAGCATTTGTCCAACCAACAGGTACGGCTGGAGGCCGACCCGATCGGAGACAATCGTGACCGCTACAACCGCCTGCTACGCTACGTGTATTTGCAGGAGGGCACGCTGTGGAACCAGAAGCTCATCGATACCGGCTACGGTTTTGCCTACTTGTCGTTCCAGTTTAGCAAGCAAGCTGACTTCGCCGCCGCGCAGGCTAGGGCCCAGGATGCCAAGCTGGGGCTATGGACTGCCTGCGCACCATCGCTGAGCAGCGGTGGACGGTGGCAGAGCAATAATCTGCCGTAGGTTGCGCAGATATAACATTTATGTTTTAATGTGCGTAACGATCAAAAAAGTGAGGAGCACCATGATCGCAGTTGTCAGGGCTATCACGCCCCCGAATAGCCGAGGGGTCGTCGAAGTGGACGCCCGCTACAAGGAGTACGTGGTCGTCTTCTCCGCCCCTGCCAGCCGTTTTGTGATCGGTGACAAGGTGTTCGTGGAGTGGGCAGATCCACAGGGGAGCGCCATCTGCGCCCAGAACGATCCCTACCCCGAGCGGCACTACGGCTGCTGAACCATCTGCGCCTCCATTGGCGCCGTCTAGCCCACGTGACGGGCTTTTTACTTTTGATAAGCCAAAGCTTGAGGCTGCGCACCGGCTCTTCTATGGAGCCGAGGTATGGTTGCAAAGCTTTCCCCGCAACCATACCACCGCGCGGAGTTTTGTCGTCCAGAAGAGGCACTGGGGGGAAGAGCCGGACCACTTATCTGCTTATGCTACACTGTAAGCAAAGTACATCATGGGCAAACGGAAGAAGCACGGCCACTGGCCATTACGGTTCATTCGACGCCACAAAGCGTGGAGTGCCATGTTGGGCGTGATCGTTGGCGGCCTCTTGTTAGTTGGCTTCTTGAATACTTTTGCCTTTCAGCCGGTTAAGCATCCCTCCTATGGCGTAACGTTCAGCCGCGAGCGCAGCGAAGACTTTGGCCTGGACTGGAAAGCAGCCTACACCGCGCTGCTGGACGACATGGGGCTCCGGCATTTTCGCCTAATGAGCTACTGGTCGTCGCACGAAAAAGTGCGGGGGCAATTTGATTTTACCGACCTCGACTGGCAGGTGAGCGAAGCCACCAACCGTGGCGCCACGGTTGACATCACTCTCGGCCTGCGTCAACCCCGCTGGCCAGAATGTTGGCAGCCCGGCTGGGCGCGTCAGCTCAATGGCAATGCCTGGAAGCAAGCACTGTATGCGTACATCGAAGTGGTGATCAGCCGCTACAAAAACAACCCTGCCATCACGCACTGGCAGCTGGAAAACGAAGCCGTCAACAACTGGTTTGGCGGTTGCGGCGCACCTGATAGCCAGCGATTGAATGAAGAATACACCCTCGTCAAAAAGCTCGACCCCACGCGCCCTATCCGCATGAGCCTCAGCGACGAGCACGGCCTGCCGCTGGCCCAACCCGTGCCAGACGAGTATGGCTTCTCGGTCTACCGCGTGGTCTGGAACACCTTTGGCCCGTGGCACTTTTACCTCATTTATCCCACGCCGATTTGGTATCACCGGCTGCGCGCCATGGCCATCGACTGGGTCCAACACCGGCCTATCTACATTCACGAGCTGCAAATGGAGCCCTGGGGCCCGCGCGACACCACACAACTGAGCATCACCGAACAGGACAAATCCATGAGTGCCGCACAAATTCACAAAAGCATCCTCTTCACGCGCAAAATCGGCGCCACGGACATCGACCTGTGGGGGAGTGAGTGGTGGTACTGGCGCAAAGTGCACTTCAATGATCCCAGCATTTGGAACGCGGTGAGGCAGGAAGTGCAGAGTCCCTCGCCGTAGCGTACGGTGGCAGAGACTGCCCACACTTGCTATATTTTAGCTATGCCCAGCAATCGCTATCAGCGTGTCGAAGATTTCATACGCACTATTATCATTCCGTTCTATTACATTCAACGTGATATTTACGTTCCAGTTGAGGAGCGACGCTGGGAAAATGACGCCGAGCACTCCTGGTCAGTCGCCATGCTGGCAGCTACGCTGGCACACCACATTGATCCCAGCCTCGACATTGGGAAGGTCTGCCAGTTTGCACTCGTCCACGATGTGGTGGAGATTTATGCCAAAGATACATCGGTGTTCGCCAACAAGGCCGAACTAGCCTCAAAAGCCGACCGCGAGGCCGCAGCGCTCAAACAACTTGCGAAGGATTTTGTGCACTTTCCCTGGCTGACCGACACGATAGAAGCATATGAATGCAAGAATACCAACGAAGCAAAATACGTCTATGCCATCGACAAATACATAGCCATCACCTTTGACTACATGGAGAAGGGAAGGCTGTACCGTGAGCGCAACTTTTCGCTTGCTGAGCATAATAAGATTCTGGAAGCGCATCGACAGAAAGCGCATAGCCATGCTGGCGTAGCCAAGTACTACGAAGAAGTACGTACCATGCTCAATGCCCATCCAGAATTCTTTGCAAAAGCCTATAATAAACAGCATGAGAAGTACTGAGTTTCAACTCCACCTCATGGGCAGCAATGTCCACTACTGGGTCTACAATGCGGACAAGCCGGACACCATCGTGATGATCCATGGCTTTCGCGGCAATCACTATGGACTGCACGATATCGTGGCCATGCTGCCAGAATACCGCATCGTCATCCCTGACTTGCCGGGTTTTGGCCTATCGACGCCGTTTCGGAATGGTCACCATCATGACATTGCCGGATATACGGCATTTGCCGAAGAGTTTATCCGAAGGTTAGGGCTGGAGCATCCGACGTTGCTCGGCCATTCATTTGGCACTATTGTGGCGGCAAGTGTGGCGGCGCGCTCGCCGCAGCTGATCGACCGGCTGATCCTGGTCAATGCCATCGCGTCACCAGCGCTCGGCGGCCCGCGGACCATCATGAGCCACGGCGCCAAGCTGTATTACCGCATTGGCGCAGCATTGCCAGAGCGCGCTGGCCGGGCGTTGCTCTCTAGCAAACTAATGGTGCAGGCAACGAGCTCGCTGCTGGCCAAGACCAAGGACAAACAGCTACGAGCCGACATCCATCGGCACCACCATAAGCATTTCAGCACCTTCCAGACGCGTGAAGCACTGCTCGAAGCCTTTGACGCCTCTATCCGTCACACTGTGTTGGACTATGCCAGCGACATCGCCATGCCAACACTGCTGATTGCTGGCGCCGCTGACGACATTGCGCCGCTGAAGGGCCAACATGTGCTCGAAAGACTACTGCCTGACGCCCAGCTGGTCGTTGTCGACCAGGTCGGACATCTTATCCATCGTGAAGCGCCGAAGCAGGCAGCCGAAGCGATTACGACGTTTCTGAACCAGTAGGCTCTGGCTGGTGGTCGGCCTGATGCAGGGCAATGACGTGCTTATACAGTTTGAGGAATTGATCGATCGTCTGCGATAGCTCGTGCCTACGGGCAATAGCCAGGCTCTCCTGTGCCATGCGTTCACGCAGCTGCTTGTCGGTCAAAATTTTGAGCAGTTGCTGAGCAAGTTGGTGCGAGTCGTCCAGCTCGTACAAGTAACCGTTGCGTTCATTCTGGCATAACTCATACAGCGCGCCGACATTGACGGCCACGACCGGCGTACCGCTCGCCATGCTCTCCAGCATAGCCAGACACTGCAGCTCAACGGGGGAGGGCATAGCAAAAACCGTGCCGATCCGCTGAAACAGCGGCAAGTCCTCGTCATCCACCCGTCCGGTGAAGGTCACCTGGTCCTGCAGACTCAGGCGCTCGACCAGCTGCTGCAGGTTCTCCATGTCTGTACCTTTACCAACGATCACAAAATGCACGTCGTGATGCTGCACAATCTCCTGTGCAGCATTGATCAGCACTGATACATGCTTTTCGGCATCCAGCCGGCCAACGTACAGCACGATCGGCTTATCAGCCGGGATACCAAACCGTTTGTAAAAATCACCAGACACCTTACCAGGCGCAAAACGGCTAAGGTCGATGCCGCAACTAATGGCCATGTACGGCGCATGGAACGAATCGCCTTTGAGCATGTTGATAGCTGCCTCGGTCGGCATGGTCACAAAGTCGGCATTGTTGTAAAAACGCGCACCCAGTTCCTTCAGAATGTAATTGATCGGGCGGGAAAACGGCGCCAGCAGACGCAAGTTATCGATAAGATTCTCTGGCATGGCATGATTGGTGGCTACAAGGGGAATGTCAAATTTCTTGGCAATGTTCATCGCTGCCCGGCCAATGCCGACTGGCGTCTGGATGTGAATAACGTCAGGTTTAAACCGTTCGATAATTCGCTTCACTTCGCGGTACGGTGATACCGACACACGAAAATTCTGATAAAAGGGAAACACTACCGAAGCTGTCCGCATGATGCGGTAATTGCGATCGAGCTCTCCGTAACGCTTGCCCGTCTGGGACGGCGCTATGACGAGCACATCGTTGCCCTCACCGGCCAATCCCTGGGCAAGGTTACGGCTAAACGTTGCGACACCATTAATGCTGGGCCAATACAGATCAGAGGCTATAAGAATACGCATGTTGGTATTATACAATACCGGGCGGCGCATTCGTTGGAGCGCGTGCTACAGTAGAGGTAAGATGCATATATTTTTCGATGCACGCTGGACGCGTTTCGACGTACACGATGGTATTAGTCGCTACAGCGCCAGTTTGCTGGGGGCATTGGCCAAGCTGCACCCGGTCACCATGATTATCTGCGACGAGCGTCAGCTCAACTTGCTGCCCAAGGGCGTGCCCTACGTCATGCTTAATAACCCTCTGTCGGTTCAAGAGTTCCGCCTGCCACAGCAGCTCAATCAGCTCGGCGCCGATGTAGTATTTTCACCCATGCAGATCATGGGCAGTTGGGGTCGGCACTACAAGCTTATCTTCACACTGCACGATGTCATTTACTATCAGTTCCGCACGCCACCAACCTCGCTGAAGCCTCCGGCGCGAATCGCGTGGCGGCTCTTCCACGCCGCCAAATGGCCACAACGCTGGCAGCTCAACCAGGCGGATCACATTGCCACGGTGAGTCAAACCTCAAAGCGGCTGATCCAGTCCATGCACCTGACCGATCGGCCTATCTCTGTCGTCTATAACGCGCCGTCGTTACGGCCATCCAAACCCACCGCTGCGTTCAAAAAAGAGCTGGTCTATACGGGTTCCTTCATGAGGTACAAAAATGTGGAGCTGCTGGTTGCCGCCATGGAGCTGCTGCCCGAATATAAGCTACACCTCGTGAGCAAAATTACACCCACACGCCAGCGCGAACTGCTGCGATTGGCGAAAAATCCCGAACAAATTGTGTGTTGGAACGGCGCAAGCGACGAGCAGTACAAGGCATTGCTAAAAACCGCAACCGCGTTGGTAAGCGCCTCGCTGGCTGAAGGTTTCGGCCTGCCGCTCCTCGAGGCCATGAGCGCCGGCACGCCGGTTATTGCGACGAACATGCCGATCTTTCACGAAGTATGCGGCCAGGCAAGCACGTACTTTGATCCACATTCTACCGAATCGTTCGCCCATGCCGTGCACACCCTTGAAAACCCCATGCATCACAAAACCATGAGCGTAAAGGGAACGAAGCAGGCTGCCAATTTTACGTGGCAGCAATCAGCGGCCGGTCTTTTGGTCATCATGGAGCAGTTGGGCAGCCAGACACATTGACTAATTACCAAAAAGTTGTATTATCGATATAAGGCGTCCTCGGGGCGCTTCTTTGTACCCCGCACACCTGATCATCTGGGGGAGTCGTGCTATCTGCCTTGGCGGGCCTCGCCATCCTGGCGCTGGGCCTGGACCTGCTGTACAGCCTGTTCGACCGGCTCTTGGCTGGCACCCGCCCGTCAACCGTCGACCTCTACCCCTACTACCACAACCGCTACCAGCGCACGAGCGTGGTCTTCCCGGGCTTCAGCAATCCGCCCGGGCCATTCGGCCAGGGCATGCTGCGGATCGTGGACCACCTCGGACCGATGCTGGTGCTGAGGCCCGGCGACCGTCTGCGCTTCGACGAAGTCTACGAAGTGATCATGCTGAAGCTCGAGCGGTTCGGCACCGACCAGAACATCCTGCTCTACGGTCACTCCATGGGCGGTCAACTGGCCCGTCTGTTCCAGGAGCGCTACGAGGCGGAAGGCAGCGTCTGCGGACCGCTCCGCGAGGTGTTCCTGGACTGCTCGCCCAGCACCTGGCGTACCCTCGGTAAGTCACCTATGGGTAGTCGCATCCTGTCGGTGATCGTCAAGCTTTACTGGGGCGGGCCCATCGGTGCTCTGCTGGTCGCCGGCCTCAACCTGCTCAGCCGCCTCGCGATGCCAGCACCGCTGGAGCCGGGAGTGGACCGGGCGCTGTACAAGCGCTACACTCGCGGTATCATGTGGTACCCGAACCGCCGGCTATTCAACCAGCTACGGTTCATGCGGCGTCACCAGCTGCCGCTGAAACCCTCGAACACCACGGCGAAGGTCTTCTACATCGGCGCAGCCAACCCCAGCCGTGATGCGCTGGTGAACCAGCCGCCGGCCATCGCCGACTGGGGGAGGCACTACCCAGGCCTGCAGGTCCGGCGGAGCCAGAACATCGGCCACGCCTGGCCGCTGGAGCAGCCGGCCACCTACCAGCGCATCATCGACGATGCGCTGGTCGCTGCCTGATCAGGAAACAGGAGTCTCCCGGGCGGACCGCAACCGTCCAGCCCGGGAGACTACCACCATCCAAAGCGATCTCATACCTGTTACAATAGGGTCATTATGGCCAAACAGACCATTCATCCCGCCAAACTCGTCCTGAACCGCCGTGCGCGGTTTGATTATGATATCCGGGACGAATATAAGGTCGGCATTGTGCTCACCGGACCAGAGGTTCGAGCGGTCCGCGA
>WNFY01006143.1_pt1 | contig 10746 bp, 9 predicted proteins | sample 5400091 | NCBI WGS metagenome assembly WNFY01 (sample SAMN13153364, study PRJNA577476) | soil metagenome | isolation source: 60 cm soil or saprolite under grassland replicate 1 | place: USA:California | collected 2016-06-15
GAGGCCACGAAGGCGGCGGCGCGCTCGATGTCCGGCTTGTGCTCCGGCAGCGTGCTGACGCTGGGAATACGCAGCAGCTCCTTGAGCTCTTCCAGAAAGCGCTGCTGGTTCTGCTTGGCGAATGCGATTGCGGGGGAAGCCATGTCGAAGGTCCTTTCCGGCGACTGGGTCACTTGCTCATCTTGCCCGCAATCATCAGCCCGGCTCCGCCGAGAATCAGCGCGGCGCTGATGAGCGGAGAGACCGTTTCGTTATGCTTTGTTTCAACCCCGAACTTCACGCCGCCCGCGGAGAAGCCTTCGCGCTCGGTGTGCGGAATGGGAACGACCAGAGAGAGCACGCCGAGCGCGGCGAACAAGAGACCGATCCAGAAGAGAACTTTCATGGGGCGGAAGCTCCTTAGGCAGAGATCAAAGCAGTTGATTGTAAGCGATTATGTTCGTTGGGTCATCCTGAGAGGCTGTGACTAAATCAGCCTCTCAGGATGACCCCTCAAAAATAAACAAAAGCAATCTAGAAGCGCTGCGGCGAGAAGCGTTCGAGCGGGAGCGGCGATCTGCCCTCGAGGATGAGCGCGCACATCGCGTCTGCCGTCACCGGCGCCAGAAGAATGCCGTCGCGATAGTGGCCCACGGCGGCGAAGTAGCCGGGCAGCGCGGTCTCGCCCAAGAGCGGGAGGTTGTCCGGCGTGCCGGGACGAAGGCCGGTCCAGGCCTCGGCGATCTGGGCTTCGGCAAATTGCGGAAGCAGCCGCGCGGCAGCCTCATGCAGGCGTTTGATGCGATAGCTGTTCAGAGTCTTGTCGAAGCCGGCCGGCTCCACCGTGCTGCCCACAACATAGAGTCCATTGCTGCGCGGAATGATGTAGCACCACCGCGAGCGCAGGACGTGCCGCAGCACGCGCTTTTCCTCGCGCACACCGGCATCCATGGCCAGTTCCCCGGCAAAGGCGAGCGCGAGCATGTGTCCCTTCACCGGTTGCGTGGGCAGGCGCGGGCCGCCAATTTGCTGGCCCCAGGCTCCGGCGCAGTTCACCACCCGCGACGCAGCATAGCAAGCGCGCTCGGTGACAACTCCTTCGGCGCGGCCGCGATCAGCAAGGATCTTTACGGCGGCTTCGCCTCTGCGGATCTCCACCTGGCTGGAGCGCTTGCCCAGTGCAACAAGCAGGGCAGTCACCAGATCGCGCGGATCGACGCAGCGCTCCTGCATGAGGTACGCCGGCTCGGGAGGAAGGTTGAGGCAGGGCTCGAGTGCCAGCACCTCGGCCGCGCTGATGGCGCGAATGCCCTCATTCTCCGCGATGGGATGCTGCTCGAAGGCGATCACCCCGTCGTCGCGCAAATCGATGGCGCGCCCGGCTTCGGCTGTGAGCTCGGCGACGAATGACGGGTAGAGCGCGGCGCTGCGGTGGGCCAGCTCACGCAGATCGGCGGGGAGCACCGGATCGAGATCGGCGATCATACCGCCGCCGGCGTGCGAGGCTTCCTGCCCAGGCTCACGCCGGTCCAGGAGCAGCAGGCGCGCTCCAGCGTGGGCCAGGCGCCACGCCAGCGACAGGCCGATCAGGCCGCCGCCAATCACAATCACATCGTGGGTCTTTTGCACCGCAACATTGTAATGGGGGCGAGCAACTGCCCCACAGAACGAAAACCCGGAACGAAAACAACGTTGAGTGGAGACCGGGCGCAGCGCGAGCAGAAGCAAAAGCCCCAGGCGCGTGGCCTGGGGCAGGGAGGTACCTAGAGAACCCTTACGGGTGGACAGCGATCTTGCGCGAACGGATCCCAGGGAGGATGCCGCCGATCAGCAGCGCAAAGCCGATGATCGAGACCAGAAGCAACGGGCTGCTCCTGACCGGCACGATCGGATCGCCGTCGTCGCGCAGCTCCGGCGGAACCGGCGGCGGAGCGGGCGCGCCTTGAACCTGCTGCGGCGGCACAGCCGCGGTGCGAGGAGGCACCGTGGTGGCGTGTACCCTGAAGTGCACCATGGCAACTCCGCCCTGCAGCGGCTGGTTCTGCTCATCCATCAGGATGACGCGCGCGGTGTGCATGCCGGGTTCAAGGCCGGCAAAGGTGGACTCGGCGCCCTCTGCCGCGCCGGAATTATCGAGCTGCACCACAAGGTTGGAATTGCCGCTCATTGCACTCGGCATGAGCTCAAGCTGAACATCGATATTCTTCGATGTCTGGTCCGCCTGGGCGGTCGATAGCGCCAAAGCAGGCGAGCCCGGGATTAAGCCAATCGCGGCGATAAGGGCGAAAATTTTTAACGTCAATTTCAAACTCGTACTCCAACTATGAAATCCGGTATGTATGCCGTGCGTCATATGCAGCACCTCGATCCACAAATTGGTGCATTTCCGAGCTGGCTCCAAGCCAGCCACAGCAGAGCAAAATTCCTACTCTGGCCCTGAAAAAGCCCGTTGCTCATCTCACAATCGAGTGACTTTACAGCTCTGCCGCGCATATGAGAGCACGTCATGAACCAAAACCTCCGCTCTGGCCAGAAACTCTCAAATTTCGCCTGTCCCGATATGAGGGGAGTAGGAACCCAGATTGACAGTGCCTTCGAGCGCTGGAACAATCGGGGAGCAATTCTCAAAAATTGTAGCAGCTCTGAATATAGGAGACCACCCATGCCTGAGACCCAAACCGCGACCGAAGTGGCGGCGCAGCGAAGCAGCAAGGCCCTCCTTGCGGCCGGCGCGGCGATCCTCGTTTTATTCGCCGTGGGGCTGTACCTGATCGTGAACCTGCGTGATCGCGTGAAGACCCTGGAAGCAACCGTGGAGCGCCAGAGCAGGGAAACCAAAGTTATTGAAAAGAAGCTGTTTACAGCCGGCCAGAACGTCGAGGCAGGGATGCAGCAGTTGGACTCCAGGGTGGGTTCGACCGAGGAGGCCCTGTCCAAGCGCACCGCCGAGCTGAAGGAGCGCTCGGCCAAGCTGGCTGCCGCGCAGCAGGCCACGAAGCAGCAGGTCGAGCAGATGAACTCGGAGGTAAGCGGCGTCAAGACGGAGCTGGGAGGCGCGCGGAGCGATATCGCGAGCGCCCGCAATGACTTGGCCGCCACCAACGCCAAGCTGGAATCGGCCATCGGCGACCTGAACATACACAGCGGACTGATCGCGAAGAATCACGACGAATTGGAAGTCCTGAAACACAAGGGCGACCGCAACTACTACGAGTTCACCTTGCGCAAGAAGGAGCGCAAACCCGTGTCCACCATCAGCTTGGAGCTGAGGAAGGCGGACCCGAAGAGGTCGCGCTTCACCCTGAACGTCTACGCCGACGACCGCCTCTACGAGAAGAAAGATCGTTCGCTGGGCGAGCCCCTGCAGTTCTACACCGGGCGCGAGCGCCAGCTCTACGAGATCGTGATCTTCAACGGGACGAAGGATGCGGTCTCCGGCTATCTGTCTACACCGAAATAGTTTGTCTCAGTTGTTTCCTTTCAAGGGCCCGGAGAAACCGGGCCCTTGCCACATTGAAGCGCTGAATTGGGGGAGAGCTGATGGGGACGACATGGGCTACGGCACTACATATCGTGGCGCGCACAGGTGTGGTCTATCTGCTGGTTTTGCTGGGAGTTCGCTTGACCGGCAAGCGCGAGGTGGGACAGATGACTCCTTTCGATCTGACCCTACTGCTGCTTCTAAGCAACTCGGTGCAGAACGCGATGACCGGGCCGGACACCTCGCTGGCAGGCGGGGCGGTCGCGGCCACGGTGCTGCTGACTCTCAATTACTTTGTGGCCGAGGTGAGCGGCGTAAATCGCCGGTTCCGCAGGATGGTCCAGGGCTCGCCGACGCTGCTGATCCATGACGGGCAACTGGTGACCGAGCACCTGAGACGGGAGCACCTGACCGTGGACGAGGTTATGCGGGCGCTGCGCGAGCACGGCATCTGCAGCATCGAGGAGGTCGCCCTGGGGGTACTTGAGGTGGACGGCTCGCTTAGTTTTTTGAAACGCGACGAGCTGCCGGCGCACATCCGGGCCCGCCATCGGAGCCGTTTTTTGAAAAGAAACTGAGAGTTGCTGACTAAAAACTACACACCTGAGTAAGAAGGAACCAGTGCAGGATTGCCCGGTAATTTGCCAGAGGGTGGAGCGCTCCGAATGGCTTAATCCGGCTCCGGCGTGGGCAGCAGGTTGCGCACAATCGCCACCAGCAGGGAGCCGGAGAAGGGCTTCTGAAGATAGGCGAGGTGGTTGTGCGGCAGGTCCTCCAGCACGCTGCCCGGCTCTCTCTGACCTGAGATGAGGACGACGGGGATCCCAGGGGCGAACTGGCGAAGCCGCCGCGTCAGTTCCACCCCTCCAAGTCCGGCGATCGCGATCCCGCTGATGACAAGGTCATATGGCCGCCGGGAGAAGGACGCCAGCGCCTCCCAGCCGCCGTCGACTGTATCGACGGAGAAGCCGGCCAGGCAGAGGAGCTCGGAGATCGGCGACTCGTCCGAGGGCGCCTCATCGACCACAAGAATGCGCAGACGTTGCCCGTCGGCAGCCGTGGCAGACCAGGTGGCCTCAGCCGGGCGCTCGCCCTCGACATTCGCTGCAATGGGTAGGTGGATGCGGAAGGTGGAGCCGCGGCCGGGTGCCGAGTCGCATTCGATCCGTCCGTTGCTCTGGTGGATGATGCCATGCACGGTGGCCAGTCCCAGGCCCGCGGTCTGGGCGGTCTTCTTCGTGGAGAAGAACGGCTCGAAGACGCGCCGGCGGGTGGCCTCGTCCATTCCGACGCCGCTGTCGGAGACGGTGAGCAGCAGGCTGCCCGAGGTCTCCTGTGTCGAACGCCCGGATTCGTCTTGGCCCGGCAAGCCAGGATTGCCGGGAATCCATTCGTCGGGTTCCCGGCCGGTCGAGATGCGCAGCACGCCGCCATCCGGCATGGCGACGCGGGCATTGTCGGCCAGATGCGTCAACACCAGGGTGAGCTGTTCGGGATCGACGTAGGCAGGCGGCAGGGCCCCTTCCAGCCGCAGGTCCATCGAGATATTGAGGCCGAGGGAGCGGCTCAGCGACGGCAGGGCCTCCTGGATGCACTCGTTGAGGTTGACCACGCGCGGCTGAAGCATCTGGCGGCGGCTGAAGGCGAGCAGCCGCTGGGTGATGTCGGCCGCGCGGTTGGCCTGCTGCATGATGCCGAAAAGTTTGGTGCGGACGGGCAGCGGCAGCGCACCGCGCAGGGCGAGTTCGCACGAGAGGCCGATGGACTGGGTGATGTTGTTGAAGTCGTGTGCGATGCCGCCGGCGAAGCGTCCGATGGCCTCCATCTCTTCCGCGGCGTTCCCGGGCGCGCCGAGCCGCTCTTCGAGCTCCTGCGCGCGGGTGCGGTCTTGATAGGTCTTGAGGCGGGCCTCGCACCAGTTTGTGGCGTTCACGACGGACAAAATCGCCAGACGCCTGCGCCCGCGGAATAGATGGACGATAGAGAGCTCGACGGCAAAGGGCTCTCCCCTCTTGGTCACATGCGTCCACAGAGAGCGCGAGGGCGCATCATGATCGAGCAGCAGCGCGGAGCTAAGGGCGGGGCCGTCCGGACGCAGGTTGCGAATGGTCATGGAGTGGAACTCCTGGCCGCTGTAGCCATAGCGCGCTCGCGCCTTGTCATTGGCGGCGAGAATGCGCAGCGAGTCGACGTCGTAGAGGAACATCGCCGCCGGACTGGCGTGCAGGACAGCGCTGCACAGCTCGGAATGGAGTTTCCTGGCCTTGACCATTTCTCGACCCTAAGAAGGCAACCTCTGTTTTTGGGGCGCCCTCCGCTTCAGCCCCAACAAACCAACTGCCGGTTTGTTGGGGACCCGCTTGCGCCCGGACAGACCAAGTTCACCTTCGCCACTCTTTCTAATGGCCTCGTGCCAATGGATGTAGCCAGCCAAGGCTAAGGAGACGCCAACCAGATACAGAAGAGCGTGGTACATGGAATGCAAGTGCGTTATGAACTCAGGATTCATCGCCTTATTTCCTCCGCTTCTTCCGTGGCCCCTTCTGCCAACTCAACAAGCAAGGACAGCTTTGCGTGGTCACCCTGGTTACCCTGACGGAGCTTTAGGACATGGACTGAAGCGCGAGTCGGGACATGAACTCACGCGTAAGTGCGCCGATCCGGATTCGGGAAGGGGAACCAAAATACCCGCTTCAAAGCGGGAGAGCGCGATGGATTACGAGCGGGAGAGAGTTTCGCGGACTTCTTCGAGCAGGCTCGGGAGTTGGGCGGCCTCGCCGGCGGAATCGCCAAAGCGGGCGCGCTCGTAGGCTGTCGTGAAGCGCAGGACAGCATTGCGCAGATCGGGATCGGGAATTCCGGCGGCAAATTCGGAGGGAGTCTGGGCAGGTGAGCGGGAGTAGCCCCGCCGTTCCAGACGGCCGGTCATCCGCAAATACAGGATCGCCGCCGCCGATCGCGGAGAGAGCTGTGGCGATGCGGCCCGCCAGCGCTCATAGGCATGCAGGGCGCCCAGTCCCAGACCGATCACAAACAGCATGCCGAGCCAGGCGCTCATGCGGCGCAGCAGGCGTTGGGGATTGTGCGTGGTCGCGCGATGGAAGCGCCGCGCCTCCTCCAGCATTGCGTGGTACTGGCGCTGGAGCCACTGGCGGAGCTCGGCCGCGCGGTTGCGGCCCTGCCGGGCTGCGGAGACCGAGAGCGTCTGCTGATGTCCCGCATCGTAGTTGACAACCCACTCGCGCCAGAATTCGCGGCTGGCGTCGAGGTAGAGCTGCCAGCGGCTCCAAAGTGTGGCCGCGGCTGCTCGGTCGGCCGCCGGAGTTGGGTCAAAGGTTGTCCATCCGGCGCCGGGAATGAAGGCCTCGACCCAGGAGTGGGCGTCGCGCGCGCGCACGATGTAGGAGGCGTTGAGCTGGTTAAACTGCGCTCCGCGAAAGCCGTTGACGATGCGCGAAGGAATGCCCGCCGAGCGCAGCAGCAGCGCCATTGAGGAGGCGAAGTATTCGCAGTGGCCGCGGCGGCGGTTGAAGAGAAAGTCGGCCACGGGGTCATCGGGGGAACGCGAGGGAAGCTGCAGCGTATACGCGTAGCGGCTGGAGAGGTAGTGCTCGATGGCCAGCGCGCGAAGATAGGGCGTCGGCGCGGGACCGGTGAGCCGGCGCGCGAGCTCGGGGATACGCGGGTCGAGCTGATCGGGGAGCTGCAGATAGCGCTCGGCGAAGTCGGCCGGATAGGAACCCAGTTCCATCGATTTAGCCGAGCTTGGTGCCCCATTTCGGTCCTCTTTTGGCATAAGTGGGGCAGTGAAATCCATTCGTTCTGAATTGCCTGTTCCAAGCTGGGCGAGCGCCGTAGGCAAGGGGACGGAGACGTCGGAGATCCCTTCGTAAAGCGTGACGGTGTGGTCGGGATCGAGGTTGTGGAAGGTGAGATCGTTGTCCAGGCCGATCTGGCGGAACGGACCATCGAGCGCCTGGGCGGCGGGAATGGTGAAGATGACGTTGGTGTTGAGCGGCTCCATCAGCACGTGATACCTGAGCCGCACGAGCTGCGGACCGTGCGCCAGCCGAAGCTCCTCGTGATGCTGCAACTGCGGCGCATGCGCGGTGAGCTGGAAGACGCGGCCAATGGACTGGGACAGAACCTCGGATTCGCGTGCGGGATTCGTCCATCGTCTGCCGTCGAAATGGGTGAGCACGGCGCCGCGCAGGCGGATCTCGCGGTCGCCCGTTGTGTCGCCGTCGATGTGGATGTGGGCGACGACCTCCGACGATTGCTGGATGCGGCCGATGATGCCCAATTCGACGTTGTCGGAATATCCCACTGAGAGGACGTCGCTCGGGGTGTGCCGGGAGATATAGCCTCCCCGGAGGCGCGGCATGGCAAAGAACAGGACCGTGCCCGCGGCGGCGATGGCAATGACCATCGTTGCCGTGGTGCCCGCCAGCGAGCCGGCAAGCCGATGCAGCGGAGAGACGGCGCGGCGGCGTTTGCGAAGGCCGGGTATCGCCAGCGCCGCGGAATTTGAGGCCGCCAGCGCCGAGCGGCGCAGCTCCATCGTCATGAACCAAAAGACCGCCAGCACCAGAAAGAGCGTGAAGGCCGCGAGAAAGTCGGAATCGATCGTGAGGATGGCCGCCGACAAGACCATCAGAAACGCCAGCAGCGCCAGGTACACGTAGTCGCGGTCCCGCTCCACATTGAAGAGCTTGACGCAGATGCCGAACAGGATGAGGTGGACCGCGGGGCCCACGAAATCGCGCCCGGAGAAGAAAAAGAAATCGAGGAGAAAGATCAGCGGATAGAGCGCGGCCAGCCAGGTGGCGAGACGGCGCGGGATGGCGAACGGCCGGTCGCGCAGCAGAAGGACAGCACGCAACAACAGGACGGCGGCGACGCAGACGAGGCTGATGAAGTCCAGCTTGCCCGTTGCGGCCAGAGTACCGAAGCCGGTGACGATCAGCAGCAGCAGAGAGAGCTGAAACAGGTGCTCGATCTCCGGTGGAGCACTGGGCGCAGGGCTGGCGTGGAGAGCGGGATCGATGGCAGCAACATCGATAGGAGCAACATTGGAGCGGGTTGGGCACACCGCGGGCATCGGCTCCAGAAGTATAAGGGCTCAGGGCCCGAGATGAACGATGGCGAGAGGCGTGGTACCATCGAGTTTGGTCGGACATCGGTCTTACGCGATGAGGCCCCGCCAACCCCGCCAGGTCCGGAAGGAAGCAACGGTAACGGGACGCCTTGTGCGCAGTAAGCTTCCGGTGTCCGGCTTTAACTTTTTGCGCGCCAAGTCTACTGCTGCAAGCCGCTCCTCGCTGATTCCATTTTGAACTCCGCTAAAAAATGGGAATCGTCCCCTTAACTGAGGCAGCTTTCACCCGTGTGCAGAGCTGGATCTCGCTGATGCTTGTCTGAGTGCAGACAGGCAGGGGGAGGGCAGGCCGGCGATGGCGCGAAACGCGTTGATATCAGAGGGCACACCGCAGGGGACAGCCGGGGCGAACGCAGGGGAGAGCGGTCCCGCAGAGACGTATGTCCGGCAGAAATCCGCGCTGTTGACGGGCGCTGGATCGAGAGATACTCAAGATTTCAGAGATCCTCAATTCAAAGATACTCAATTCAGAGACACTCAAGATTTCAATCTACGATCGGGAGGTGTAGCAGGCGGCATACGTTTCCTCTCTGCTGCTTGCCGGTTGTTTCCCCTCGCTGTCCTACTCCTCTTTTCCAAGGGCTGGCCCTGGTCGATATCAGAGCAGGACGAGAATCACTCGATTCGCAACGAATTTCGTTGAAAGTCACAGTACTGCATAAAGAGGACGACGCACGAGAGCGGCTCCGGAGAGGAATTCGTCCGTCATGGCACCGCGCTTTCGGGTATGCGGGTGGCGCTGCCCCTTGCACTTTTGTTTTGGGGCCTGATCGCAGCCCTCGTCTGGGCTTGCCGCGCATAGGCGAGAAAACCCGAGCAAAATCAACGGAAAAGGCGCGGTTCTCACTCAGTGCCCGGATTTGACTGCGGACGATGGCTGCCCACCTCTGCCCGGAGAATGGCAGAATTTGGCACCCCCTTCACTGTGCATCTGCCTGCCGTCAACGGAGATACGGCGGTTTGGCCGCGGAAATAGCCGGGATCCCCGGCAAGCCCACCTTAGGCTTGCCGGGGGCCCAAGCGTGAGTTGTTTACATTCCTGCCGGGGTGGGCGACAATTGAATATCGCTAATACTGCAATTAACTGACGCCACCACCGGAGACTCGGAAGTTGAATACTAAGATTCGGGCCAAGATTACGGCCCTTGGCTCATTTGTGCCCCCGCGGGTGCTCTCCAACAGCGACCTGGAGAAGATGGTCTCCACCACAAACGAGTGGATCCTGGAGCGCACTGGCATTCGCGAGCGCCATCTTGTCGATCCCGGCATGGCGGCCAGCGACCTGGCTGTCGGCGCGGCGCGCAATCTTGCCGAGCGCCACAATGTGGACCTTAGCACCGTCGAGGCGATCATCGTGGGCACGGTGACTCCCGACATGATGTATCCCGCGACCGCCTGCCTGGTACAGAAGAAGCTCGACATTCCGCAGGCGTGGGGCTTCGACCTGAGCGCCGGATGCTCGGGCTTTGTCTACGCGCTGACCGCAGGCGCCAAGCTTGTAGAGAGCGGCGCGCACAAGAAAGTTCTGGTGATCGGCGCGGACGTGAACTCGTCGATGATCGACTACACCGACCGCACCACCTGCATCCTCTTCGGCGACGGCGCCGGAGCGGTGCTGCTGGAACCCTGCCAGAACGGCGAACCTTACGGCTTTATCGACTTTGTTCATCAGGTTGAGGGCTACGGCGGCGAGTATCTTTACATGCCCGGAGGGGGCAGCCTGCATCCCTCCTCGCATGAGACTGTCGACCAGAAGATGCATTATGTTCATCAGGATGGGCAGCAGGTCTTCAAGTATGCAGTGAAGAAGATGGCGGAGATGACCGAGCGCGTGCTGCAGCGCAACGGCATGACAGGCGAAGACGTGGACTGCTTCATCTCCCATCAGGCCAACATGCGGATCATCACGGCCACGGCCGACCGCCTGAAGATGCCGCGCGAGAAGGTGATCATCAACATCGAAGAGTACGGCAACACCACGGCGGGAACGATTCCGCTGGCGATGATGACCGCCGTCGAGAGCGGCCGGCTGAAAAAAGGAAACACGCTGCTGATCGCATCCGTCGGCGCCGGCTTCACGGCCGGAGCTTCCGTGCTGAAGTGGGCTTTCTAGGAATCCTTAAATTTT
>WNFY01006144.1_pt1 | contig 10746 bp, 21 predicted proteins | sample 5400091 | NCBI WGS metagenome assembly WNFY01 (sample SAMN13153364, study PRJNA577476) | soil metagenome | isolation source: 60 cm soil or saprolite under grassland replicate 1 | place: USA:California | collected 2016-06-15
CTGCTGGACGAAGGGCGCGCGGGCGACAACATCGGCGCGCTGCTGCGTGGCACGAAGCGCGAGGAGATCGAGCGCGGGCAGGTGCTGTCGAAGCCCGGGAGCATCACGCCGCACAAGAAGTTCAAGGGCGAGATCTACATCCTGAAGAAGGAAGAGGGCGGGCGACACACGCCGTTCTTCAAGGGCTACCGCCCGCAGTTCTACTTCCGCACCACCGACGTCACGGGGCTTTGCACGCTGCCCGAGGGGACGGAGATGGTCATGCCGGGCGACAACATCAGCCTGGAGATCGAGCTCATCACGCCGATCGCTTGCGAGGAAGGTCTTCGCTTCGCAATCCGCGAGGGCGGCAAGACCGTCGGCGCTGGCGTTGTTACGAAGATTCTCGAAGACGAGGTCAAAGCGAAGTGACACCCAAGATCAGAATCAGGTTGAAGGCGTACGATCACCGGCTGCTGGATCAGTCGGCCGGTGAGATCGTCGATACCGCGAAGCGCACCGGGGCCAGCATCGCCGGTCCCGTGCCGCTTCCGACCAAGATCAACAAGTTCACCGTGCTGCGCTCGCCGCACGTCGACAAGAAGTCGCGCGAGCAGTTCGAGATCCGTACCCACAAGCGCTTGCTCGACATCCTCGAGCCGACGCAGCAGACGCTGGACGCCCTCATGAAGCTGGACCTGTCGGCGGGCGTCGACGTCGAGATCAAGACCTGAGCCAATTCGGAACACCTAGGGGCCTCACTATGCAGATCGACATCGTCAACATCGCAGGCAAGAAGGTGGGGCAAGCCGACCTCGCCGACGCCGTGTTCGGCACCAAGGTGAAGGAATATCTTCTCTGGGAGCTGGTCAAGGCGCAGCGCGCGGCCAGGCGGGCCGGCACGCACAAGACCAAGAAGCGCGACGAGGTTCGGGGCGGCGGCAAGAAGCCGTACAAGCAGAAGGGGACGGGCAACGCGCGCCAGGGCTCGACCCGATCGCCGCAGTTCGTCGGCGGCGGCACGGTGTGGGGCCCGCAGCCACGCGACTACAGCTACACGGTGCCGAAGAAGGTGAAGCGCGCCGCGCTCGCGTCGGCCCTGTCGCTGCGCGCGCAGGAGAAGAAGCTGGTGATCGTCGACGCGTTCGCATTCGACGCGCCGAAGACGAAGACGCTGGCCGGCATCCTCAAGACGCTGGGCGCCGAGTCGGCGATCGTCGTCGACGGCAAGGCGAACGTGAACCTCGCGAAGTCGGGCCGCAACCTGACGAAGTCGAAGGTGATCCCGCCCGAGGGCCTGAACGTCTACGACATCCTCAACCACCCGAGCCTCGTGATCGCCGCCGACGCCGTCAAGGCGATCGAGGCGCGCGTGCTCGCCCTGCCCCCTCAAGAAGAAGAAAAGGCCGCGTAAGGAGCGTCATGCGTTCACCGGAACAGATCATCAAGCGTCCGCTCCTCACCGAGAAGGGGACGCGCCTCAAGGACACGGGCGGCCACGGCGAAGGCGACGTGGATGCCGAGCACCTGAAGTCGCAGCTGCTGTTCGAGGTGGCCCCCGACGCCAACAAGGTCGAGATTCGCCACGCCGTTCAGAAGCTGTGGAACGTCGACGTCATCGCCGTCCGCACCGCGGTCGTGCGCGGCAAGGAGAAGCGCATGGGGCGCTTCGTCGGCAAGCGATCGAACTGGAAGAAGGCCATCGTGACCATCGCGGCTGGCCAGACCGTCGAATTCTTCGAGGGAGTGTAAGCCACCATGGGTCTTCGTCCGCACAACGCAACGACGCCGGGGAGCCGGGGCCGCGTGGCGCCCGACTTCTCCGAGCTGTCACAGGGAAATCAGCCCGAAAAGTCGCTCACCTCGTCGATGAACAAGACCGGTGGCCGCAACCACTTCGGTCGCATCACGTCGCGCTTCCGCGGCGGCGGTCACAAGCGCCGCTTCCGCCTGATCGACTTTCGCCGCAACAAGCTGGGCGTGCCCGCCACGGTCGCGACGGTGGAGTACGATCCGAACCGCACCGCGCGCATCGCGCTCTTGCACTACGCCGACGGCGAGAAGCGCTACATCCTGTGCCCCGACGGCCTCAAGGTCGGCGACCAGGTCCTGTCGTCGCGCCACGCCGACATCAAGCCCGGCAACAACCTGCCGCTGCGCTTCATCCCGCTCGGCACGACGATCCACAACATCGAGCTCAAGATCTCGGGCGGCGCGCAGATGTGCCGCTCGGCCGGGGCCGGCGCCCAGGTCATGGCCAAGGAAGGCGACTGGGGCCAGGTCCGGTTGCCGTCGGGCGAGACCCGCCGCGTGCACCTCGATTGCCGCGCGACCGTCGGTCAGGTCGGCAACGTCGAGCACGGCAGCGTGCACGTCGGTAAGGCCGGCCGCACGCGCTGGAAGGGCCGCCGGCCGCACAACCGCGGCGTCACCATGAACCCGGTCGATCACCCGATGGGCGGCGGCGAAGGCCGATCCTCGGGCGGCCGTCACCCGTGCTCGCCGTGGGGCCAGCTGTCGAAGGGCCTCAAGACGCGTGAGAACAAGCGAACCGACGCGATGATCATCAAGCACCGCGGCAAGAAGGCATAAAGGAAACCGCCATGGCTCGTTCAATCAAAAAAGGCCCCTTCGTCGACACCCACCTGCTCAAGAAGGTGGCGGAGTATCAACGCCAGAAGTCGAAGAAGGTGCTCAAGACCTGGTCCCGGCGCTCGACCATCATCCCCGACATGCTGGGGGTGACGTTCGCGGTGCACAACGGCCGCAAGTTCGTCCCCGTGTTCGCGACCGAGAACATGGTCGGCCACAAGCTGGGCGAGTTCGCGCCGACGCGGACGTTCCACGGCCACTCGGGCGAGCGCAAGGCCGCCTCGGGCGGCGGCGGTGGTGGCGGTGGTGGCGCTCCTGGGGCGGCGCCGGCCGCGGCCGCGGCAGGAGCAAAGAAGTAATGGCACGCGCGATTTTGCGAAGGTTCCGGGAGTCGCCCCGCAAGGTGCGGGCCGTGGCCGACATGATCCGCGGCCGTTCGGTCGAGGACGCGATGTCGATCCTGCGCCTGCAGCAGCGCAAGGCGGCCCGGATGCTCTCCAAGGTGCTCGGGTCGGCGATCGCCAACGCGACCGAGAACGAGAAGGCCGACTCGGACAAGCTGGTGGTGACGAAGGTGTTCATCGACGGCGGTCCGGTGACGAAGCGCTGGATGGCCCGTTCGATGGGCCGCGCAAACAGAATCAACGCCCGTACGTCGCACGTGACGGTCGTCGTCGACATTCCGGAATAAGGACAAGGCTCGCTCATGGGACAAAAAACACATCCGGTAGGTTTCCGCCTCGGCGTCGTTCGTGGCTGGAGCTCCAAGTGGTACTCGGAGAAGGACTTCTCGAAGTGGCTGCATGAGGACCTGCGCCTCAAGAAGTTCGTCAAGCAGAAGCTGAATCACGCGGGCGTCGCGGCCGTCGAGGTCGAGCGCGCGGCCAACAAGGTGAAGATCAACATCTTCACGGCGCGGCCGGGCATCGTCATCGGCAAGCGGGGCGCCGGCGTCGAGACGCTGAAGAAGGAGGTTCAGGCGCTCACCTCGAACGAGGTGTTCCTGAACATTCAAGAGGTGCGCAAGGCCGAGACCAACGCGCAGCTCGTCGCCGAGAACGTCGCGACGCAGCTCGAACGCCGCGTCGCCTTCCGGCGCGCGATGAAGAAGTCGGTGCAGACGGCGATGAAGTTCGGCGCCAAGGGCATCCGTCTCGCCTGCGCGGGCCGCCTGGGCGGCGCCGAGATGGCGCGTTACGAGTGGTACCACGAGGGGCGCGTGCCGCTGCACACCCTGCGCGCCGACATCGAGTACGGCACCACGGAGGCCCACACCACCTACGGCGCCATCGGCGTGAAGTGCTGGATCTTCAAGGGCGAGGTTCTGCCGCAACGGGGACAGCGGCTCGCCTGAAAATAAGGAAGCCCTCACCCTGACCCGCTCCGGCAATCCACATTGCTGGGAGAGGGAACGAACAAGGAAAAGGATTTTAGAAAATGCTCGCTCCAAAAAAAGTTAAGTGGCGCAAACAGCAGAAGGGGAAGATGCGCGGCATCTCCAAGGGCGCGACCACGCTCTCCTTCGGCGAGTTCGGGTTGCAGGCGCTGTCGTGCGGCTTCGTGACCTCGCGCCAGATCGAAGCGGCGCGTATCGCGATCTCGCGTCACGTGAAGCGCGGCGGGAAGCTTTACATCCGCATCTTCCCGGACAAGCCGATCTCCAAGAAGCCGGCCGAGACGCGCATGGGTCACGGCAAGGGCAACCCGGAAGAGTGGGTCGCCGTCGTGCGCCCCGGGCGCGTCATGTACGAGCTCGAAGGCGTCGACGAGACGCTGGCCCGTCAGGCGTTCCACCTCGCCGAGCACAAGCTCGCCGTCCAGACGCGCTTCCTCTCGCGCGAAGGGGTGCTGTGATGAAGGGCGTTCGCGCGAAGGATCTGCGCGGGAACGATCCCGCCGAGCTGGTCAGCACGGTCCGCAAGCTGGAAGAGGATCTGTTCAAGCACCGCCTCAAGCAGAACACGAACCAGCTCGAGAACACGATGCTGATTCGCAACACGCGCCGCGACATCGCGCGTGTCAACACCGTCCTCGCCGAGCGCAGCCGCCTCGGTGGCGCCGCCCCGGCCGCCGCGACGGAGAGCACCGAAGCCCCGGCCGCCGCGGCCCAGGGCAAGGAAACGAAGCCCAAGCGCGCGCCGAAGAAGCAGACCCCGGAACAGGAGACCTAACGTGGCCGGTCACAAAATTCACAAGCGCCGAATGATCGGCGTCGTCACCAGCGACAAGATGAACAAGACGCGCGTCGTGCAGGTCGAGCGGCGTCTCGCCCACGATAAGTACGGCAAGTACATGACGAGCCGGACGAAGTACAAGGCGCACGACGAGAAGAACGAGTTCAAGACGGGCGATCGCGTCCAGATCGTCGAGAGCCGCCCGCTGTCGTCCGACAAGCGCTGGCGCGTCGAGAAACTGATCGAACGGCCCCAAGAGGCCTGAGGGGAAAAGCGCCGCTATGGTTCAGACCACAACCACTCTCGACGTCGCCGATAACTCGGGTGCCAAGAAGATCATGTGCATCCGCGTGCTCGGCGGCACGAGGAGAAAGTACGCTTCGATCGGCGACATCATCGTCGTGTCGGTCAAAGAGGCGATTCCGAACGCCAAGGTGAAGAAGGGCGAGGTCGCCAAGGCGGTCATCGTGCGCACGAAGAAAGAGGTTTCGCGCGCCGACGGTTCGTACATCCGCTTCGACACGAACTCGGCCGTGCTGGTCGACAAGGACAACGAGCCGGTTGGGACGCGCATCTTCGGCCCGGTCGCCCGCGAGCTGCGCGCCAAGCGATTCATGAAGATCATCTCGCTCGCTCCGGAGGTTCTGTAGTCATGCACGTTCGCAAGGGAGATCAGGTCGTCGTCATCGCCGGCAAGGAGAAGGGCAAACGCGGCCGCGTGATGCGCCTGCTGACCGACAAGGGGCGCATCGTCATCGAGCGTATCAACATGGTCAAGCGCCACACCAAGCCGACGCAGCGCAACCCGCGCGGCGGCATCCTGGAGAAGGAAGGTTCGGTCGAGGCGTCGAACGTCGCGCTCTGGTGCGGCAAGTGCGTCGCCCCGCGGCGCGCGAAGGTTGACGAAACTGAAGGTCAGAAGAAGCGCCGCGTCTGCGTGAAGTGCGGCACGGTCTTCGAGACCGCGTAAAGGATTCGGAAATGGCGCAAGACAACGAAGACGAGAAGAAGGCCCCCGGCAAAGCCGGTCGGCCCGAGATGAGTCCGGAGCAGGAAGCGGAGATGGCCGCCAAGAAGGCGGCGCGTGCCGAGGCGAAAGCCAAGGGCGCTAAGGTGCCGAAGGGCAAGGCCGCCGCGGCCGCGAAGGAAGTCGCCATGGAGCGCGTCAAGCGCGCCGCGCCGCCGCGCCTTCGCAAGATGTACGACGCCGAGGTCCGCGAGAAGCTGATGAAGGAGTTCAGCCTGTCGAACCGGATGCAGGCGCCCAAGCTGACGCGCATCACGATCAACATGGGGCTCGGCGAGGCCGTCACGAACCCGAAGCTGCTCGACAGCGCCGTCGACGAGCTGGGCGCGATCACCGGCCAGCGCCCGGTCGTCACGCGCGCCAAGAAGTCGATCGCGATCTTCAAGCTGCGCGCCGGCCAGAAGATCGGCGCGATGGTCACGCTCCGCCGCGATCACATGTACGAGTTCTTCGATCGACTGGTGTCGTTCGCGCTGCCGCGCGTGCGCGACTTCAAGGGCGTCTCGCCAAAGTCGTTCGACGGGCGCGGCAACTACACGCTGGGCGTCCGCGAAGAGATCATCTTCCCGGAGATCAACTTCGAGAAGCTCGACAAGCCGAAGGGGATGAACATCACCTTCAACACCAGCGCTCCCAACGATGAGCAGGGGCGCGCGCTCCTGAAACACCTCGGAATGCCCTTCAGGAACTGACCAATGGCTAAGACCGTCGATATGCCCGCTAACAAGAAGGCGCCGAAGTGGCGCGTGCGTCACCGCAATCGGTGTCATCAGTGTGGTCGGGCGCGCGGGTTCCTGCGCAAGTTCGACCTGTGCCGCGTCTGCTTCCGCCTGTTTTCGCTGCGCGGTGACATCCCCGGCGTCATCAAATCGAGCTGGTAATAGGTGCATGCATGTCAATGACTGACCCAATCGCGGATTTTCTCGCTCGCATTCGCAACGCCATCCTGGCGCGCCAGGCGGAAGTGCTCGCGCCTTCCTCCAAGCTCAAACAGCGGCTGTGCGTCCTCCTGAAGGACGAGGGCTACATCACTGGCTACGACGTGCGTGACAACGCCGCCGGCATGCCGGAGATCGTCGTTCGCCTGCGCTGGGCCGACCCGCGCACGAACGCGATCACCGGGCTGCGCCGCCGCTCGCGGCCGGGGCAGAGGATGTACGTTCGCCACGGCACGATCCCCAAGGTGCGTTCGGGCCTGGGCATCGCGATCCTGTCGACGTCTAAGGGGCTGATGACCGACCGGGCCGCGCGTAAAGAAGGCCTGGGCGGTGAGCTTCTCTGCGAAGTCTGGTAACGAATGCCTGGTAAGGAGCCGACCCCATGAGTCGAATTGGACGTAAAATTCTGCCGCTGCCCAAGGGCGTGACCCTGGCCCAGAAGCCGGGCTCGATCAGCGTCAAGGGCCCGAAGGGCGAGCTCACCAAGGCCGTCCCCACGGGAATCAGCATCAAGGCCGAGGCCGACAAGATCACGGTCCTGCGCGCCGATGACGAGCGCCAGAACCGCGCGAAGCACGGCCTCATGCGCGCGCATCTCGCCAACATGGTCAAGGGCGTCACCGACGGGTGGACCCGCGAGCTGGAGATCAACGGCGTCGGTTACCGTGCCGAGGTCGCTGGCGACACGATCAACATGGCGCTCGGCTACTCGCACCCGGTCGTGTTCAAGCTGCCGAAGGGCGTCACGGCCAAGGTGGACAAGAACCGCGTGACGCTCTCGAGCGCGGACCGCGATCTGGTCGGGCAGACTGCCGCCAAGGTGCGCGAGCTTCGCCCTCCCGAGCCGTACAAGGGCAAGGGCGTCAAGTACGTCGAGGAAGTGATCAAGAAGAAGGTCGGCAAGGCCGGCGCCACGGGCAGTGGCGGGTAAATCGGGTAAAAAGGTCGCCCTCACGAATAACGAAAAGGATTCATTCGCATGCTTGTCGACGTCAGTTTCAAGAAGGAAGGCCGCAAGAAGCGGCATCGCTCGCTGCGCAAGCGCATCGAGGGGACCGCGGAACGCCCGCGCCTGGCGGTGTTTCGCAGCACCCGCCACATCTACGCGCAGATCATCGACGATCAGCAGAAGCGCACGCTGACCGCGATCTCCGACAAGGTGCTGGCGGTCGAGGGCGAGACGAAGGCCGACAAGAAGGCGCGCGCCAAGAGGGTCGGCGCCGCGATCGCCAAGCAATGCCTCGAGAAGGGGATCGACAAGGTCGTGTTCGACCGCGCCGGCTACAAGTACCACGGGCGTGTCTCGGCGCTGGCCGACGGCGCCCGCGAAGCCGGGCTGAAGTTCTGAGCGCCAGGACGTAAGGAAAAGAAGAAAAGGAATCTGATGGCAATCAATTACGAAGACGTCGGCGAGCTCGTCGACAGCGTGGTGTTCATCAACCGCGTCGCCAAGGTCGTCAAGGGCGGCCGCCGGTTCTCGTTCTCGGCGCTCGTCGTCGTCGGCGATCAGCGCGGTTACGTGGGCGCCGGCCTGGGCAAGGCCAACGAGGTTCCCGAGGCGATCCGCAAGGGGACGGAGCAGGCGAAGAAGAACCTGTTCCACATTCCGCTCTCGGGCGGCACGATTCCCCACGAGGTGCAGGGGCACTTCGGCGCGGGCGCCGTCATGCTGCGTCCCGCCAGCGCCGGTACCGGCGTCATCGCGGGCGGCGCCGTTCGGCCCGTCCTCGAGGTCGCGGGCGTGCAGGACATCCTGACCAAGTGCATCGGCACGTCGAATCCGCACAACGTCATTCACGCCACCATCGATGCGCTCCAGCAGTTGCGGAGCCCCGAGGCGGCGGCCAAGCTGCGCGACAAGCGCCTCGACGAGGTGAGGGACTAGCCGTGGCCAAGAAAATTCGCGTGACCTTGATCCGGAGCGGCATCAATCGCCCCGAGCCCCAGAAGCGGACCATCGCCGGGCTCGGGCTCTCCAAGCTGGGCGGTGCCGTGACGTTGCCTGACAATCTCGCCGTGCGTGGCATGATTCGCGCCGTCTCGCACATGGTGAAAGTGGAGAAAGCGGAATAAGCATGGGAACGACACTGCACACGCTGAAGGGTCCGCGCGGAGCCACGCGCAACCGCAAGCGCATCGGCCGCGGTCCGGGCTCGGGCACGGGCGAGCAATCCGGCAAGGGCGTCAAGGGCCAGAAGGCCCGCACGGGCCACCACGGCGCGCGCTTCGGCTTCGAAGGCGGCCAGATGCCGATGCAGCGCCGCTTCCCGAAGAAGGGCTTCAAGAACCCGTTCCGCGCCGAGATCTTCGCGGTCAACGTGGGCGCGCTGGAGGACCGATTCAAGTCCGGCACCGTCGACGTCGCCGCCCTCCACGGCGCCGGGATGGTCCCGCGTGGGATCGCGTTGGTGAAGATCCTGGGCGAGGGGGACCTGACGAAGAAGCTGGTGGTCAAGGCGTCCGCGTTCTCGACCGCCGCCAAGGAAAAGATCGAGAAGGCCGGCGGCACCGCCGAGGTCATCTCGTCATCCAAGCCCCGCAAGACCGCCGCCGCTGGTTAGTCATCCATGGCGTCCGGCTTCCAGAATATCGGCAAGATTCCGGAGCTGCGCCGGCGGATCCTCTTCACGCTGACGCTGCTCGCGGTCTATCGCATCGGCGCCTTCGTCACGACCCCGGGCGTGAACCGGGCGATCATGGCGAAGATCGTCAACCAGGCGTCCGGCACGTTCCTGGGCCTGTTCAACATGTTCTCGGGCGGTGCGCTCGAGCAGATGTCGATCTTCGCCCTCGGCATCATGCCGTACATCAGCGCGTCGATCATCCTGCAGCTGCTGACCGTCGTCATCCCCAAGCTGGAGCAGATCCAGAAGGAAGGGGAGATGGGGCGGCGGCGGCTGAACCAGTACACGCGCTACGGCTGCGTCGTGCTGTCGCTGATCCAGTCGTTCTTCATCGCGCGCTGGCTGGAAGGTAACAACCGCGCTTACGCGCAGTTCGGACAGGTGGTCACCGATCCAGGGTGGACCTTCCGGCTGCTGACGATGATCTCGCTGACGACCGGAACCGCGTTCATCATGTGGCTCGGCGAGCAGATCACCGAGCGCGGTATCGGCAACGGCATCTCGCTGATCATCTTCGCCGGGATCGTCACCGACATGCCCGACGCGGCGGTCCGCATGTTTTCGAAGGCGAAGACCGGCGACATCACGGCGTTCGATCTCGCCGTCATCGGCGTCCTCATCGTGCTGGTCGTCGCCGTCATCATCTTCTTCGAACGCGGGCAAAGGCGGATACCCGTCCAGTACGCGAAGCGAGTGGTCGGGCGAAAGATCGTGGGCGGCCAGTCCAGCCACCTGCCGCTCAAGGTCAACACCGCCGGCGTCATCCCGCCGATCTTCGCTTCCTCGATCCTGATGTTCCCCCAGCAGATCGCGTCGTTCGTGCAGACGCCCTGGATGCAGCGGATCTCGGAGGCGCTCCATCCGGGCGACTGGCGCTACAACCTGCTGTACGTCGGCCTGATCGTCTTCTTCTGCTACTTCTACACGGCCGTCACGTTCAACCCGGTCGACGTCGCCGACAACATGAAGAAGTACGGCGGCTTCATTCCGGGCATCCGGCCCGGCCGCGCCACGGCGGCCTACATCAACAAGGTCCTGACGCGCATCACGTTCGGCGGCGCGGTCTACATCTCGGCCATCTGCGTGCTGCCGTCCCTGCTGCACGAAAAGATGAAGGTGCCGTTCTACTTCGGCGGAACCGGACTCATGATCGTCGTTGGTGTCGCGCTCGATACCGTCCAGCAGATCGAATCCCACCTCATCACGCGCAACTATGAGGGGTTCACCGGACCACGCGGACCGCGCATCCGTGGACGCGGCGGCCGCGGCACGGGCGCCGTCAGCAGCTAAGGAGCCGGGACTTCGGGCCGGGCCATTGAGTGAGAACCTTTTGTTGTTTGGGCCCCCGGGGGCGGGGAAAGGGACTCAGGCGGTCCGGCTGGGCCAGGTCTTCAAGATTCCTCACATCGCGA
>WNFY01008437.1_pt1 | contig 10745 bp, 9 predicted proteins | sample 5400091 | NCBI WGS metagenome assembly WNFY01 (sample SAMN13153364, study PRJNA577476) | soil metagenome | isolation source: 60 cm soil or saprolite under grassland replicate 1 | place: USA:California | collected 2016-06-15
GATGGCCAAACTCGTTGCGCGGTCGTTGCGCTACAATGTTAACCCGGAGCGATTGATCCGGCCGTTCGACGCGCTGGCCGAATCGATCGCCTATCAACAATTAAGCGGAAAAGCTGCCGCAACCATTTGGAAGCGCGTCCGCGCACTCTATCCGCGACGAAAATATCTCGATCCGAAACGAATCTTGGAAACGCCGGATGAAACGCTGCGTGGCGTGGGACTTTCCCGAAATAAAGTTGCTGCGATCAAAGATCTGGCCGCTAAAACGATCGACGGGACCGTGCCGAACGCGCGCGCGTTGGCGAAGATGAGCGACGATGAAATCATCGCCCGATTGATCACGGTCCGCGGGATTGGACGTTGGACAGTCGAGATGCTGCTCCTTTTCGATCTTGGCCGGCCCGATGTCTGGCCGGTGGACGATTACGGAGTGCGCAAAGGATTCGCCAAAACGTTTGGTAAGAGAAAGCTTCCCAAACCGAAACAACTGATGAAGTTCGGCGAAAAATGGCGGCCGCATCGCTCGGTCGCGGCCTGGTATTTCTGGCGCGCACTTGATAACGACGGTCGCGCCTAACAACGTTGACTTTGTCGGCAGCACTCATTAGAACGCCGTTATGGCGATGATTCACGTTAATCGGGGCGCAACAAGTCTGGGCGTATTTCCGGAGGAACAAGTTCGCGAAGGAATTCGCGCCGGCCGCTTCCTTCCAAGCGATCTCGGTTGGCGCGAAGGGATGGCGAGTTGGCAGCCGCTTTCGCAATTTATGGAGTTCGGCGATGACATTGCCGCCGCGCCGGGGCCGACTGCTTCACGTCCTCAAACTCCAACTCCAACTCCTCCAACGATGATCGCTCCGACTGCAGGATCGGCATCGGCCGCATCAGCGCCGCGAAGCGGATTGCCATGGGACGAGCGCCAGAGCAAAGGTTTGTTTCACGCATTCATTGAAACGTTGCAGATGGTCTTGACGCGGCCGAGCGAGGCTTTTACTGCGATGAAACGAGAAGGTGGAGTCGGCGAACCGCTCTTTTACGCCGTTATCGGCGGCAGTTTCGGCGCCGTTTTTGCCCTTGCTTACAATTTCGCGTTTCGAAGTCTCGCCTTATTTCCGACGCGACACACCGCGTTTGATAACATGATCGGCGGTGTTGGATTAATCTTCCTTTTAATTTTGGCGCCGCTTCTCATTGTTATTGGAACTTTTATCGGCGCCGCCATCTATCACGTTTGCTTAATGATTGTCGGCGGCGCGAAGCAATCATTTGAGACGACGTTCAGAGTCATTTGCTTCGGCGGTGGATCGGTCAGTCCGCTCTTGGTAATTCCGTTTTGCGGCGGACTTGTCGTTTTGGTTTGGAAGATCATTCTCTATAGCATCGGCTTTGCTCGCGCGCATGAAACCGATACCGGCCGGGCCGTAGTCGCCGTTCTCCTTCCATTGATCGTTTGCTGCGGCGGCGGATTTTTGCTTCTAATGATGTTCGGGGCGCTCGGAGCGTGGAGCGCGTCCCAGCATTGATTAAACAAGGATGCAGGTTCAATCGCGGCGTCTCGCTCCAGGCGACCTCGACCACGAATTGATCTGGCTGAGCGTGTCGCTTGGATCGCTGGCGATTGCGGCGGCCTGGTTTGCCCTCCGCTTGCCCTGGCCGCACTGCATTTTTTTGGAGATCACCGGACATCCGTGCATGACTTGCGGCGCGACTCGCGCAGCTATCGCCTTTTTCCATCTAGATTTCTGGAGTGCGTGGAAATGGAACCCGCTCGTTTTTACGGTTCTCTGCGGCTTGTCGATCTTCGACGCCTACGCCTTTTTCCATCTAGATTTCTGGAGTGCGTGGAAATGGAACCCGCTCGTTTTTACGGTTCTCTGCGGCTTGTCGATCTTCGACGCCTACGCTTTTAGCGTGTTGGTCGTTCGCGCGCCGCGGTTGCGCATCGCACAGTTCACTCCGGCGGAAAAAGGCTTTCTCCGCCTGATCGCGATTACGTTGTTGCTGTCGAACTGGATTTACCTGCTCTCGCGCCCGCCGACCTTGTTTTGAGTTCGTTTCAAAGCGTCGAGCTGGGTCTTGCTCAACGCGCGCCACTGCCCGCGGGGCAAATCGCCCAGCCGCAAATTTCCAATCCGGACGCGAACAAGCCGTTTCACTTCGTACCCGACCGCATAAAACATGCGCCGGATCTGCTGATTAATCCCCTGGCGCAAGACAACGCGCAGTCGCGTGGGCCCGATTGAATGGATCCGCGCAATTTGCGCGCGCTGACCATCCAGGAAAATTCCGCGCAAAAGTTTCTGTGCGTGCTCGCGGTCCCATTGTCGATCCAACGTGACCTCGTATTCCTTCTCGATCTTGAAGCGTGGATGAGTGAGCTGCTGCGCGAAGTTGCCGTCGTTCGTTAACAGGAGCAATCCTTCACTCTGAGCGTCGAGCCGGCCAATATTGAAAAGGCGCGGAAACTTGGGTGGCAGCAAATCGAAAATGGTGTCGCGCGCGTTAGGATCGCTCCGGCTTGAAACAAAACCAGCCGGCTTATGCAACGCAATCGTCATGGCGCGCTCGAGATGAAGGAGCTTGCCATCGGCTTTCACATGGTCACGCTCGTCCGGCTGCGCGCTGAAGTTTGTACAAACGCGACCGTTGATCGTCACGCGTCCTGCAGCGATCAGCTCATCACATTTTCGCCGCGAACCGACGCCAGCTGCCGCGAGGAACCGATTGAGGCGCACAAGGCTCGTTAAACCGAGATTCGTGAATCGTAAATCGGTTATCCGATTTAACGATGTAACGCTTTAACGATTCACGTCCGGATCAGGCGTCCGGCTTCGTTTTGGGAAGGCCCACAACTTTGCGGCCTTCTTTCCATTGGCCACGTTTCTTGAGCAACTCGACCCGTTCGAAACGCTTCAGGACATTGCGCTTCGCGACGATCGTGCTGGCTCCTCTGAGACTTCGATGTTGTGACATAGGGCGAAAATGAGCGCCAAAACTAGCGCGAACGAGGGAAATTTCAAATGCGCAGTCACGCGTTGTTCAGAAACGACTTGGCTACAGCTGATTACTCAGAACAACGTATCGACCAGTCGCCATCATCTGGTGATAAATATGGAACCGAGTCGTTAAGAGCCGCTGCCAATACGGGACACGCTCTTGTTTGACAATCAGAAAAGTCCCCTGGGGATCTCCCCAGTGCCGCAGAACGGCGTCCTCGCTAACTGAAACGTTCGTGCCGCCGGCAACGTGCATCTCGTCGTTGGCGGGCTCATTCACTAGATAAAAATGGCGATGCAAATAAAAAACGAGGCTGCTCGCGTCATCAAGTTCGCCTTCATAGACCACGGCATCTTTGTCAGTCAGCCGGCTTTCCAAAAAGCGGGCCTCGTCAGCAAGTGAAAATTGTGGCGCCATCCGCGCCACACTGTCCGCCAGGGAAAGGGTAATCGGCACCATCGCCGCGGCCAAAAGGCTCAGGCAAATTCGCGGCCGGTTTTTGATCGCCGCATAAACAGCAACGATAGACGCAAGGATTAGAGAAATGGCAACGACAACGACCATCGGACGCAAAATTCCCCACGCCGACGGTGGTAGCGTTTGTAATGCATCCCATGTTGTCCAACTTCCGTCTTCGGTAGCGCCCCGATTTTCGCTCGCTTGCAGCAAGTGAGGCGGGAACAGCGCCAGCAGACCCGCGGCGACGCCCGCTAGTCCGATCAAGCTCGTGCCGAGAAGATGCCATCGTCGCGATAATCTTTCCCACGCGGTCGCGGCAAAAATTGCGAACGCGCTCCACATGCTCATGGAATAATAATCCTGACGTTGGCCGATTATCAGGAGCGGTAGAAAAACCACTCCGATCCAACATAACGGCAAAGCCTCGGCAAATTCCAACTCGCGCGGCCGAATGACTTTTCGCCAGGCAAAGATAGCGCCCGGAATAACTGCAATCGACCATGGGAACCACCAAACGAGATGCATCCAAAGAAATTGGAGGCGCGGGACGCCGTTATCGCTCCCCGGAGCAGTGGAAAAGGAACGCAAGTGTCCCAACCATTCGACGCGCAACAGTTGCCGCAAAAATCCAGGAAAATGCAATTCGGTCGCGACGTACCACGGCACAAACAGCACCACGAAGATCGACATATACGCCCAATGAAAAAGGCGACTGAAACGCAGGCGCGCCTCACGGTAAAATGCGCCGAGTAAAAGGAAGATCGCCAACGGATAGATTAAGCCGAGTAAACTTTTCGTCAGGCAAGCCAGCGCGCAGCAGATCCAGACGCCGAAGAACCAGAAGTTACGCACGCGTCGCCGTTGATAACCGCGCAGCCCGCAAAAAATCGCACCGGTAATAAACGCGCTGAATACCGGCTCGGGCATGATGACGCGCCCGAGGAGCGATGTTCCACAGCTGCAAAGAAAAATCAGGCCGGCAAAAAATCCGCGCCAGTAATCTTGTAATTTTTCACCAATCAAGAATGTCAGCGCAACGCTTGCGATCGTTGCCAATGCGATCGGCAAGCGCGCGGCGGCGGAATTGATTCCGAAAATCTTGAACGAGCCGATGATGATCCAGTAAAGCAGCGGCGGTTTTGGCAGGCGCGGCAAGCTATCATTCGTCGGCCAGAGCCATTGATGGGTTTGAATCATTTCGCGGGCAGCGCCGGCGTACTGCCCTTCGGTGTGGCCGTAGAGATCGCCCCAGCCTATCGTCGTCAGGTGAAGCAGCGCCGCGAGCGCGATCAGCGAAACAAAAAGGGCGTGACGCAGTGGAGGGGGATTCAACGCCGGCGGATCGAGCAAAGTGTCCTCAATACTGAAAGTGCGAGTACCGGCAGTCATCGCGCTAATCGTCAGGCTGAACTCGCACGAGAGCGATATTTTTCCCAATCGGCCGGCAACCGCAACAATTTCGCAACCGGCATTTCGATCAACGCGAGCATTTGCCGGCATTCGGCGATCAGGGTCTCATCCGCCGGGCGAATGATGCGAAACGCGCACCAAAATCGCGCGCGTTGCAATTGGTCAAGCGAGCCATCAATAACCAGGCGGTCGCCGAGTTTCGCCGCGCGGCGGTAATCGATCTCGGTCCGGACCACTACCGGATATTTTTGTGTTTTCGCCATTTCGGCGAGAGGAAGCCCCAGCTCTTCCACGAGCAGCGTTCGCGCAATCTCGATGAATCGAAGGTAGGCGAAGTTCGATACGACCCCACCGCAATCTGTGTCGAAGAACATAACCTGCACTTCAGCGCTTATGCGTGGCTGCTTAGAATTCATCGTAGGATCGACATCACCGCATTGACCACTTCCTGTGTCGTCACCTCTTTCATGCAGCGAAAATCGATTGGGCATTCTCGCAAGAAACACGGGCTGCATTCAACGTGATGTCGAAGAATGATGTGTCGGTTGCCGAGCGGACCGGTGAGAACCGGTTCGGTCGAACCGAAGATGGCGACTACTGGCACGCCGAGCAATGCCGCGAGATGCATCGTTCCGGTGTCATTTGTTAAGAGTGCACGGCAGCCGCGCACTTCTTCAATCAGCTCGTCCAGGGTGGTTTGACCAATTCGATTCACACACTTTTCGCCAAGGGCTGCGGAGATTGTATCACCGACAGCTCTATCTTTCTCCGTGCCAAACAGAATCCAGTTGGCTTTTGATTGCGCGGAAATCGCGGCCGCCGCTTCCGCAAAACGCTCGGGCAACCATCGCTTGGCCGGCCCGTACTCCGCGCCGGGGCAGAGGCCGAGAAATTTTCGATCTTTGATGTTGAATGTTGGAGGCAACAGCGCGTGCGCGGGTTGGCTAAGATCGACATCTGCGCCGCAATCGTCCGCGATTCGCAGGAAACGAGTTGCGTGATGTTCCGGTGGGCCTGGACGACGCGGTTCGCGGACGATTTGATTCAAGAGCCAGCCACGGGCGTGTCCGCGATATCCGACTTTTCGCGGAATTCGCCACGCTTCCAGTGCCACGCGCAATGAATTCGGAAAAAGAATCGCCACTTCGAACTTTGCTTGTCGCGCGATCAAGCGAGCGGCGCTGAAAAGAGATTTATTAGGTAAGGACAGAATTTCGTCGACTTCTGAGATCAGTTTCCACATCGGCGCGATTTTTTCGGGCGAAAGAATCGTAACGTGCATGTCCGGTCGACCATCTTTGATGGCGCGGATAGCCGGCACGCTCATGACTGCGTCGCCCAGCCAATTGCTGCTCCGAATGAGAATCCGGAACGGCTTCAATTGTTCCAGCGGCAAATTTTTCGGGATAAAGACGCCGCGTTTGTAGCGCGCGAGAAGGAAATTCGGACGCGGCGTTTTCCAACGATTGTGTAGCCAAAAACCGTCCTCCGGCGCGCGTCGGGTTTGTGACGCTATCAGATCGTTCGCTTTAGCGGTGAGCGCTTCGACCGAGTCGCCTGGCGCGTCGATGCGGTCCGTGAACGACATTCGCCAGCGCCCCGGCGATTCGGTGTAAATGGCAGTGCCAAGCACCGCGGCGCCGGTGCGTTTTGCCAAAAGCGCGGGCAACGATGTGGTCGATGCGAGTTTGCCGAAAAACGGCACCCACAACCCTTGATCGCCCGCGTGTTGATCGCTCAGGATTCCAATGGCGCCGCCACCACGAAGCAGTTCGATCGCTTGCTGAAAACCTTCGTTGCGATCGAAAAGTTCGACGCCGGCGCGGCCGCGCAATGCGCGGACGTGTTTGTCGATGTAACCATTTTTTAGCGGCTGATAAATTGTGCTGTTGCGTACATAACCGATCGCGGCCGGAAACATTTGCGCCTGTAGCTCCCAGTTTCCGATGTGGCTCAAGATGAAGACGAGCGGCCGGCCACTGCGCAGCTCGCCATGGGCCGCGTCCGCATTTTCGATCCGGACATGCGCGCGCGCTTTGTCGAGCGGCATCGCCGCCAGCTTTAAACCGGAAAGAAGATTTGCGCCCAGTCGCTGAAAATGACGACGCACCAGGCGGCGCATTTCTCGCCGCGACTTTTCCGTGCCGAATGCGATCTTGATATTACGAAATCCCAGACGCCGATATTTCCCAAGGACGATCCAGGCACAGAATCCCAATCCATCTCCAAGCGCAAACGCAGCCCGCAATGGCAAAAGAGCAATCAGGGCAAAACCTGCGCGGTAAATAAGATAAACGAAATACTCGAGCATCGATCTCGGCCAGGCGCTCGCCGAAGGCGTCCAGCGTAAATTTGCCTGCGCGCGGCTGCAATGAATATAATGTGGCGATTAGGGCGGAGCTTCGTTAGGCATGTAAGCGGCCCCGCCAAACAACGATGAACAAAAAAGATCTGTGGGTCGGCCTCAATGAGCGCGCAAGAAAAGGGCTCATGCCACGAAACTATAAAAGTGGCACTCTCGTCCACCGAGTCACTGAAACAGGTGTCGGTGCGGGCGAGTTAGCCGCGGGTCGCGGCAAAACAGAGTTGAAGAAAGTTTGGATTCCAGGTGTCGAAATTTTTTCTAGAGAGATTCATTCGCAACGCCATCGCGGCAGTTTTGGCGAGTTGGCGCGTAAATCGGAGGGAGTCCTCGGCAAAATCAAGCTTTGGCCAAAGCAATGGTCGGCCGCGCGAATGTTCGCGAGCAGCGCCAAGGGGTTTCACATTCATCCGCCCAGCATTCCGGCGGACACGACGGCGGAAAAATGGTTGCGGCGTCTGTTTGTCGCTCAACCGCAAAACTACTCGCTGCGACCGTACGATCGCGAACAATGGGACATCATGTTTTTTCTCCAGGGCCGGGCCGAAATGTTCCTGCGCGATGCGCGGGCCGGTCTTCCCGTGCGGAGCATGCGTTTTTTTGTCGATGGCGACAATCATCGGAGCCGGAACAACGTTGGCGTCGTGATTCCTCCAGGCGTGGCGCATGCAATCCGGGCCGAAGGTTCGGAAGATGTGATCATGGTTTACGGCGCCAGCACAACGTTCCAGCCGGAATTCGAAGGCCGCATCGCCAGCGAAATTGAAACCGCGGAGTTGCCGGAATCCTGGCGAAAGTTTCTTTCTTTGTAGCGGCGCTCTGTGAGTGTCGGACAAATTAGTGCGACGGTTCTAGACCGCCGCTACAGTTTAGCTTAATGAAACGGCGATTTAATCCGGCCGAGCTGGAATTGATGGATCGGCCACAGCCGGTTTCAGCCGAGCTGGAGAACGATCTCGAAAACATCCGCCAACTCAATCGCTGGTTCGGCAGTTATGCATTGATCTCGATGTTTCTTAGCCGTTGGATCAAACCCGGAGCGCGCTTGCGGATTGTCGATCTTGCGACGGGTTCCGGCGATATTCCCCGATTGATCGGAGAGTACGGGCGCAAGGTTGGCGCCGAGTTGCGCATCGACGCGTTGGATCGACAATCGGCAACTCTCGAGATCGCGAGAAAACTCAGTTCTCGTTATCCAGAAATCAATTTTGTCCAAGCGGATCTGTTCCATTGGCAATCCAACGAATGTTATGATCTCGTTTTCTGTACGCTCGCGCTTCATCACTTTAGCGGGGACGATGCGGTGCATGTGCTTCGACGATGCCGTGAGCTGTCGCGGAAATTCATACTCGTCTCCGATCTGCGTCGGAGCTTGTTTGGCAGGATCGGTGTGGGTTTTTTGACGGCGACCATGTTCCGCGAGCCAATGACCAAACACGACGCGCGTCTTTCGATCGCGCGGGCATTTTCATTTTCCGAAATGAATCAATTGGCGCGCCGGGCTGGCTGGACAAATTTCGGTCACAAAACGTTTCCGCTCGCCCGCCAGGCGCTCTGGTTCGAGCGGGGCGAGAGTTAAGGCGCGATGAAGATTGCGACGACCATTGGCGAAGCCGAATCACTTTCCCGCGCAAAGCGGCGCATCCTGGTGCCCACGATGGGCGCATTGCACAAGGCGCACGGTGCACTGATTCGGGTTGCGCGCGCCGAAGCTGGAAAAAATGGCGAAGTGGTTGTCAGCATTTTTGTGAATCCGCTCCAATTCGAGCCGGGAAGCGATTACGAACGTTATCCGCGGCCTGAAAAAGAAGACGAACAGTTCTGCCGGAAGTTAGATGTCGATCTTTTGTTCCGGCCGCCGCTCGACGAAATGTATTCGAACGAGCGCTCAACATTCGTCGAGGAGAATTCGCTTTCCAGTGTGCTTGAAGGCAAATCGCGGCCGGGGCATTTCCGAGGCGTTTGCACGGTCGTGGCGAAGCTCTTCAATATTTTGCAACCGGACGCGGCAGTGTTTGGTGAGAAAGATTTTCAGCAACTCGCCATCATTCGCCGGATGGTGCACGATTTGGATTACAAGATCGACATCGTCGCGGTGCCGACGGTGCGGGAAGCAGACGGACTAGCGTGCAGCTCGCGCAACGCATATTTGAACCCCGAGGAACGCAAGCAGGCCTCGGTTTTGCGAAAGGCTTTGCTGGCCGCGAAAGATTCGGGAAAGAAAACCGCGAAGGAGATTGTCGGCTTTGCGCGGAAGATAATTGACGCAGCACCGCTTGCGCAGATCGATTATGTCGATCTTGTGGACGCGGAAACTTTGCAGCCGATCGAATTCGTTAAGCCAAATTCGCTCCTTGCGCTCGCGGTTCGCTTCGGCAAAACGCGTTTGATCGACAATATTCTGTTGGAATGAAGGAATACGATTTCGTGGTGATCGGCAGCGGCGTCGCCGGGCTGAGCTTTGCCTTGAAGGCGGCGAAGCAAGGTTCGGTGGCGGTCATTACCAAGCGCAAAGGACCGGACACGAACACGGCCTGGGCCCAGGGCGGAATCGCTTGTGTGACGAGCGATGAAGATTCGTTCGAGCTTCATGTGCGCGACACGCTTGAGGCGGGCGCGGGATTGTGCGATGAGAACGTGGTCCGCACAGTTGTCACGGAAGCGCCAGCGCGGATTCAGGAACTTGTCGATCTTGGCGTCCAGTTCGATGAGCGCGAGATCTCCGGTCATCGCGAATTCGATCTTGGGCGGGAAGGGGGCCATTCGAAGCGGCGAGTCCTTCACGTCCAAGATGTGACCGGGAAAGAAATCGAGAACGCATTGCTGCGCGAACTCGGCCGGTCTGCCTCAGGCGGACAGGTCGATCTTTTGGAGAACCACATGGCGGTCGATTTAATCACGGCCGCCAAGATCGGTTATGCGACGGAGGATCGTTGCCTCGGCATTTACATCCTCGACGAGAACAACGGCGAGGTGGAGACGATCCGTTCGGATCGGATCGTGCTCGCGACCGGCGGCTGCGGAAAAGTTTATCTCTACACAACCAATCCCGACATCGCGACTGGTGATGGCGTGGCGATGGCCTGGCGCGCCGGGGTGACGATCGTGAATATGGAATTCGTTCAATTTCATCCAACCTGTCTATTCAATCCGAAAGCGAAATCATTTTTGATTTCCGAAGCGGTGCGAGGCGAAGGTGGAATCCTACGGAACAACCGCGGCGAAGATTTCATGAAACGCTACGATCCGCGCGGTTCGCTCGCGCCGCGGGACATCGTTGCCAGAGCGATTGACGCGGAGATCAAACGCTCCGGCGCGCAATGCGTATTTCTTGATATCACCGACAAGCCGGTGGAATTTTTGCGCGAGCGCTTCCCGAATATTTACGACACCTGTCTGCGTTTTGGAATCGACATGACCAAGCAGGCGATTCCGGTGGTGCCCGCCGCACATTATCAGTGCGGCGGAATCAAGACCGACGTGAACGGCGCGACGAGTTTGCCCGGTTTGTACGCGA
>WNFY01010223.1_pt1 | contig 10745 bp, 7 predicted proteins | sample 5400091 | NCBI WGS metagenome assembly WNFY01 (sample SAMN13153364, study PRJNA577476) | soil metagenome | isolation source: 60 cm soil or saprolite under grassland replicate 1 | place: USA:California | collected 2016-06-15
AAGCTATCAGATCCCCGATCACATTGTGGACCAGCGGGTGCACGATATCATCCGGGAGAATTTTGGCGGCGATCGCAATACATTTATCAAGACGCTCGAGGCACAGAATTATTCGCTGGGCGAATTCAAAGAAAAGGAACTGGAAAGAATAATGGTGCAGGCGATGCGCAGCCATAATGTCAAAACGAACATGATTGCTTCCCCGACAAAAATTGAAGATTACTACAGGAAGCACCGCGACGAATTTAGCACGAAGGAAGAGATCAAGTTACGGATGATCATGATTTCTGGCCAAAAGGACACTGGAAACGCTCAAGCGCAAAAAGCGCTAGCCGAAGAAGTGCTCGGCAGGCTGGCTGGTGGCGCCGAATTCGAACAGACAGCGCAGCTTTATTCTGAGGACAGCACCCGGGATAACGGCGGCGATTGGGGCTGGATTCAACGCAAGACGCTGGCCGCGCCATTGGAGAAGTTCGCCTTTAACATGCCCGTCGGCAGAATCAGCAATATCATCGATTACGCCGGCAATTACTACATCTTGAAGGTCGAGGACAAACGCGGCGGCACCACGAAATCACTCGCCGAAGCGCGAGCAGACATTGAGAAGAAATTGATTCAGGACGAAGCGCAGCAAATTCAGGAACGCTGGGTCGCCACTCTGCGCAAGAAGGCTTATATCCGGACGTTCTGATTGAGCGTTCGGCGCCTGCTCGCGATTTATCGAAGTTGAGCATTTGCCTTTGTCGTGCCCCGTCAGGTTGTAGCCCTTGGCGGAGGCTGGCTTCAGCTACGTCATGGACAAACAAAGTAGAGGTAGCTGAACTAAGGGCTTTCCATCCGAACTTACAGATGAGCATCTTCTCGCACGGGACCTCAACGCCTAACCAATCGCTCGAGCCAACGGCTGGCCGTTGTGAAGTCCACATTTGATTTTATGAAACAGTTCTCGATGTTTGCCACGCTCGATGCCGCCAGCGGTGGCTCAGCTCCGTTTCGTTCGGCAGCGACACTGGAGGACAAAATTATGACAGTTAAACCGATTCCCGATGGTTTCCACAGCGTTACACCCTATCTCTTCGTCAACGGCGCCGCCAAACTGCTCGATTTCGTGAAAGCAGCCTTTCACGCTAAAGAGGAAGTCTGTCTGCGTCGAGACGATGGCTCGGTTATGCACGCGGTTGTCCGAATCGGCGACTCGCCCGTGATGATGGGCGACCCGACCGGGCCGGCAGCCGAGTTCGGAGCCATGCCCTCTTCCATCTATCTGTACGTCAACGATTGTGACAGTGTGTATCAGCGGGCGATTCAAGCCGGTGGCAAGTCGGTGATAGAGGTGACGGACATCCCCTTCAACGGAGAACGCTACGGTGGGGTAAAAGACCCGCTCGGCAACATCTGGTGGATTGCGACTCACGTTAAGGACGTTTCGCTCGAAGAGACCGCACGGCGCGTGGAAGCGGCCGGGGGGAAGTGGCAACCGCAACCTTGAGGCATGACGCGGGCGCGTCCCGATGATGACGTAGAAGTCGCGCGCGGCTGTATGATCAGCGGGGAACCGTTTCGTCAGCTTCTCTCACATATTCATGACGGGCGGTTCGATGATTACTTATCACGGCCGCTATGGTGATTGTCAGCTGTTGTAACCCGAGCGGGTTCAGCACCGGCCCAGATTTCTAGCGAGGCGACAGCGTTAGAGATCCCCCGTCGCTTACCTTCGCCATGCGCAGGTTTTCCTCAGCCTCCGGAAAGTCGGGATGCAGACGCAACGCTTCTTCGAATTGCGCGATTGCGCTGGAAACGTTGCCTTCGCGCATAAAAATTTTTCCGAGATAATTGTGCGGCTGGGCGAGCTTTGGATCGAGCTTTGATGCCGTTTGAAGATGCTCCTTTGCTCCTGCCAAGTCACCTTTTTCCAAAAGCGCGGTCCCGAGATCTATTTGAGCATCGACTAAACTAGGATCGGCGCGGACCGCCTCTCGATACTGTGCGATGGCCTCCTCCAATTTGCTGTGTTTTTCCAAGAAGGCACCATAGCTGTGGTGGGCCTGCGCCGATTTCGGCGCCAATCGGACGGCTGCCTCGCATTCTGCTGCCGCTTGGTCATCATGGCCTAATTGCTCCAGAAGGTAAGCATACCCGGAGTGGTACTCGGCGTTGTTAGGCTCCATCTGTAAGGCTTGTTCGTAATGCCTGTGTGCCTCGTCCAGTTCTCCCTTCCCAGTCAGAATGGTCGCGAGACCGACGTGCGCCTTCGCGGAATCGGGATTTAAACGCAGCGAATTAGAAAATGCCTCAGCCGCTTCATCGACTCGGCCGGCGTCTTGCAAAGCGGTGGCGTGATTAAGATGAGCCCGGGAACTGGTCGGAAGATCGGCCGCAATCATCGCGACGCGATCGAGTTCGCTCCGGGCCGTGTGCGTCTGTCCAAGCCAGAGCGCTCCCAGCGGAATGACGAAAACGCCTACCCATTTCGCTCCGTGCAATGCCCAGCCTGGGAGAAAACCTTTCGCCGAAACATCGGCCGTCCCGCCACTGATACCGAGAGATTGCCGGGTCGATTTCTCGCGCACCTTCCAGATGAATCCATCGTAATAAAAATGGAGCAACGCCGACGCCGTCACCACACCGGCGAGAATGGTTTTGACTGACTCGGTGCCGACACTCGACTTGAAATAGCCGAGTGCTCCGTAGGCGAAGATTAAGCCGACATAAAGACCGACCAGCGAGCCACTGCGACGGAACACGAAGCGCATAAATCCGCCAATTGAGGTGTCTGACTCGACCCGTTTGCGATTATAAATCCAAACCAGTGAGAGATACTGGACATCGTGGAAAACTTCGAACAACGCCACGCCGACAAGAACGCTGGCCACTATGTTGTTGCAGTACCACCAAAAAGAAATGCGCAGGCGGAATGGAAGGTGCACCGGCGGAATAATAAGTTTCGAGTGTATCGGTCATTCGCTGCGGCGAGAGAAGAACCGCAGTGGCAAACCAGATCCCGCACAATGCGAAGTCGAGACGCCGCGTCAGCTCAGCGAATGAGCCAACCTTTGCGTCATAGATGCGACAGAACCCGTAGGTTTGCATCATCCCATGCCAAACGCCCCAAACAAAAGCGACCAGCACGATGCCCTTGAGGTCCCAGAAGAAAAACATTACGCAGACGACCACCAAAAAAGCCGGCGCAAGAATGAAGCGCCATTTGAAGCGCTGAAATAACGCGCGATCCCCGTAGGCGCGAATCATCCCCGGCAAATGATGGCCCATTGCGCCAAATGCAGCGACGAAAAGATAAATGTCCTGCGCGCTCCAACGCGCCTGTGCCAGCAGGAAAATCGGCACGATCAACAGCGGCGTGCAGACATAGAGAATCAGGTCGCGCCAACTGTCCAAAATCCACAAACCAGGCTTTCGCGCGGCCGCAGGCGCGGCCGGAACAGTTTGCGGACTCGAGAACGCGGTAACGTGCTGCATGCCGGAAACCAAGTTTTCCTTAAACTGCGGGGAAAATCAATCCCATGTTCGCAGTTTTGCTCTGATGCTCTTGCTCGCGTGCCAAGTCGCAGCCTCGGCGAAGCGTGGTAATTGTGCTCGTAATCGATTAGGTAAGATTCGATTACGAGCACGAGCATGAGCACGAGCAGGAAACCAAGTATCGGCATTACGCTGGGCGATTGCGCCGGGATCGGGCCGGAGATTGTCGACCTCGCACTGAGGTCTGACCGAGTGCCGAAATCAGCCGAGTACAGAATCATCGGCAAATATCCGAATTGTCAGCCAGGAGAGCCAACGCGTGAAACTGCGTGTGCTGCTGCCGCCGCACTGGAGGAAGCGGTCACCCTGGCTCGGCGCCGTGAGCTCGATGCAATCGTAACCGGCCCAGTTCACAAAGCCCGGATGTACGAAGTGGGTTTCAAGTTTCCAGGACAAACGGAATTTTTTGCCGAGCGCTGCAGCGTCAAAAATTTCGCAATGTGTCTGACTGGTGGAAAAATGACCGTCGCGCTCGTCACGGCGCACCTTCCATTGCGCAATGCCGCGAGCGCTCTCCTGCAATCAGAGGTTGTCCGCGTTGGTCTGTTACTTGCGGATTTCCTTAGTTCACGATCCATGACCGCGCCACGCATTGCCGTTGCCGGATTGAATCCGCACGCCGGCGAATCTGGCAAACTCGGCCGCGAAGAAATCGAAACCATCGCGCCTGCAGTCGCCGAGTTAAACCAATCACTTCTCACTTCTCACGAGTCGCATCCCGTTTTCATCGGGCCGCACTCCCCCGACACAGTTTTCCATCGTGCGATTGAAGGCGAATTCGATGCGGTACTCTGCATGTATCACGACCAGGGATTGATTCCGCTAAAACTCCACGCCTTTCACCAAGGTGTGAACGTGACGCTTGGGCTTCCTTTTCCTCGCACCAGTCCCGATCACGGCACCGCGTTTGAAATTGCCGGCAAAGGAATGGCCCGTCCTGACAGTATGATCGCCGCGATTAATCTCGCCGTCGAGCTGACCGTCAGGTCATCCTGAGCGAAGCGCAGCGGAGTCGAAGGATCCCGCGGAAGTACTGAAGGTTTTGCAACGGGATTCCTCGACTTCGCTCGGAACGACGCGATGCTGCGCCTAATTGCCGCGAGCATGAGCACGGGGAAGATTGAGAAATACATCTCGGTTTTTAATATCGGGCTACAGAACACGTTTGTTTACCGCTGGAATTATTTTCTGCGCGCGCTGTTTGGCCTGATTCCGCTGGCCGGCACAGTTTTTCTTTGGGCCGCCGTGTTCAAGGAGCGCGGCGGAGGGCTGCACGGCTACGACTACGGCTCGATGATTTATTACTATTTGCTCACCATTCTGGTCAGCAATCTGGTCACGCCGACGGAGGATGAATGGCAAATCGCTGCCGATATTCGCGAAGGCCAGATCAATGCGCTTCTCACCAAGCCGATGAGTTATCTCGCCTATCGGTTCAGCATTTTTCTAAGCGGCCGCCTCGTTTACACCTTCGTTACTCTGCCGCCGATTGCGCTGATCTTTATTTATTTTCGCGACTACATCGTGCTGCCTACCGATCCACTGGTCTATGTGGTTGCCACGGTGTCGATGTTAATGGCGGCGTTTATTCAGTTCTTTATCACTTACAGCCTTGCGATGATGGCGTTTTGGATTCTGGAAATCTCCACCATCGTTTTCATCGTTTATTCGTTCGAATACTTCCTCGGTGGCCAGATGTTTCCCATCGACATCATGCCGGCTGCGGTTCAGGGGGTGATGAAATGGCTGCCGTTTTACTACGAGCTGTTTTGTCCGGTCGCCATCTTTCTTGGCCGATTAAAAGGGACTGACCTTGTACAAGCGCTGGCGATCCAAACTGGTTGGCTGTTGCTCGCGTGGGCTTGGGCAAACTTCATGTGGAAACGCGGCCTCGGCCATTACCAGGCCGTCGGCGGATAGCCGCAACGAACTTTTCTTCGATTCCCGAACTCGTACGCGTTATTGCTTCGCATCGTTCGGCGGAGACGACGTAACAAGTTTTTCGAAGCGCGGATCATTACGGAGCGGATCGAACATCGGATCGAGCCGGAGCAGCGCGGGAGTGAGCGGTGCGTTTGAAGCCAATGGGCCACTGTGTGGGATGGAGAGCAGCGTCTGTAAAGCGGCAATGGCGCGGTCGGGCTCTCCCACTTGCGCGGCCACGCGGGCGAGGATCTCGATCGGAATGGGACCGTGAAAGGCATCCTTCTTTATCGGAATAACGGCCATGGCGCGTTCGGCCAGAGCCAATGCAACAGCTTTGTCACCGAGAGCCATATTGGTTAGCGCGAGATCGCCAATCAGAATAAAATTTTCCGGCTGTTCTTTGAGGAAAAATTCTAGTTCGCTGCGCGCTTGTCGCCAACTTTCCTGGGCCGCGGCATGGTCGCCGGCGATTTCTTGCGTCCAGCCCAACCAAAAACGCTGTTCGCCGTTGAGGTAACCCAACGCTGGATCAGGCTTGGCCAATATTTCTTTCAGCCGAGGGATTACCGGTGCCGGCTGGCGCTCCAGGATCGCTTGGTACACTTGTGTTTCGAAGGCGCCGGGGTTGTCGGCGTTCGGATGGAGCGGAGTAAGGAGGGCCGCGGCACGCGGCAGGTCGCCTTCGGCTTGTGCAATAACCGCCTTTAATACGAGCGTGTCCAAATCGTCCGGGATGATATCAAGAACCTCGTCAAGCTTCCGCAGCGCTTCGTCGAAACGCCGAAGGCAGATATAGGATTGTGCATGCTGGGTGAGCAGTGAAACGTTGCGCGGGTCGAGGCGCTCGGCTTCGTTGAAGTAGGACTCGCTCTGGTCCCACTGATTCCGTCTCCGCTCGAGATAAGCCAGCGATTCAGGAATTCGGCTGCTATTCGGCAGGACCTCACGTGCTCGCTCAAGGTAACGCACTGCGGTGTCGTAATCCTTTAAGCAGGCATAGTAATAATAACCCTTGGCCATCAGTGCCTCGCCGAGATCAGGCTCAAGAGTGAGCGCCGTTTCGGCTGCCTGCCGCGCCTCTTCCCGAAGAGCGGCCGTTGGCTGCAGAGTCAATTGGAGATAGCCCCGCGCATCCACGTATGATAGCAGTGCCCAAGCAAGTGCGAACTTCGGGTCCAAACGGACTGCTTCTCTGAGATATTTCTGTGCACCAAGGGAGTTGGCGGGTGTGGTTGCTGTTTTCAGATTGTAAGCGAGACCACGCAAGTAGGCATCGTACGCCTCAAGATTGTCCGTCGGTTTGGCTGCGATGGCCTGTTTTTCCTGACCGCTGACATGCACACGCAACTCATCTGCGATGGCTTTAGCCACCTCACTCTCAACTGAAAAAATGTCGGTCAGTTTACGATCAAATGTATCGGCCCATAGATGGGAATCATTAGCCGCTTTGATTAGCTGCACATTCACGCGCACGGCGTCGCCGCTCTTCTGGACGCTTCCTTCCACGACATGTGCCACCCCGAGTTGCTTCGCGATCTCACGCAAGTTTCCAGGGGCGCTCTTGTAATGTTGCGTCGATGTGCGCGAGATCACCTTTAGATCGGCGATCTTGGATAAGCGTGTCAGAATCTCATCCTGGATGCCGTCGGCAAAATAGGCGTTGGCTTTGTCTTCGCTCCGGTTTTCAAACGGAAGCACTGCAATACTTTTTTCGGACGCAGCCAGTGTCGATCGGCCCCAATAACGCGAAAACATTACGATACCGGCGACAATTGCCGCGATCGTGAGCAACGCTGCCGTCATTGCCGCCCAGCGCAGACGTGCCCGGCGTTTCTGCGCCATCTCGAATTTCAGCGGTACCCTCGCATTGCCGAACTGATCGTTGTAGAGATTCACGACGGAGATACGCGTGCCATGTTTCACTTCGCACGAACCAAGGTCGTGCAAGCTTGGTCGCCACTGCTCGTATCCTTCGAGGTCTTCAGCGACACGCTTTGAAAGCAAAATGTGGCCGGCGTCGCCGCAATCCATCACCCGTTTGGCCACGTTGATTCCAGTACCCGTGAGATTGGCCCGTTCATTTACATCAACGACGCCGCTAACTGGACCGCTGTGAATTCCCATCCGCACTTGCAGGCCAGGATGTTTCTTGAGCACGCGGCTGATCTCCACCGCACATTGCGTAGGCGCTTCCGGACTCGTGTAAAATACCAGCGCCATCCCGTCGCCGGTCGGGAGTCTAAGCAAACGGCCCGCAGCTTCGCCTCGCTGAAATTGCTCGGACGCGCGAACAATCCGGTTTAATTCTTCAATCGCCGCGTGCTGGTCGTTAATCAAAAGCTTCGAATAGCCAACGATGTCGATGAAGAGGACATGGGCAATCTCGAGCTGGATCTCTTTTTTAACCTCAGCGGACATGTCAGTGATCAGACGGGGTTACGCGGACGAAATATCTCGACTCAACAGCTGATAGTCGAGAGCAAAGCCAGAATTCAAAGTTTGGAGTTGGACGTTGGGCGTTGAACATTCGGCGTTTTCATCCGAAATAGCACGCAGCCATGGCACGACTTTACGAATATCAAGGCAAAGCCATTCTTGCCGCCAACGGATTCCAGATTCCGCGCGGTCGTGAAGCGTCCACCGCTGATGAAGCCGTGTCCGTGGCCAAGGAGCTGGCCACGGACAAGAAGCGCAGCGGCGTAGTCACCAAGATTCAAGCCTGGACAACCGGGCGCGCCGGGATTGGTGGCGTGGCTTTTGCCAAAAAACCGGCCGATGTTCGCGGCCACGCGGCGCGCATGCTGTCGATGAAAGTTGGACAATTTCCAGTCGAAGCCGTGCTGGTGGAAGAGAAGATCGACATTGAACGAGAATTCTTTCTTTCGTTTGTCATCGATGATGCTGCCCGCGCGCCAGTGATTATTTTCGCCGCTGGCGGCGGAAGTGGGATCGAAGAGCGCGCTGCCTCGACGCGGCGCATCGCCTGCAATGTGAATCGAGGGCCTCTGGATTCAGCCGTGAATGAAGCTGTCGGCTCGTGCGGACTTTCGCCCACGGACGCGGCGCAACTAGCCGATTTGATCAAGAAGTTATTTGCCGCCGCCCGTAGCGTCGAGGCCCGATCGGTGGAAATCAATCCGCTTGTTCTGACCAAAGACGGCCAGTTCGTCGCCGCGGATTGCCGGATCACGATCGACGATTACGCGGTGGTGCGACATCCGGAACTGAAAATTGAAATCGCGCGCGAGTTCGATCATCCGCCCACGCCCCTCGAGCGTGTGGCCTACGCGGTCGAGCAAAGCGATCATCGCGGCACATTTTATTTTGCGCAGTTGGCGACGACTGTGGCCAAAGAGTCCAAAGGTCTGGTTGGTTTTCATGGCGCCGGCGGCGGCGGATCGATGATGTCGATGGACGCTATCGTAAATGCGGGATTCGCTATCGCCAATTTCACCGATACCAGCGGCAATCCGTCCGCATCCAAGGTCTATCGCGCCTCGCGAATCATATTGGCCCAGCCCGACCTCGTTGGATATTTCGGTTCGGGTTCCGGTGTCGCTAGCCAGGAGCAATATTGGTCCGCGTACGGCCTGGCCAAAGCTTTTTGGGAACTCGATCTCGATATTCCGGCGGTGATCCGTTTGGGGGGAAACACAGAAGATCGCGCAGTGGACATTTTGCAGCGGATGTCAAAGCTGCTGCGCGCGCCGGTCGAGGGTTATGGTAAGACCGATACACCGGCCATGATCGCTGCACGCTTTGCAGAGCTCGTCGTGAGCGCTGGCGGCGCAAAATGGAAACCGCGCACCCCGCGTGCACCTAAGTTCATTAGAGATCCATCAGCTGCTGTTCTTCCTGTGAAAAACGGTCGTGTCTGGATCGATACTGCGCAGTGGCCACAAATTCGAAGTGCTGTGGAAACGCATGCTGGCGGATTGATTGTCGATCGCAAGGGAGTGCCCACGCCGTCGCTGTCCAGCGAAGAGTTCACCACTAAAGATTCCGAATTACTCGCATGTGATGTCGAGTGTCGCCTCGCTGGAATCGAAGGCTTCTACTTGGAGCTTGATATTCCGGGATTGAACGAACTGATCAGAGACGCTCACTAAATGGCAATTCTAATTGACGAAAAAAAGCGCGTGCTGGTGCAAGGCATCACCGGCCGGGAAGGGCGGGCACGCACGCGTCTCATGCGCGAATATGGAACGAATGTCATCGCCGGCGTGACGCCGGGCAAAGGTGGCCAGACTGTTCTTGGCGTGCCTGTGTTCAACACGCCACAGGAAGCCGTGAATTCGTTAGGTAACATCGACATCTCCGTGCTTTTCGTGCCAGCCGCAGGTGTGAAGGAGGCAGCGATTTCCGCGATTGATGCCGGAATAAAACTCACCGTGCTAGTGCCCGATCGCGTCCCGGTGTGGGACGCAATGGAGATCGCCGCGGCAGCAAAAGCAAATGGCGCAATGTTTCTTGGGCCGAACACGCTTGGAGCGTTGAGTCCGGGCAGGGGCGTCGTCGGCATGATCGGTGGTCGTGCGGAAAGCGCTCGACAATGGTTCAAGCCCGGCATCCCAAAGGGAGTTGGAGTTATCAGTCGCTCCGGCGGCATGGCTTCTAGCACTGGTTATTATCTGGGACAAGCAGCCGTGCGCCTTTCAACCATCGTGCATATTGGCGGCGATGCGGTCCTTGGCATTCGTATTCCCGACGCAGCACTAATGTTCGAAGCCGATCCGCTCACGGAAGCCATCGTGATCTTCGGCGAAATCGGCTCGTCACAAGAAGAAGAATTGGCAGAGCTTATTCGCCATCGAAAAGTTACGAAGCCGGTGATCGCTTACATCGGCGGCAAGGCGGCGCGCGAAGGCACGCGTTTTAGTCACGCAGGCGCGATTATCGAAGGCGGGCGCGGTACGCACGCCGGGAAAGTGAAAGCATGCCGTGAAGCCGGCGCCACCGTGGTCGATGCTTTTGGAGAATTGCCGGGTGCGGTCGTCGAGATTCTCAAGAAAATGAAAGGAGAAAGTCTGATGAGCGAAGCCGACAAAAAAGCAACATGGAACACGGCCATCACTCGCGTGGAGCCTAACAGAGTGGGAGTGCGCGGATACGATATCGCCGAGCTCATGGGACACGTCTCCTTTGGCGCCGCAGTTTATCTGATTCTCACCGGCGAACTGCCCTCGCCTGCAAACGCGCGTTTGATGGACGCGATTTTAGTGTCGTCAATCGACCATGGCGCTACGCCTCCAAGCGCGTTGGCCGCGCGAACCGTCGCATCG
>WNFY01006718.1_pt1 | contig 10743 bp, 7 predicted proteins | sample 5400091 | NCBI WGS metagenome assembly WNFY01 (sample SAMN13153364, study PRJNA577476) | soil metagenome | isolation source: 60 cm soil or saprolite under grassland replicate 1 | place: USA:California | collected 2016-06-15
CTCTCATAGGTGAGACGGCTTCGGTCGATGCGGAGGTGGCGGTTGATGTACGAGCGGGGGCTCTCCCGCCCGTCGTTGGGCAGAGAGTACACGCTCATCTTCGCGCGGCCGTCTGTAGTGCGGAAGAGCGCTTCCGATTCCCGCTCTGACGAGTCGTCCCTGACGGAGAAGACGTTGGACGGGTACTCGACCGCGGTATCAATCTCCGGACTGACGTAGCTCGACCAACCCTCAGGGCCGCCGAAGCTCCTCAGCGCGAAGCCGACTGATTCTGACCCGCGGTGACCGTGATGGGCTCCTCGCTGCCGCGCGTATGCAGGGACCGACAGGGTTGCTCCAACGAGGAGTGCGGTCAAAGCGCAGACAAGGACGTGACGCATCGCGGCAGGTCCAACTTTGGTCACCCATCGTCAAACGAGACAAGTTTCAGGCGGGTTCCCTGATCTCAAGTTCACGGGCTTGCGGACCGGTGCAGCTCAAATTTTTCATGGGCCATAACTGTCGAGATAGGCGGTCCGATCTGCAATTGCGTGCAATCGAATGGACGCTCCGGGGCAAGAAGGATCGCTCAGCGTAGCGGGTGGCCGGAGCCTCAATGATTCCACTTGTATTGAGGGTGTTCCGCTCCAAAACCCCCACGTATTCCGTGCCAACCCCCATCCTGGAGGGCAGCAGTCGTCGGTGATGGGCAGCGCGCCCGAAATGCCAAACGTGCGGCGAAGACCGGAGAACAATCGGTGTCCATTGCTACCGAATTTGCTACCCAACAGCTTGGGACGAGCCGGGATCGAAACGTATGGAGAACGCCGCTGGGTTCGTTTTTGCCAAGCGTTTCAGTACGTTTAGGTCTAGCTCGGGACTAACCGGGATTGCGGCGACAGAATTTGCAGACCGCTGCGTAACCACTCCGCCACGTGGCCCCGTACCGCCGATAGGTAAACCGCGCCGGGGTCCCAGGCAATAGCCGAGGCCTTGCTGCGGAATGGACGGAAGCGGGCCTCCGGGAACCGGACAACGTATGTGCCGCCTAACCCGGACAATCCAAGTGCTACCGACAACAGGCGCGGCGATACACCTAGGCCCGGATAGGCGAGCTATGCTGGAATTACGGCCGCCGGCCCGCGGGCGGAAACGCGGAGGGGCGCAGCGTCGCAACATGAAAACACAAATCGCTTTCGCTTTGCTTGCGCCGTTTCTGTTCGCGGAGGTGGCGCGTGCGCAATTTTCGGCGACGCCGCTGACCGACATGGGCACCGCGCTTTACCTCGGGGCATTTCCGGGGATGCTGTACCAGGGCTCGAACGTTTCGCCATCGGACCACGCCGCGGACGGGATTGGTTTTGCCGCAAAAATCCGGCCGCTCGACACGAGAGGCAATCCGGCATCCGCCGGAAAAATCGTGGTGATCGCCATCGGGATGTCGAACTGGACCATGGAGATGTGCGGCGGCCAGCCGTGCAATTCCGGCACATTCGTTCCGACGATCTCGGCGGCCCCGAATTTCAATCCGAGGGTCGCGATCGTCGATTGCGCGGTGAGCGGGGCAGTCACGAAGTACTGGACGAGCGATGTTGCGCAACGTCCGTACTCCACCGGGCTCTACACCAACTGCAGGAAGCTGCTTGCGAAGCTAGGCTATACCGAGGCGCAGGTGCAGGCGATCTTGTGGAAAGACGTGAACGCCGATCCGACCGTTTCACTCGATTCGACATCCGTGTGCTCGCCGGCGTCGGCGGTAGATGTCTGCCGCCACGAATACCTGTTCGGCCAATTGGCCCGCTATGTCAGGAAGCGGTATCGGCACCTTCAGCAGATGTTCGTTCACAGCCGCATCTATGCCGGCTACGCGACGATCAAGCTCAACCCCGAGCCCTACGTCTACGAGTACGGCTTCGGCAACAAATGGGCGATCTGGGCACAGATCAATCAGATGCGAGGCAGCGGCATCGACCCGACTGCCGGCGACCTCAGCTATTCGGCGGCGCCATGGATCGATTGGGGACCGTATTTCTGGGCCTCGGGCGCGACCCCGCGCAGCGACGGGCTGACCTGGCTTCCGGCTGATTTCGACGGCGACGGCACGCATCCAAGTGCAAGCGGCATCCGCAAGGTCGTCGACATGATGGTACCGTTCTATCTGAATTCTCCGATGACGCCGTGGATGCGCAAGTGAACGGGCGATTTGCCCACGCGGATCTGGAAGGGTGCGCGTGGGCACGGCGCATCGTACCTGCGTATCGCACGCGCGAGGCAATAGCCGCCGCGAGCCGGATCACGGATCGGGAAAGGTCGCGCTAGTCTAGCGTCGGAGTGCCTCGGGCTTCGTTTGCACTCCGTCAGACGACGTCGAGGCCGTTCTTCACGAGCTTATCGTCGCCTTCGAGGATCGACAGATGAAAAAGGCCGCCCAGCCCGGCGTTCTCAGAAGGGCGCAAATTTGTAATTCAAGCCAAGCCGTACGATATTATCCGTTGTCCTCATGCTGACGGTCCCCGAGCCTGCCGGTATCAATGTGGTGCCTTGTACAGCAAAGGCTCCTTGCGTAATAAAGCCTCTCCTTGTCGTGCCCAAATCAGCAAACAAATATTCGGCCCTGACAGTCCAATTATTGCAGAAAGCCACCTCGGCACCGCCTCCAGCGGTCCAACCAAGCATGATCGGGTTGAGGCTTGACGGTTGGATCAACACTGCGGTGGAACCGTCACCCGCATTCGTTGCAGTTCCGGCGACGTGCTCTTTGCCGGCAGCCCAAGCCAAGCCTCCCGTCCCGTAAAAGAGGGCTGGCCCGAGAGCAACGCCGAACCGGCCCCGCACGGTTCCAAACCAGTTGATCGTGCCCGAGTGCGTAACGGAGACCGTGCCCTGCACTGGAGTAGTCGTGAATGCGGAATTGAAGGTTGCTTGCTTCGCCTTCTCAGCGCCGAAATCGATATCCGCCTCGAACCCGACCAGGAAAACCGAATATTGCCAATTCCACCCAGCTTGAATTCCGCCTAACGGACCGCTGAATTTCTCGGCGTCCACACCCGTAACCGACACCGTAGGAATATTCCACGTGTCCCGCGCACGCCCAAAGCTAAATCCAGCATTGATCCCGCCGTAGAACCCATTCCAGTCCCATGTTCGGGGCCAAGGCGGAGGCGGCCCGGCCGCAACACTAACCGGCAAGTCGGCAGCCATTGCGGCCGTACCACTCAGGGCTAGGATAACGGCCGCGGCCAGCGCAAATCTCGGCATGATTATCCTTGATGACAAGGCAATTGGGCGCAGGGAGCTTATCAGGGTTGCCGGCGCTTAGGTGGCTGTCCTGCAACAGGTTCCCGCAAAACCAATCGGCCGGAAGGAAGGACCCGAGCCACCCGACGATTTCCCCAATGACGGGAGCTTCGGCGGCACACGCAGCATGAAAAGGCCGCCCGGTACCGAGCGGCCTTTGGATCCGACGCTTGGCTATCCTGCGCGGGGCCCGACGATTTGGCGCCGGAGGTCGAATTCTGGCCGGGATAACTTGATTGGGCGCCGGCCGGTTCCGGGGCCCGCGCCGATGCCGGCCGGGCTTGGCGGCTACCAAGGGAAGCATTTTAGGGGTAATGTCACCAGGTCGCTGCTGAGCCGCGGTGAGAATTCCGCATGAAGCGAACATGCGCTTTCGCCTTGGGCGTTATCGGGCTCACGCCGATCGTCACGGCCGATGCACAACAATCGCTTCCCGCACGAGAGGATCCGGCGACCGCGCAGCCTGCTGCGCGACCAATCGCCAAGGGCCCGGCGATCGACGGAATCTGGTCTGGCACGCTGACTCAAGTCGCAGGGGGAGCGGCGACAAAAAGCGGCGGCGAATCCAAATATGCCATTGTGCTCACCATTACCGCGAAGGGGGCCGAGTCCGTTTATCCCGAGCTTGGATGTCAAGGAAAACTAAACCGCATCGGCACGTCGCCGAGCTACGCCTTTTTTGTGGAAGTGATCACTCGTGGCCAGGGCGAGAAAGGGGGGCGCTGCCCGGATGGTACCATCACCCTGACACGCGTGGGCGAAAACATCGGTTTGAAATGGTTTGGCATTTTTCAGAACGAGCTCATTCTTGCCTGGGGTACGCTCGCGCGGAAAGCTGGACAATAACCATTGTATGGTCGGGGTCGGCTGTTCTGGTCCACCCGCGAAAGCTCGGCCCATTTCTGACCGTTCTCGGGCCTGCCTCACGTCGTCGGCCGAGGTGGCGTCGTGGAAGGAAAATTGGCTAAAGTGCGCGCGGCCCGGGGAGGGCCCGGGGGCGGCCAGCGTCTCGTGCGAAGCAAAATGGAGAGGACTTGTGGGGAAAAACATCGTCGTTTTGGCAGCCATACTGGGGTTGCTCGTTTTCGGGCCGGCTCACGCCGAGAACGTCTCCGGGGCCCGCGTGCTCGAGCAGGGCATTTACTCGGCCCAGCTGAAGACCGAGGAAAAAAGCGGAAAGACGATCTCCACCGGCTACAAGCTGATAAAGCGCGGCAACGTCATCGTCAGCAGCGACTATGAGGTGAGCCAATTCGACGACGGTCTCCCGCGGGTCGGTTTCTGGTGGTATCTCGACGGAAGTCCCGTGGGCACGAACGTGAAAATCAAGGTCATCAGAATGCATCCCGACGGAACCAGCGACACCTCGTTTTGGGATCGCACGCTGGGAAAAAAGACCTGGAACGGGGTGCGCGTCATGGATTGGAAGGACGTGATCGGAACGAACAGGTTCGAGGTATGGTACGGCGACCGCAAGCTGACGGAGGCCAACTTCGAGGTGAAGTGATATGATACGCCGCAAGCGCCGCGGCAAAATCCGCCGCGCAACCGGTGTGGCCGGAGTTCCCTACATCCCCAGCAGCTTCGGCAGGAACAACGACAGCCCCGGCCAATAGGTGACGATCACCAGGAACGCGAGCATCGTCAGCAGCCACGGCCATACCGCCACGGTGAGCTCGCTGATGCCCATCTTGGCGATGCCGGACGCCACATAGAGATTGAGGCCGACCGGCGGATGGCACATGCCGATTTCCATATTGACCGTGATCAGGATCCCGAAATGGATCGGATCGATGCCGAGCTTGATGGCGACCGGGAACAGGATCGGCGCCATGATCAGGATGATCGAGGAGGGCTCCATCACGTTGCCGGCGAGCAGCAGCAGCAGGTTCACCACCAGCAGGAACGTGATCCAGCCCAGCCCCTGCTCGATCATCCAGGCCGCCATCGCCTGCGGGATGTTCTCGTGCGTCATCAGGAACGAGAACAGCACCGCGTTGGTGATGATGTAGAGCAGCATGGCGCTCATGTTGGCTGACGACAGCAGCACCCGCGGCACCTCGCTCAGGCGCAGGTCCTTGTAGACGAACACGGCAACCGCGAAGGCATAGACCGCGCTCATCGCCGCGGCCTCCGTCGGCGTGAACAGGCCGGTGTAGATGCCGCCGATGACGACGACGATCAGCAACAAGCCCCAGATCGATTTGCGGAACGTGTCGAGTTGCTGCCGGAACGAGGCGCGCGGCATGCGCGGGTAGTCGTTCCTGTAGGCGCGATACCAGGTCGTAGCGCCGAGCATGGAGGCGAGCATCAGCCCCGGCACAATGCCGGCGATGAACAGCTTGCCGATCGAGGCGTTGGTCGACACCGCATAGAGCACCATGGCGATCGACGGCGGAATGAGAATCCCGAGCGCGCCCGCGGTGGTGACGACGCCGGCGCCGAACCGATTGGGAAAGCCCTGCGCCACCATCGCCGGCAGGATCACCGAGCCGATGGCGACGACGGTCGCGGGCGAGGAGCCCGACACCGCCGCGAACAACGCGCACGCCATGACGGCGGCGAGCCCCAGCCCGCCGTGCCAATGGCCGACCATCGCCGTCGCGAAGGCGATCATGCGCCGCGCCACGCCGCCGTGCGTCAGGAAATTCCCGGCGAGAATGAAGAACGGCACCGCCATGATCTCGAATCTTTCGATGCCGGTGAAAAGCTTCAGCGCCACGGCCTCGATCGGGACCTGGGTCAGCGTGAACAGGAAGGTGAGCACGGTGAGACCGAGCGCGATCGAGATCGGCATGCCGGTCATCATCAGGGCGATCAGCAGCGCGAAGATGAGGAGCGAGCGCGTGCCCGGACCGACCTCGATCAATCCGAACTTGGCGAGAAAGCAGATTCCGACCAGCAGCACCGGGATGAAAATCAGCGCCGCCGACAAGCCGCGGCCGTCGCGCTTGGTCTCCTGACCGGCCGCCGGGAAGATCGGGACCGGCTCGACCGGCTCCGGCGCCTCGACGCCCTCGACATGCGCCGCCTCGTGATGCGGCAAGTCGCCGGTGCGGAAGAAATGCCAGGCGACCTGCAGAAACCGGAAGCACATCAGATAGGAGCCGAGCGGAACCGCCAGATAGACGATCCACATCGGCGCCTCGAGGTCGTTCGATTGCTGGCCCGTTTCCGACATGTGCCAGACAAAGATCCCCCCGAGCGTGCCGACCACGCCCGTGAACAGCGCGCCGCACAACAGCCCGAACAGGATGACGCGCCGGGCTTTGGCGGCCGGCAGGCGGTTGACCAGCACATCGACGCCGACGTGGATGCCCGTCCGCACGCCGTAGGCGGCGCCGAACTTGGCCATCCACACGAACATGTAGATGCACAATTCCTGCGCCCAGGAGAAATCGAGCTGGCTGGCGTAGGGAAACAGCAGCTCGTAGCCCGAGGCGTAGCGATGCACGACGGCGACGAAAATGATGATCGTCGCCGCAGCCATGAGGAAGGAGATGATCCATTCCTCGAGATGATCGAGAACTTTCAGGACCATGATTGCATCGTCGACGGCACGGCTGCTGGAAATCTCGGCTGCCGGCGCCGCGCTCCACCCCGCGTTTGACGCAGCCTATTGCGAAACCGCGGCAGTTTCCTTCTGCAAGGCCAGGATGATGTCCTTTCCGATGCGGGATTCCACGCTCTTGTAGGTCGCAACAAGCGCCTGCCTCCACTCCTCGCGTTCCTCCTTGGTCGGTGCGTACACCTCGGATTTGCCAGAAGCTTTGATGGCCGCGAGCGCGTCGGCATTCTCCTTGCTCGCGATCGAATTCGTGTAATCGGTCGCCTCCTGCATCGCCTGCTCCAGCTTGACGCGGATATCGGCGGGCAGCCCGTCCCAGAACTTCTTGTTGGCGATCACCGCGTAGGACAGGTGCGCATGGTTCATGACGTTGATGTGCTTCTGCACCTCGTGCAATTTCTGCGTATAATAATTCGACGGCGTATTTTCGCAGCCGTCCACCACGCCCGTCTGCAGCGCCTGATAAAGCTCGGAGAACGCGATGATCTGCGGCAGGGCGCCCATCGCGCGCAGATAGGCGTCCGCGACCTTGGACCCCGAGATGCGGATCTTCAGCCCCTGCAAGTCCCTCGGCTTGCGCAGCGGCTTGTTGGCCGAGATCATGTGAAAGCCGTTGTCCCAGAACGCGAGGCCGGTGATGCCCTTGCTGTCGAGTTTTTGCAGCAGCGCCTTGCCGATCACACCCTTGGTGGCCTTCAAATAGGCCGCCTCGTCGGGGAAGATGAATGGTAGGTCCAACGCCTCGAATTCCTTGATGCCGATCGGCGCGAATTTCGAGGTCGACGGCGCCAGCAGCTGCACCGCCCCGAGCTGCAGCGCCTCGATCTCCTCCTTGTCCTTGTAGAGCTGAGAGTTCGGATAGATTTCGACCTTGACTTTGCCGCTTGTGTATTGTTCGGCGAGCTGCTTGAATTTCTCGGTGCCCTTTCCCTTCGGCGTGTCGGGCGTGGTGACGTGGCTGAATTTGATGACGATCGGCTGCTGCGCTTGTGCCGCGAACGGAAAGCCCAGAACGAGGCCGGCGACCGCGCCGGCGACTATGGCGCTGAAGCTCCGAGCACGCAGCGTAGCGGCCGGCTCTGCGCGGTCCGCCGTCCTGGCGATGGCCATCGTTTTCTCCCTGAAACTCGATCTCGTTGGCGTCTAGTTAGACTGGGGGGCGGGCGCGAAGCAACTGCAATCGCCCCTTCCGGCGCACGCCCATTCACCCCAGGAACGCGCCGCCGTTGACGTGAAAGGTCTGCCCCGTGATGTAGCGCGCGTCCGGGCCGCACAGGAAACGCACCGTCGCGGCGATGTCGTCCTGCGTGCCGCGGTTCCCGGTGAGCGTGTCATGGAGCCGGTGGTGGGCGGGCTCCGGCGCAGCCGCGGCGCGGGCGGTGCCGATCAGGCCCGGGGCGAGGCAGTTCACGGTCACATGGTCGGCGGCGAGATCATGGGCGAGCGCGCGGGTGAAGCCCACGAGGCCGGCCTTGGCGGTGACGACGTGCGCGCGATGCCTGGCGCCGGTATGCGCGCTCAGTCCGCCGATGTTGACGATGGTGCCGGCGCCGCCCGCGCGCAGCTGCGGCAGCGCGGCTTTCACGCAATGGAACGCGCCGTCGAGGATCACGCCAAGGATCTCGCGCCAATCGTCGAAGCCCATTTCGTCGAGCGGCTGTTCGCGGCGCAGCGCGGCGTTGTTGACCAGGATATCGATGCGGCCGAAGCGCTCGACCGCGGCGGCCATCATGGTCTCGACCGCCTCGGCGTCGGCGACGTCGGCGAGGCATGCGAGCGCCCGGCCGTTCTTGGCTTCGATCTCGCGCACCACCGCCTGCGCCTCTTCGCGGTTCGAGCGCGCGTTGACGAGGACGGCGGCGCCGGCGGCGGCGAGCTCGAGCGCAATGGCGCGACCGATGTTGCGTCCGGCCCCCGTCACGACGGCGACGCGACCAGCAAGCTCGTTGCGTGCGGGCATCAAATTCCTTTCACACCCTGCCGCGCAAGAGCGTAAGCTCGACCGCGCCGTCCCACAGCGTGCGGGAAAGCCCGAGCGCCGCGGCAATTTGCTCGTCGCGCCAGCCGCCGTGGCGTGCGTTGCGCAAGAATTTCGCCTCGATCTCGGCGCGATCGAGCGGCTCCCGGCCGCCGCCGCGCAGATGCGGTTGGCGTTCTTCGACGATGCGGCCGCCCTGCAGCAGCGCGCGGATGTGGCCGGTATAGTTCGCCGGATAGGGGTTTTGCGGATCGATCACGTAGCGCACTTTTGCCGCGACGCCGAGGACGGCCGGATTGCGCACCGCTTCATCGCTGAACGCATCGAGTCCGACGCCGCCGTGCACGAAGCCGGCCGCGATGCAATACGGCGTGCTGAATTTCGCCGCGTAGCCGTTCGGCGGCCGCTGCTTCTCCGCCAGCGGCTCCCACAACCGATGCACCGTTGCGTCCGCGACTTCGCAGATCAGCGCTTCGATCTCGCCGGGCGGCACGCCGCGCGCGTTAAGCCGGCGCGCACAGTCGATGTACGGATGGATCATGGTGCCGCAAGGATACGGCTTGAAGGCCAGCGTCTCCAGCAGCCAGCGTTTCCCGAAATCGCCGACGAGCGCCGCATAGTCGCCGTCGCGCGCGTGGGCGAAGCCGTGGAAGACGCCGTGAACGCCTTCGAACACGGTGCGCGGACCGACGAATCCCGCGCGTCCGAGCAGCGCGGCGCGCAAGCCCGATTGCGCCGCCCAGCCCGGATGCAGGCGCTTGGTCCACGCGCCTTCGGCAAGGTACTCGATGATCCCGCTCGCCATGCTGCCGGCGGTCCCCAACGCATCGACGAGTTGCCGCTCCGTGAGCCCGAGCGCCGCGCCGACCCCGGCCGCGGCCGCCATCGGACCGAGCACGGCGGTCGGATGGAAGCCGGCGCGATGGATCGCCTTGGGCACGACGAGGCTCAGGCGGCAGAGCGTCTCGACCCCGGCCGCGATTCCCATGAGCGCCGCTGCGCCGGAAAGCGCATAGCGCTCGCAGGCGGCGAGCACCGCCGGCACGATCACGGCGCCTGCATGGACCGGGCCGCCCTCAAAGGTGTCGTCGAAATCCTCGCCATGCGCGGCAGTGCCGTTGACGAAGGCGGCGCCTGCCGCATTCAGCGTACGCTTGTGCCCGATCGCCGTGCAGGGACCATCATCGTCGCAACCCGCCAATGCGCTTCTGACGTAGTCCTCGTTGCGCGCGGTGACGCATAGTCCGACCACGTCGATCAGCAGATCCTCGCATTTGCGGGCGGTTGCAGCCGGCAATGCGCCGGCTTGCAGTGCGACGATCTTTTCGGCAAGCGTTTCAGCGACCGAAGTCTCAGGCAGTCCGGAGGCCATAGCGGTCAAACGCGGAAGATTTTTGTGTAGCGCGACCGAGCGGAGGCCGCCGACATCGATGATGAGCTGCTGGGCCTCCCGGCTGAGACTGAACGACTGAAACAGCCGCGCCGCGTTCGGATTGGGCGCATCCTTGAAGACGCCGTTCGGCCCGATGATCAGCGGCGACCCCTCCGTGGCATAAACCGGCTCGACCGGACGGCCCGCCTCCTTCATCTGAAAAATGTTATATTCATTGCCGTCGGCCATCACCGCGCGCTCGCCGAGATCGAGCTTCTTCGGTGGATCAGCCGATGACTGCACCTGCATGATGTTCTGCTTGGCAAGTTTCTCGAAGAAGCCCCAGCCGAGATCGCGCTGCATCTGGTAGGTCGCCGTCATGATGGTGCCGCTGTAGCCCGGATGTGCCTTGACGATTTTGCCCTTCCATTTGGGATCCAGCAGGTCCGCAAAACTCTTCGGCGCGTCCTCCGCCTTCACCAAATTGGTGTTGTAGGCAATGATGCTGAGCCAGACGCGAAAACTGGCAAACTGGCCGTCCGGGTCCTT
>WNFY01015134.1_pt1 | contig 10743 bp, 11 predicted proteins | sample 5400091 | NCBI WGS metagenome assembly WNFY01 (sample SAMN13153364, study PRJNA577476) | soil metagenome | isolation source: 60 cm soil or saprolite under grassland replicate 1 | place: USA:California | collected 2016-06-15
CCGTCCTCGTGAAGGGCAGGCCGTCATAGGTGCCGGGTAATGCCGGTCTCCTTTATCTCTTGCGCTTCAAAACACCTCGATGACTTGGGAGCGTACAGCATCCCGTCGGAGACCGGCCCTCTTATCCCATCTGCTAACTCAACTATGCCACGCTTGTTGTGAGGTGTCGTTTAGACATCGAAAAGAGTGCCTGCTTGCCGATGCTGTTCGTCCGCCGGGCCCGCAGGCTTCAGAGTACCAATCCTAATAAGGGGCTGTTCGGAAGGCTCTGCCGTTTACTGCTGAGTGCCTCGGAGATGCCTGCGCAACTGGATATCGATTCCAATCATCGGCCCGTACACATTAATGCCATAGTTCCGAATGCCCCAACTCGGCTTACCGTTGCCTTGGGATAAATCGAGGTTCGAAATGTGCATGAAGTTTAGACCAGCCGAAAGCGAGTAGCGAGGACTGAAGTTATATCGGATTCCACTGCCCATGTTCACAGTGAAGGTGAGGTGCTCTCCTTGCGCATAGGGCACCCCCAGGGGCCCCTTCGCGTCAATGTTCCCCACGCCCAGACGTACATCAAAGTACGGCGCGGCCCTCCAGTTGCGCGGGACAAAATTGCGTCGAATGCCCATGATGTACGAGAGATAGCGGCTCTCAGGTCCACGCGGAATCGCAGTAACCGAACTGCTTAACGTGAGATCGAAATTTCCGCGTAGAACCACGGGACCCCTAACGCCGTCAATATGCCATCGGAGAGAAGCGATAATGGGAACGAGAGTGTATTTAAGTGGATACGTGTTGTAGGCGTCACCAACGAAAATGTCCAGAGGAAAAGGAATATTGATGGGAAGCCACCCGCCATCCAACGAGAATTCAAGCTTGTTCCTATAGTAGATGTCTCGGTTGAAGTCAGCCGGTTTGGAGACAGGCACTCTCTGAACCAGTGGTGCGACGCTTGAGGCTTCTCCAGAATTGCTCCCGGCCCCTGGGCCTTCCCGGGCCTCCAAATGTGATATCTGGCGATCGCGCGTTTTCTGCGCCGTCGTAGCTGGGTCGGCAAAGTAATGGAAAGCGTTGGGAGTCAGCACGAGCAAAGGCTGCTTGTCGGCCCTGTGTCGCACAGCGTCTTCGCCCCGCCCGTTTGTGCGATCAACAGAAGCGGTCTGGGGTAAAACGGAAACGGCACAGAAAAGCGGACCCAAGCAGAGGACACTTGTCACGCTCACAAATTCCCTAGATGCCATCTCGGGCTGTTGCGTTGTGAGTAGGGCAATTGACGACAAATCGCGACAATGGTCATTGTCGAAGACTCTGAGCGCAAACGTCGGTCAACAGTCTTATGCCACTTGGGGAGAGGCGCGCGAAAGAAGCTCTCACTAATACCATCGGCAAAGTTTGTAGGCGTGGAAATGGAAGCGCGAGCTCCGACTGATGTCTGCACCAGGTACGGGCAGTCTTCGAGAGCAATGGCCATCTCATCGCAGCGAGACGAAGGCAATTGGCAAACCCCAGCCGCAGACAGCATCAAAACGAAATAGAACCGTGCAATGAGCGGCATAGGCGCCCGGGCAAGGTTCCGCATTTAGGATGTCCGCACGAAAACGCAGGTTGTCACCAGACCGGCATCATTGATCCTGTTGGTCGTCGCTAACCGTTCGATTCCCAAAGCGTCAAAAACCCCTGATCGTATAAGCATCATTGCGGCTGGGAGGATTCTTGTTTCGAAAGTGGAGATGGGCCCTGCCGCAAGCAATTGTGTTCGTCATGGCCTGGTCACAGGTCTGCCGTGCCGCTGTCTCCGTGGATGTCCCTCGCATTCCTCAAGCACCCAAGCTTGAGGATTTTGACGGAATGACGCCGAAGGGCGCGGCGACAGCCTTGCGACATGTCAGCGGTTTCCTGCAAAACCATCCGTCGGATGGGCAGCCGGCGACCGAACGCACAGAAGCCTATTTCGGCTACGATCAGTCGAACCTCTACATCGCAGTCCTTTGCTGGGATCAAGCCCAGGGCGTCCGCGCAAGCTTGACCCGCCGGGAACCACCGATTACCAACCATGACAATCGCCCGTTTGACTCCGATGATTACGTAGAAATCACTTTGGACACTTTCAAGGATCAGCGCCACGGTTTCGTCTTTGACGTCAATCCAAAAGGAGTTCAATCCGACGCCTTGTGGACTGAAGGGGAGGGTACGGATTACTCGTGGGACACGGTTTGGTATTCGCGAGCGCAAATCAATTCCGACGGCTTCGTCATCTGGGTCGCAATTCCGTTTCGCAGCCTGAGGTTTCATCCGACCGCCACCAATGGCTGGGGAGTTACTCTTTCGCGTTACATCGCTCGCAGGGATGAACTGGATTACTGGCCGCAAGTTTCGACGCGGATTGCCGGGCGCCTCAGCCAGGAAGCAAAACTGACCGACCTCAAGAACATCTCGCCGGGTCGCAACATGCAGTTCATTCCATATGTTGAGTCGCGCACTTTCCGGTCGCTCGATACCCGAGATCCCGCCCAGCCGCGCTTTGACTCCGCCAGCTTTCAAGGCAAAGCCGGGCTCGATTCGAAATTCGTTTTCCTCGATAGCCTGGTGCTTGACGCAACCATCAATCCTGATTTTGCCCAAGTTGAGTCCGACGAGCCGCAGAACACTGTCAATCAGCGGTTCGCAGTTTTCTTTCCGGAGAAGCGACCCTTCTTTATGGAGAACTCAAATTTCTTTGAAGCGCCATTGGTCGCGATCGCCCAGCTGCAAACGCGTCTGGTGTTTACTCGGCAGATCGCGGATCCCACGTTCGGTGTCCGCCTGACTGGAAAGCGTGGTCCATGGAACCTTGGCTTTCTTGTCGCTGATGATCGTTCGCCGGGTTTGATCGTTCCCAATAATGATCCCTCTTACGGCCAGCGGGCACACTTCGCAATCGGTCGCGTGAGCCACGACCTGGGCGAACAATCCAGCATTGGAGCGATGTTTACCGATCGCGAATTCAACGGCACTTTCAATCGTGTGGGAGGGCTCGATGGGACCTTCCGCCTGAACCAGAACTGGACCGCTCAGTATCGCGGCTACATGAGCTGCACGCTCGACAGCACAGGCTATTCTTTCGGCCAGCACAATGAAGCCGTGCTGGTCGGCACCGGGCGCCGGTTTACTTTTGACTTGCAGTATCTCGATATCACTCCGCACTTCCAAACCGAAACTGGATTTCTGCAACGCGCCGATCAGCGATCGCTGAACCAGTATGGACATTTTTATTGGCGGCCAGAGGGGAATCACCTAATCCAGCATGGCCCGGAGGAAAACGGCACGCAATTGTGGGGCATTCACGGTACGACACTACAACAGCTCATCAGCGGAGATTATGTGTTCGGCTTTCGGCGCAATATCATCTTCGCGCCGGTGTATTGGTATGAGTCTGATGTTCTGCGCCCGGTAGATTTTCCCGGATCGCCCGGTTTTCCAGGGCTGACCAGTAATAAGCAGATGGCGCAACAGGGTGGCGGCATAGTGTTTCGTGGCAGCCCGTGGCGCGCATTCAACTGGAGCACGCGCATTTTTCACAATGGTGTGGTCGTGATCGTGCCGGCGCTTGGCCAATTGCCTTATACCGGAAACGAAACTGCGATCACTCAAACGTTTGGGATCAAGCCTATTGGCCAACTTCAGATTGACAACACTTACATTCTGGAACGCGTGACCAACGGCCTCGTCCATCATGCGGTAGTCAATAGCAACATCTTCCGCTCAAAGTGGAATTATCAGTTCACGCGTGAGTTCTCGCTGAGATTCATCGCGCAATACAACGGCTTGCTAGCGAACTCGAACTTCTCATCTCTAACCACGACCAAGAATATGAACTTCGATGTTCTGTTCACATACTTGCTGCATCCTGGCACCGCAATCTACGTCGGATACAACTCGAACCTTGAGAACGTTGACCCCGACCTGTGTGTCCGATTGCCCGGTTCTACCCAATGTGATCCCAACGGTCCGGGCCTGCGGCGCACTCGCGATCAATTGACCAACGATGGACGCCAGTTGTTCGTCAAGATCAGTTACCTGTTCAGAAGATGAGCACGGGTTGCATGATCCTCAAAACCGGCTTGCCGTCGACGTTCTGCAAAGGGAAATAGACGAGATGGGTTTTGGGATCAACCGAGACCGTATGAGCGTGCGGCATAGAGAACGAGCCCATCAAGCTCAACTTTCTTCCGTCCTCGCGAAATACCGTTACGTTTCCCGACTCGGCAGAGACATAAAGCAGCTTGAGTCTCGAATCAAAAGCCAGGACGTCGGGATCCTCACCCACTGGATAGATCTCCAAGATTTTCATCGTAGCCAGATCAAGCAGGGCCAGCTTGGCGTTACCTTCGCCTGCGACAAAAGCAAGGTTCGCAGAAGGATCGAGCGCAATCCCATGCGGATTGTCGATTCCCGGCAATGGATGACGTCCCATGATTTTTGCTTTGGCTGGATCGATCGCAACAATCTCATTCTTGTGATGCACGGCCACCAGAATTCTGCCGGCGTTTGAGTCGTAAACTGTGTTCCCGGCGCCTCCTCCCAACGGAATCGTCGCGATCAGTGTATTCGCGGTGGCGTCGACCACTGCGTCGGCATCGCCATGCTCGTCGGACACGAAAACCCGCTTCGGCCCAGGAGCATACGCGATGCCATCTGGATAATTGATAGGACCGACCTTCGCCAGGGTTTGCAAGGTCTTCATGTCCACCACAGCCAGTTTGTGTTCGCCGGTTGCCGACGCATAGACTCTGCCCAACTCCGGCACCGCCCACACACCGTGCACGCTAGGAAAGCCATCGAGGTTTGCTACCACGTCACGCTTGGCGACGTCGAACACCACTAGCTGATTGGCGTTCATGTGTGCGATGTACAGCCGCCCCTGCGAAGGATCGAAGCTCTGGTAATCGAAGCGGACCGCCGGGCCAGGCAAGGGTACGTCCGCGACTTTCGTCACCGGCGCCGTTTGAGAGTTTTTAGACTGCGCGCAGCCTGCGGACGCGCAAAGCAAAAGGGCAATTATAGGAATTCGTCGGCAATATCTTTGCGGCATTGGGAACTCCGAAGCGGGACGTTTTACGAAAGTATCTCGAAGCAGGCGCATTAAGTATATTCATTCGTGACAATCGAGGCCGCAGCAGCAAATGGCTCTCTTCCCGAGATTGAGTTTGGCGCTGTTGATGATCAGCGCTTTCAAGGAGTCAGGGCAGGCGCAAAATCAACGCCCTACTGTTCCCGTTAATTCCGTGCCGATGGCCCAGGCAGTTCGTGTCGAGGATGCACCTAAGATGGACGGCGGCACCCTGGATGACCCCGCCTGGCAGAAAGCCACGCCAATTACTGATTTCCGCCAGAAGGAACCCTATGAAGGCAGGCCCGCAACCGAGTCAACCGAAGTAAGAATTCTTTACACGCCAAGCGAGATCTACTTCGCCATTGTCTGCCGATCGTCCGTTCCCCGCAATGTGGTTGCTACTCAGTTGCGGCGCGATGTTACCCAGGAACTCGATGACTATTTCGAAATCATCATCGATTCCCGCCATGATCGCCGCAATGCGTATGTGTTCCAGATTAATCCGCTAGGCACTCAACGCGATGCTCTCATCACTGACGAGCAGCAAGTGAGCGAAACTCAGGATGGCGATCCGGGCTGGGACGGTGTTTGGACCTCCGAAGCGCGGTCGACAAATGAGGGCTGGACCGCCACTGTCGGTATCCCATTTTCTACGCTGAATTTCATGCGTTCCCAGAATGTGGTCTGGGGAATTAACTTCAAACGATTTATTCGCAGCAAGAATGAAGAAGATTTGTGGAGCAGCTGGCGTCGCTCTCTGGGCGCGTACAGGATCAGCCAGGCGGGCGAGTTGCACGGCATCACCGACATAGGGAGCGGAAGATTGTTCATCGTCAAACCATATGCTCTGGGAGGCTTTAGCCATCTTCCTGCGAGTACGATCGCCAGCGGCCTGAGTCCCGGCACAACCCCGCTCTACACCGGAGGTCTCGACATCAAGGTCGGGCTTCGCTCCAACCTTGTCGCCAATCTCACCGGCAATACCGACTTTGCCGACAGTGATGTTGATGTACAGCAGTTCAATCTCACCCCATACAAATTGTTCTTTCCGGAAAAACGTCAATTCTTTCTCGAGAACGCTGGCGTGTTCGACTTTTCACTCGGGGGAGGAATCCCGGACCAGCTATTTTTCAGTCGGCAAATCGGAATCGATCCAATTACCGGACAGGAAGTTCCCATCAACGGAGGCGCGAAGATTACCGGATCGCTAGGTGGTTTCGAATTGGGTGTGATGGACGTGGACACGCGTTCTTCCGGCCCCAATCCTTATGCCAACTACGCCGTCGCGCGGGTAAAGACAAACAGATCTCGGTGCCTCCATGGATTTCAATTCCAATTGGCTTGAGCTCCTTGCCGGGCATAGAAAAATCGGGCCTAACTTCAATCCGGAAGTTGGTTTTGTGGAACGCACGGATTGCATCTGCGACTACGTGGATACGAATTTCAAGTTCCGTCCGCTGCGCGCCAATCTCAGGGAGGTGAACTTCGAGGGCTTCCTCTTCCATGCCCCTGATACGCGAGGAGCTGTCGAGACGCAGGAATGGCAAACCACCTTTCGCGCCATCTTCAACAATGGTTCCTACACGGATGACGATATCGTGGACGTATTTGCCCAGCGGCTCACGACGCCATTCAATATCTACCGGAACGTCAATATTCCAGTAGGTGTTTACAACTGGACGCGACATCAATTTACGTACGGGACTCCGGAGGACCGGCGCTTAACGGTTCGTTTCCTGGAACGCTTCGGTGGATATTATGACGGTCACCTGAATGAAGCGCGCATTCGCGCCACTTACCGCCGCAGTGAGCGGCTTGCTTTTAGCGTAAGTCCCCAATGGAACCGCTTTCGTTTGCCGGAGGGAAATTTTTCTGTGGTTTTCGGTGCGATCGAGACCGATTATGCGTTTTCCCGCTTTGTTTCGCTTTCTACGATTCTGCAGATTGACACAGCTAACGACCAGGCGTTGAGCGGCAACATTCGCTTGCGCTGGAACTACCGGCCCGACAGTGACTTGTTCGTGATCTATACCGCGGGACAACGGTTTTCGAGTCTTGTCGCTACCAATCCCACGCAATTTTACGAGCACCGTTTCGTGGTCAAGTACACTTATTCGTTCCGGCCGTAACCGAACAGCACGTACCCGTGCAGACGCCCTTTCCGCCTGATCAACAGCCCCTTACGCTCGCATACATGAGTCACAGTAGGACCACGAGTCATCCCCATGCCGCCTGCCGCATCAAAAAAGGTAATAGCAGAAGCCTAAAAGGAGGTTTTATGAAGCACATACTCTGCGGGCTAGTGTTGCTTGCGGGAACTGTGTCATTCAGTCAGATGGGGCCGGGTCAACCGCAGCCTGGACAGCCGCCGCAAAGCACGCCGCCGACTTTCCCCGAGGGTCAGCAGTCTCCGCGGCAAACGATGCCGCCCGACCAGCGGGCTCCGGCCCCAACCCCCGAAGCAACTTCATCAGAACAGATTCAGCAGCAAATCACGCAGCAATTCAGCACTGAGCCGACCCTTGCTGGCATGAACATACGGGCCGACGTGGACGAGGCTTCAATCGTGATCGCAGGCACGGTTGACACCGCCGAGCAGCGAGACCTCGCTCTGAGCATCGCGAAATCTCATGCTGGCGATCGTAACGTGGTGGACAAGATCAAAGTCAAACAGCAAACCTAGGACGATATCTTAGGAGGGAGCCGTGAAAGTTCGAGAGGTAATGAGTCAAAACCCAGCATGTTGCACGCCCGCTGATAGCGCTCAGACGGTCGCGAGAATCATGCGCGATCGTAACGTCGGCGCGGTGCCCGTTATAGCGGACCAGCAGTCGCGCCAGCTGATTGGAATGATCACAGATCGCGACTTTTGTTGCGCAATCGTGGCCGATGGATTGGATCCGAAGAAGACCACAATCGAAAAATTCATAAGTATGAACCCAATCTCCTGCAGGGACGGCGAAAATATCGAAAAATGCGAGCGCCTGATGCAGGACTATCAGGTAAGACGTATTCCGGTCGTGGACAATAACGGTGGTGTGATCGGAATCGTGTCCCAGGCGGACCTGGCGCTGCACGATAGGCCGGACCGAGTCTCGAAAACGGTCGCGGAAATTTCCAAGTCGGACAGAAGACCTTCAATTGCGGCTTAAAGGCCACGAAGGGTCAGAGAAAAAATGGCTGCAATTTCGAAATGGTTGCGACTACAGCCAGCGGCTTGGCGATAGATATTCCATCGGTCGCTGAGGTGGGAGAGGGGATCACTTGTGCTCGCGTGGGACAGGCGGCTCGCCTGTCCAGTCCGGACGAAGTCCAGGCCCAAGCCTCGCTTCCCTCAGACAGGCGTCTCGCGAAAATAAAAAATGGATACGGGGCCCCGTGGAAGAGTGGTTATTCTTTGACCATCCTAGCGGTCGGCGTCGAATTCGCGATGCGATGGAAGGGAGAAAACCCGAAGCTTGCAGAACCTCAGCCGTCAAGCGGATCAGAAAAATAGCAAATTGAAGCAAGAAATCAGAGAGAGGAAAAGAACGGGGAAAGGAGGGTATAAAAATTAAAAAGGTCGTGACTGTGGTTATGCTCTAGCCATCCGCTCCTGCGAGGAAGCTAACAGCGTGGACGCATGTACCGTCACGACCCTTGATGTGATCACCGCTTTCGCAGTTCCAAACCTCAACTGTCCCTCGCAGGATCAGTCGATTTTTTCGGGTTTGGCGGCCTCTCGGGTTGCCCCGCTCTGCCTATCACCCAGTTTACTTCGGACTGGCAACGTTTTATTTTCGCCAACCCTTTCAACCGTCGACGGAAGTAACCTTAACATTTGAGTTTTTATTGTCAATGCCCGCATTTGGTGCATGGGCCCAGTTTCCCACAGGGAAATCAACAGCATCTAATTGCCTGTGCTGCTTTCGTTTATTAACGCAACATAAATTCATGCCCACTTTTTCACAGCCCTTTGCACAGGGCTGGCGCTGGAACAGCGATTTTGCTGGGGTGGGGAGAACCTACGAATCATCTTGACGCACACGAAATTCTTAAGCATTTTGTATGTACTCTGGGCAATCCCGGCCCAGCCGGCGTCGGTGTCGTTATTGATGGTGCGGAATCCGGCAGGATCACCATTACCAAATGGATCGGCAACCAGGACAATAACGTTGCCGAGTACCTGGCCCTGCTCGAAGCACTGCAATGCGCAGTGGAGCTTAAAGCCCGCAAGCTGCACGTTTATTCTGATTCCGAAGTTGTTGTCCGCCAAATGTTGGGCGACTACAACTGCCGCAGCGAGCGCCTTTATTCGCTGAACTGGATTTGCCGAAAGCTGGCCCGCTCGCTCGAATTCACCATCTCCCACATCCGCCGCGAAAGCAACGTCGAAGCCAATGGCCTGGCGACGGCCGCCGCGCGCAAAGTCGTTCCGGTAAGTATCTAATCCGACCGCTTCCTCGGATTTTGTTTTTGTCACGCTCTAAGCTCTCAGATTTCTGCATTTGCCGCTGTTGTGTTCTACCTTGGTCTGTCATCGGGACCGGACGATCCGCAAGATATAGAATGTTGTGACCTGCATCCGCATTAAAGAGCTGGAGGAGCAACATCTCGCATTTCGCAACTCTCTGATTTGTGCGTTTAACCAACTCCTCGATCTCAAGGACATCAGTACGGGTGTGCACAGCACTCGCCTGACGGAATGGACGATCAGAGTTGCCCGAAAGCTGAATATCCCCGAAGACCACATGTGCCAAGTCGAAGTTGCTGCCCTGCTGCACGACATTGGCAAAATAGGTGTCCCAGACTCCATTTTATGGGCGGTTCGGACCGGATTATGAGCAATTCGGGTCGCCTTGGGCAATCTGTGCAGTGTGTGCAATGTGTGCAAAGCCGCATAAACACTGGTTATTTCGCATCTCATTGATTTGGCGAGTGGGACGTAGTTCAGTTGGTTAGAACGCTGCCCTCCCATTCTATTTCTTCTATATCTTTAGTAATTTCAACCAGTTGTGCGAGAGGCGCTCAGGCCGCATTCTAACCAAGTCGAGTTCACTCCTTCTCCTTATTGTTTAGCTTTCTAATACCTTTCAAAACCATTGCAATACCCGAGGGACGGCCGTCGCTAGCGCTGCCGATGGCATCGCAACGTTTTAGGGCGATCCCGCGTGCCGCTCTGCTTTCACCCCAAGATGCGGGCAAAAAAACCGACTACACCATGCCCCCAAGTCGCAGTGAGTTTGGCCGCTCGCGCCTTGCCGACTTCCTCCATCAACAAGGAGACCAATACGAGCGCTAATGCAGCGACCTCGGGCAGTCAGAGTGTAGTCTGGGGTGGCGGTATGGGGGCTATTGAGTGCGTGGGATAATCCGTGTCATCTGTAACTGACAGTGACGGGAGTGTTAGACTCACCGCCAGACTTTAACATTTCCTTCGCAAGGTTTGCAGATGCGATTTGTTGTCAAGCGTCTCCTTTTGGGCCTCGTTCTGATTGTTTCGGCTTCTGTGGCGCTGCTCCTTTCCGATCTTGGACGGCGAACCGCCGTGGCTCGGAGCATGCCCCACATCGGACTTCTCCAGCATGCTTCGACGATGCTGCTGGACGAGGGCACACGCGGCGCCATAGACGGCTTGGCAGAGAAAGGATTCGTTGACGGCAAAACGATCGTCATAA
>WNFY01006146.1_pt1 | contig 10742 bp, 12 predicted proteins | sample 5400091 | NCBI WGS metagenome assembly WNFY01 (sample SAMN13153364, study PRJNA577476) | soil metagenome | isolation source: 60 cm soil or saprolite under grassland replicate 1 | place: USA:California | collected 2016-06-15
ACTCGGAGAATTTAGTAGTACTTCAGGCTATGCCGAAGTTAAGTGTGTCAATGCAGGAACGCATGTAGTCATTCATTTTAAGGATTTGATTCCAAATGGTGTTTACAGTATGTGGGTTGTTACATGGAAATCACCCGGCTTTGACGCGACTCTTGCAAATCAAATCGGCGAAGGTGCATTAGGTGCTCCTGACGGAAGTCAGAATGCTTTTACCGCTTCTGCAGCCGGCACTGCTTCCCTTTCGGTAATAATGCCCGCAGGATCACTGTCCGAATTTGGTACAGTAGGTAATTGTTTTTCTTCCGAGTATGAGGTTCAGCTCGGAGTCGCTTACCATTTAGACATGCAAACACATGGCGCAACTCCTGGTGATTACAGTACATTCGTAATTCCATTTATCTTTTCGCTTCATGGCTCTCAGCTTTAACTAACTCTATTAAAAAATCTTTTATTGAATGATTTTAAACTAAAAAAATGAAAAGAATCATTTCATTTATGTCTACTGTTACGATAATGGCAATGTTGACAACCACTCTTTCACTAACATCCTGTAAAAAAGAGAGTCAGGCTTTAAATTCCCGCAATGCTTCTGCTTTATCAGAACAACAAACTGCTCCTTATAATGTTGCCCTTGTTCACGCTGCGATTCATATTGAAGATGCAAGTATGCAGCCTCCTGCAGGAGATGCTACACTACTTTGGGATAATCGCGGACATACACCCATTATGGCTCCTGAAGGTCACCAGATTACACTTGGTGAATTTAACAGGGTTTCAGGCTATGCAGAAGTTAAATGCGTCAATGCAGGAACACATGTAGTGGTGCATGTGCAGGGTTTAATTCCGAATGGTATTTACACTATTTGGGTTCTCACATTTAAATCACCAGGTTTTGACGGAACCTTTGTAAACCTTATCGGCAATGGTGCATTGGGCGCTCCTGATGGCAGTCAGAATGCTTTTAAAGCTTCCTCTGACGGCACTGCTTCACTTTCAGTAATTGTGCCTGCCAAATCGCTGTCGCTCTTTGGTTCAGTAACTAATTGTCTTTCTGATGAATTTGAAGTACATCTTGCAGCCGCTTATCACTCAGATAATCTTACGCATGGTGGAAATCCAGGTGATCCTGCTACCTGGGTAGTTCAATTTGCCTTCCCATTTTATGGCGGCTTTTAATCCGTAATTCCTCAAAGTAAAAAATCCCCTGATAAAACATTCAGGGGCTTTTTGTTTTAAATATGATAAAGTAAAATGAGATGAATACTGAATCTATCGGCTGCAACAATTGTTCTTTGCTGGTTACAACTATTTTTTGTGTGGCAACAACACTAACAAAAGCAACAGAAAAATCCTTCGGTTTCTTTTCTAATTTTTTTGAACCAATCTTCATTGTAACTTTAAACTTCCCCATGAGCTGTAACCGACTACATAATTTCGCCTTCAATTATTTTCCAATCAACTTTTTTTCTTGGGTTAAGATTTTTCAACTGCGGTCTGTTACTGCGAAAAAGAAGAGATTTATTTTTCCTTTTCCCCTGTAAAATTCAATTTAGTCTGTAACTTTTTCAAGGATGAATTTGAGTTTGTATTCTTTGTTATCTTCTCCTTTCATGTAAATGAATCTTTGTTTCAGAGGTTTAAATTTTTATTCTTTTTCTTCGGGCATTTCATTTATTATCTTCATTGAAATCATTTTTAGTACTTCTCATAGGCTAACACCCATTATCAACGGATATAAAATGAATTGAACTAACAACAAGATGAACCCATCGGTTCAGGAGGGCATTATTACATTCATAAAAAAATACACAAGCATCTGTGGGCATTATTTCCTCCTTCTGAAATCCGCAAACAAGACAAGTTATAATTGTTTGTCGTGTTATTATTTCATTATTTCATTATATGATAAATAATCCTTTCCTTCATTCAGGAACTATATTTTTTAAATAACCCTGTTTAAAACACAGATGAAATTATTAAGCGTGGATACCCGAATTTACAGGCATACAAAAGTTAGTAAAATTTTGTAATCCTTACTAAATAAAGATTTGCGTGATAAAAAACTTTTAAAAAAAAGCTTGCATTTCCTGTTTTAATAGTTTATCTTAGATATGTGTTACGTACCCATTTAAGACTTTCGATTGGCACAAAGAATATCCAACCTGCTGCTATCAAACAAAAAGAAGTAAAAGAAGCTTTTGATAATTATTCACCACAAAAAGTTTTATTATGAAGCATGCATTTTTATTTTCAAAACTTTCAGGAGTTCAGTCAATAACTTGTGACAGGAAATATACATACCAGTAAGGCCCTCCTATCAATTTTTCTGCAATTATAATCTGTACCAAATCCAAAATCAATAAGATCATTCACATACTGTGAATCATTTTTGCTTGCAATAGTTTCATTTCATTCACTAGAGAAAAGGAGGACCAAAACATGAAAACAAACATTCAAAAAAACAGAGTTTCAACTTTGCTTTCGTTTTTAACTGTTGTTGTTTTTGCACTTACATCGTGCCAGAAGGAACAACAGGCCCAGCCAGCCAAAACTGATTTAGCACTTCAGAGTAACTCATTGTCCGGCGATTTATCGTCTGTTATTCTATCGGTGAGAGGTGGAGGTCAAGGAACCTTCGGCACCGACCTGGATGGTGATGGGGACATTGATGGCTCACATTTCGGAATAAGTATTTCCATTTTTGAAAATGGCTCCGCCAAAGGACATTTTAATTGTCTCATGGCGGGTAATGCAGATATCCTCGGGCTTCCCATTATGTCAGTAGAGGGTAAAGTAACAAATGGTTCTTCCAACAGTAATGGCGCAACATTCAGTGGCACTGCTACCGTAAACCTGGGGAACGGCACAATGTTTAAAGACGTGCCATTTAGTGTAACAGTAACGGCTGGAGGACCAGGAGCAGGAACACTCCAGCTAACAGTCATCGGGGCTTTTGATGGTGTGCCAGGCGATACTAATGTGGGTAATGGTAACTACGATCTGCCGCCTGAAACCGTGGCTACGGGGCAAATCAAAATATCATGAGACTTAAACTCTTCACTGACCGATTAGAAAAAGTACTGCAAAAGTTCGACCATTAGATATATCCAGTTTCATCCTGCGAAAATTCATCCACGATCCTGAATTTTCTTTTTTAAAGAACTAACAAATTTTTACTAACTGTTAAACAGAAAAGGAGAACCAAAACATGAAAACAATGAAATTGTTTATGGCAACGACTGCAGCCGTCGTGTTCACATTTTATGCTTGTCAGAAACAGGAATCAGATTTGCCAGGTTCCGGACAAGGTAGTACGTCTGCCAAATTAGCTAATGGAAAGATATCAGATAACGCGGAAGCCGCACATGTCCGGTGGGACATCATAAGCGTGGACATTCCCACTACTACTGTAAGCCCGGGCGGAGTGGCATATGCATCTGCTATCTCTGGAAATATTCCTTCCACCTTGAAAATCAAATTGACAGGTTCCGGAACCTTTGTAGCGCCTGGAAGCGGTGGAACATCCGGGGCTGTCACTGGCGGCGGGACGTGGGAAACTTTTTCAGGTGACGTGTCAACCGGAAGCGGCACCTACGAGGTGACAAAACTTGCGAGTTGGCAATTCGCCAATTTTCAACTTCCGGGATTAATTGACCTTATCGGCAACACAAACGAGAGGTCCAACGGGACTGCGGTTCTGCTGATAGAATACTCAGACGGGAGTCAGGGTACCCTCGGCATCGGCTGCCATGGGCCAGGCGCACCAGACGGAATCGAAGAAGGAGTTATTGCGACGAAGGGCTATGTTACTTATTGGACCGGCGAAGTGCCGACAGCCACTGAGGATAAGAACCGCACTGTTTTCCACGTTAGTCAATAGTCTAAACGAGACAACATCGTAATAATAATCATTCAGATACTTTGAATTACTTTTTGCTTTGCAACTGTCTTATATCGATACATTAATATATAAAATATATAAAAAGGAGAAAAAACATGAAAACAAACATTCAAAAAAAAGCCGTCTTAATTGCACTTTCAGTATTAACTATTCTTGCTTTTGCACTTACATCGTGTAAAAAAGAACAAGTAACAAATTCAACAAAGGGTTCACAGCTTCACAACAATTTATCATTAGCGGATGTTCAAAATGTAATTAGTAGTCAAAAAGTTTCCCAGGTAGATTACGTGTATTTACTAGGTGAAGAGCCCTTAGAAGGTCCGGACAAAACAGTAGCACCGAATGGAGACACAATTATTATAGCAGGTTCAGGCACATTAAGCATCCATGCGAAATCAGCAACGGGTAATGGATGGTTTCAGCATGTTACATCTACTGGAACTCTACTTGCAAGCGGAACATGGGAAGCACTTGAACTCATTAGTTTCAAATCTTTCGGAACTCCTGGAGCTCCATTTCCTCCAGAGTTTGAAGGAGGTTTGGCACTTATTCGTATCCATCTTTCACCTGATGCAGGAGGGGCTGGGTTTGATGCTATTCTTAAGGTATATTGTGTTATAGCTGGTGTAGCTCCTCCAGGATTTGACGAAGGTATAAGACTTGTCATTCAAGACGTAATCAACTTTAATAAACAAGCAGGGGGGCAAACACTTTTTATCCGGCAATAAGTTTTAAAAGTGAATTTTTTAAGGTATCCTATGGGAATGTTAGAGTTATAATCCGGCTCTTGTGTCATAGGGTACCTTAATTTTTGCCATTTGGCTATTTTGTAAAATATAATGATAATTCCACTATACAGCACATATGTTCTGTATCGTTTAATAAGGTTCTATCTCCTTATACTTTTATCTTGTAACTGTAATTGATTTATGTATGATGAAAAATGTATTTAAAAAGCTAATACCCTTGATCAGCTTATCAATCATAATTGAAATTGGATGTCGTAAAGAAGATGAAATCATGCCGCACCAAAATGCAAAAGTTTATCCTTCCTAAGCACAAAATGGTGCAGGAAGATTTGATTCATATGGGCTCAATCCTGGTATAATCTTATGATGAAATTGATTGTAGAAACACCTGGTCATACCCCACCAATTGCAGCCCGCAGTTTTGCATATACTGGTGTGACACTTTATGAAGCATTGATGGGTGAAATGCCTCATCATCATTCGTTGGTTGGACAGCTCAATGAATTAACCTCGATCCCTCAACGTGTATATGGTAATTCATATTTTGCTCCTGTTACAGCCAATGCCGCATTGGCGAGAATCATTAAAGATCTTTTTCAAAATGCTTCTGCTGCAAACCTAAGCAGTATAGATTCGCTTGAGTGAGCGAATAACAATTTATATGCAAGACGAATTAGTGAAACAATAATGACTCGGTCAAGTAATTACGGGCGGGCTGTAGCTGATGCCGTTTTCAATTGGTCTCTTACTGATGGAGGCAACCAAGCATACCTCAATAATTTTCCTGTTGATTATATTCCTCCTGTCGGCTTGGATAAATGGATACCAACACCGCCTTTGTATCAACCTGCAATGTTACCATATTGGGGAAATAACAGGCCAATGGTATCTGCTAATAATGCAGGACCTGTTGATCCGCCAACACCGCCGGCATTCTCTGTTTCTCCCGGTTCACCATTTTATAATGCAGCTTATGAAGTGTATAACACCGGTTCACATCTTTCTGCCGAACAAAATTTGATTGCTTTATATTGGGCTGATGGTGGAGGTACATTCACGCCACCAGGACATAATCTTGCAATCACTTTACAAAAGATCCGTAATTATCATCTTAACCTAAGTGAGGCTGCAATCCTCCTGGCAAAAGTTGGTATTGAGGAAAATGATGCTGCAGTTGTTTGTTGGCGGACAAAATTCAAAACGAATTTGCTGCGGCCTGTTACTTTTATTAAGTCATATATAGATGCTGCCTGGATGCCTCTGATCCCTACGCCTCCATTTCCAACTTATACATCCGGTCATTCAACTTTTTCGGGTGCTGCAGCAACTATTCTCAGTGCTGAAATTGGTGATCAAATTTCTTTTACTGACAGCACTAAGATCTCTTATGGATTTTCACCCCGTTCATTCAACAATTTTAATGAAGCTGCACAGGAAGCAGCCATTTCCAGATTATACGGTGGAATTCATTACAGGTTTGATAATGAAAATGGTTTACATTGCGGACAGTTAATAGCCATGAATGTAGAGCGTCTCAACTGGTAGTCTCATATTGCTAATACTTTCAGATTAAACTTCATCATTCCTCTTCAATTAAATAATCATATCAGCTGTCTTTTATACATCTGCACTGTATCCCTCTTGCTGATGCAGGTGTTGTCACCTGCATCAATTATTCTTTGTTGATGATATCATCAAAGCATTTCATTAAATATATTGCCTTAATTTTTTAAATGAAACTCCTCCTGTTTATAAAGAATAAGTACTAATCATGATGAGTAATTACTGCCCACGTTAATGTATCCTGTAGCTTCGCCACAAAACACTCAAACTCAAAACTCAGAACTCATAACAACACGTATTTCTACGCAACCTCATTTGCAGTTAATACGCATTATAAGTGGTTTTACCCGATTTTAAAATACCGTTGATCCTCTCTTGTTTCCGGCTTTTGAATGTACAAAATTTGTATTGTGCTATTCATGAATAAAAAAACATGCAAAAAATTCTAATCCTTTAAACACAACGCTTTAAAAAATGAAGCGTACTTAATTATAAAGATGTAAAAGTTTCAATTACTCTTCCTATTCCGGCAATTACCCCTTGAATGTTCCAACTACTCACCAGCACTGGCTTTTAGCACTACATGACTATACTTTTATATCGTCAAACAAAACAAATTTTTCTCTCATCAAAATTTTAAACAATGAAAAAGATATTTTCAACACTCGCAATCCTGGTGATCATAACTGCATCAAAAAATGTAAATGCTCAGCAAAACGATGCTATAGCATTTAATAAACCAGGCATCCAAAGCACTCTCCTGTTATCAACTGAAAGTTCACCCAAAGTTGATGCTGCCGATGTAAATACAAAGGCAGTAAAAGATTTCAACAGATCTTTTAAAAATATTTCCGGTGAACAATGGTATAAAGTATCAGATGGTTTTATTGCCAGCTTTAAAGAAAATGAAACCGAAACAAAAGTTGCTTATGACCAAAAAGGAAGATGGCATTGTACTGTTCGCACTTTTGGAGAAAATCAATTACCATCTGATGTAAGGGACCTGGTTAAGAGCAGGTACTATGACTTTAAAATACTGGTTGTTTATGAAATTAAACACGACAATACAGTGTATATTCTGAAAATGGAAGACGCTTCTACTTTAAAAACATTAAGAGTGGCTGATGGCGAAATAGAAATAATAGCAGATAATACAAGAGGCTAAATAATTTTTCAAGCCTGTCTGCCGACAGGCAGGCAATAAACTTTAAAAAAATGAAAAAGATATTTTCAATACTTGTAACCCTGGTAATCGCCGTGATAATAAACAATGCCGGTGCTCAGGATAATTCATTAGCATTAAACTCTGCAGGTTTTAAAAACATTTACCTGTATGATAATGAAAATTCTACTGCAAAAGATGCAGCCGTAATAAGTATGAGAGTTTTAAGAGATTTCGCCAAAGCTTTTAAAAATGTAACCGGCGAAAAATGGTATAAAGTTTCTGATGGTTTTATGGCAAGTTTTACCGATAACGGAATTGAAACAAAAGTTGCTTATGACAGAAAAGGAGTTTTTCACAGTATCCTTCGCACAATGAACGAAAGCCAATTGCCTTCAGATATAAGAGCAGTAGTTAAAAGCAGGTATTATGATTATAAAATACTGGTTGCTTATGAAATTACGCACGATGCTGATCCTGTTTATATTTTTAAAATTGAAGACAGTACAACAATAAAAATGCTAAGGGTAGCTGATGGAGAAATAGAAGTTATAACAGATAATACAAAAGGATAAATATTGCGGTTGATTGAAAATAAAAATGCAGCCTGTTGAAAACTCAACGGCTGCTTTTTAAAATCTCAAAAAGTTTTTCGTCTTATCTCCAAAAGATGATGCCTTCAACGTTTTCAGGGATTGCTTTCAGGCGGATTACTATTATACTTTTATCTCATTAATAAAAATAATTTTTTCCGTATCAAAACTTTAAAAAATGAAAAAGATATTTTCAATACTTGCAATGCTTGCAATTATCATGACATCAAAAAATGCAGGCGCTCAACAAAATGGTACAGCATTTAATGCACCCATTCAAAACATGCTCCTTTTCTCAACCGAAAACTCGCCCAAAGCCGATGCTGCTGATGTAAATGAAAAGGCAGTAAAAGATTTCAACAAATCTTTTAAAAATATTTCAGATGAACAGTGGTATAAAGTATCAGATGGTTTTATTGCCAGCTTTAAAGAAAATGGAGTTGAAACAAAGGTAGCTTATGACCAAAAAGGAAGATGGCACTGCACTGTTCGCACTATTGATGAAACACAATTACCATCTGATGTAAGAGATTTGGTAAAAAGCAGGTACTATGATTTTAAGATACTGGTTGTTTATGAAATTAAACATGACAACACAGTGTATATTCTGAAAATGCAAGATGCTGCTACATTAAAAACATTAAGAATAGCCGATGGTGAAATAGAAATTATTGCAGACAACATCAGGAGTTAAACTTTTTCCTCGTAAGCGGAAAATTGGGACGAAGCAGTAAGTTGACATGAAAATCAACTGCTGCTTTTTTATATCAGGAAATGAGTTATGCATTTACAGTTAATGCTTTGGTGGCCGGGATAGAATTTCCCTTTACCTGGTTTCAAATTATTCCTGTGAATATCTCTACAACCAACCGTTTTTTTTCAGGTATCTTCCGTAAATAATTGGGATGAATAATTTTTTACGAACCATTCACAGCAAGTATTTTAAAGAACATAAGGAAATTACTATTATTCTCATTGTGGTTTCATTATTTGCAGTAAGTCTTGAGATGCTGCGGATCGTGATCAGTGGAGAAAAAAGATTTCTTTATTTTATATGGAATTTATTCCTGGCATGGATTCCCTATCTTATTGGAATTTATTTACCGATTGCATATTACAAAATGAAGTACAAGTTTTTTGCTTACCTGCTGCTGATAATATGGTTTTTATGGCCAAACTCGCCTTACATCATCACCGATCTTTTGCATTTGAAACAAAAGAAAACTATACCATTGTGGTACGATCTTGGCCTCATACTTTCTTTCGCATGGGCAGGTTTAATATTGGGATATATATCACTGATAGAAATACAAAATCTTGTGCGCAAAAGAATAGGAAGGATAGCTGGTTGGGTATTTGCATGCTTTATGCTACTGTTAGGTGCACTTGTTATTTATATTGGCCGCTATGGAAGGCTCAATAGCTGGATGTATTAAATCCCGATAAATTATACTCAACACTCTTTCTGCATTTTACAGACGAAATGCTTAAAAGGGATGTGCTCGGCATGACGTTCATGTATGCAGGCTTCCTTCTCATTGGATATATTACCATAAAAGTGATCATAAAAATACCTGACCGGATGGCCTTATAATGTTTATTTCCTATGAACCCTGCTTCAGGGCTAATAGCATCACCTGTTGCCTCGCCCTACGATGAAAGCAAAAAAATCTTTGTCATGTGGATGACGAAGAGAGGAATTATTATTTACTTAGCTGAAATGCTACTATTGAACGCCTGTTGTGTCACTTGTGCGTTGGGAAATTCTACTGAACTTATTTAAATTGGTTTCCAAAATGCGCCATTAAAATGAAGATTAAGAAAAAAGCCTTTGAACAGTATCTCACTCACGATATTGCATTCATTGAATCATTAAAAAAATATTTAGAAAAAACAGGACCATTAATTGGGCATGTTGTCGTAAAATTTAACACTCTTGAAGAACTACTCAATTTATCAATCTGTAGTTTATTTAGTGATAGGTCAGACCTTTTTGCTTTGATAACTATAAACAATCTCACTTACACTCAAAAGGTTGAACTCGTTGATAGATTTACTCAACAATATTTATTGACAGCTGAACCGGCTACAGCAGAAAGATAAGAACGAAGAAAAAAACTTGTCGCTGCTCTTCGTGAGTGTGGAGTTTTAAGAAATGCTGTTGTTCATGCAAATTGGGAAAGCACGGATTATAGAGGTTGTACTTTTGTAAAGTTAAAAATAAGTGCAAAGAGACTTGTTCAAGAATATCGTAAATTGAATATTACTGCTTTAAAAAAAAATTAAATCGCTGACTGAAAGAACTATAAAAAATCTTGACAGGTTTGATTTGTCTTGATAGTTATAAATAATTTTTTTTAAGCCACGCAAACAAACCGTACAAGTGAGTGATGCCGAAACAAGTTCGGCACAGGCTCCACAGCAGATGTTATGCTAACCATAGCCGGTTAATATTAACCTTATCGTTATTTCTCTTCTTACTATTTTCTTATTACAATGGCATTATAAAATGAGTATCTTTAATAGCTTTGTCTTTTGTATCCTTAATTAAATTTCCAACTTAACGCATGCATATGAAAACTTTTCTTTTTTTCATTACCGTAACGACTGTTTGTTACCAATGTTATTCTCAAAATGGTGTACCCTCTGCAGAAATACAAATAAAATCTGCATTATTAGCTGCACCACAAGAAAAGAGAGATAGTTGCACGGTTTATGGCTACTCTGCCGATAAACAATTCATTCTTCTGAGAAAAGGTACGAATGAACTTATT
>WNFY01013449.1_pt1 | contig 10741 bp, 8 predicted proteins | sample 5400091 | NCBI WGS metagenome assembly WNFY01 (sample SAMN13153364, study PRJNA577476) | soil metagenome | isolation source: 60 cm soil or saprolite under grassland replicate 1 | place: USA:California | collected 2016-06-15
CGGCACTTTGAACAAGCAGTTCACAAGCTGGGATGAGGCACGATTCATCTGTACATGGAAAATCTCTACTTTCCCGGTGAAGTGGTTAAAGGCGACTACAGCCGGGATCGCGACGAAGATGCCCAGGGCGGTCGTGACCAGGGCCTCGGCAATGCCGCCCGAGACCACAGACATTCCGCCGGAACCTGTAGCCGCGATGTTGCGGAAGGCGTTGATGATTCCGGCCACCGTTCCAAAGAGTCCGATGAAGGGGGCTGTCGAGCCGATCGTAGCCAGGAACCCGAGCCCTCGCTTCAACTGAATCAGCGTCTCGGAAATCGAGTCTCTGAGTGCACTCGTGACAAGCTCGAGTGAAGCGACTGGATCGCCGCCGGCCTGACGCACGCCGTCGTACTCAAGAATGCCCGCTGAGACCACCTGCGCCACATGGGAATTCTCGTGCTGCCGCACGGCCTCGATCAGTTCCTGCACTTCTCCGCCGTGAAGAAATTTTGTGAATATGGGCTTGAACATCTGCGACTGGCGCATCGCCGTGCGGAAACGCCGGTGCTTGTCCACGATCACTGCCACTGAAAAGATGGACAGCGCGCCAAGGCAACACATCACGGCGGCCCCGAATAGACCGACGTTTCTCAACAGCTCCGTAAAGGTCATTGATTCCTCCTGTGCGTCGCAGCAGTGAGCTGCGCCGCGTTGGTTGTGGTCAGTATGTCGCCGAGTCGCAACGTTTCCGACCTGATTTCGCCTAAACTCCGCATCCGCATCAATAGAAGCAAGACCTGGGGCAGGAAACCGCACAACCAGGAGCCAAACGGGGGAAACAGAATCAGTACAATCGCCGGATTTGTACGAGGAAAACAATTGTGAGCTTCCAATGCAGAGACGGCGCGTGTCTGCATTAAAGAAGATGTCAGCTTGGCTGATGCCGGGGCTATACAGCCCTAGGCTGGGGTGGTTCCAGCACAAGAACAGTCATGGGAATTTCTGATGCTCTCGGCCGGAACTCCCTAAGTCGGCGGGCTGCACGGAGGCAAGAGCCTCGCTCAGGATGCTGTCCAAGTTTTTGGCTTGGTGATAGGCGATCAGATTGGAAAGCTTATTAATGCGGCAGGAATGAAGCTCCCAACTCCTGTGGATGCTTCAGCGAGCACAACCGGGGACACCGCGAGCAAGAGTGCCGCCGAGGCTCAGCAAGAATGCTTATGGCAGATCGCCCGACCAGAATGGGAGCATGGTTGTCTCCGACGACGATGAGGACCTAACTTCCGAGACCCTCCAGCCCGCACGCGACGTGGTGCTTCATGGCTTCGTTTCCGATCTAATCTCGTAATAGCGAAGCGCCCGCATGAACACTTCCTTATCCACGGGCTGCCTGGAATCGTCGAGCATCGGCGAGATGCCCAGCGCGCGGCCGACTTCCGAGGTCTTCCAGGGAACGATGACCAGCGACGTGGGCGCTTCCTGGTTGCCCAGGACCGACATGCCGAGCGCCTTGCCTCCGGGGACGGAAATCAATTTTCCGTCTTTGTCCGTCTGTGCCTGTGCCGCTGCTTCGCTCGGGCCTTCTGTCTCTGCCTTTTCACTCTGTCCTTGGAGCTCTTCTATGTCTGGATGCGCTTCTTCCGTCCGTACCTGCGCCGCCTTAGTGTTTGCCTCCGCTTCTTCCGTCTGTCCACGCACAGCTGCCGTCTTTTTCTGCGCCGCAGCGGGACCGGTGGCGTGTTTGGCCCCGGGCTTTTTATCTGCCAGCGCGACGCCTGTTACCAGCAGCAGCACGAATAACAAGTTTCGGCTCATTGTTTCTCCTTCCGGCTCTCGCGGTTGCGAAGGTCGGCAATCCACTTGGCGACGTCGGTGTCGTTCGGAACGAGCCGGCTATACGCTTCGTAATGTTCCAGGGCGCATTTGTAATCCCCAAGATATAGGTCGCACAGAACCGCCAGATTCTTGTGGGCATAGTGAAAGTCGGGGAACTGCGCCAGGGCCGCCTCATAACTAGCACGCGACTTCGCAAACTCTCCCTTGCGCCGCTGCACCAGGCCGAGCTCGTTGTAGGCGGCGGGGTGGTTTGGATTCAGTTCCAGCGCCCTTTTCAGGCTAGCTTCGGCGTGGTCCAGGTCGCCGGTGTGTGCGTATGCGATCCCGAGATCAATGTGCGCTGCCGTTGATGCGGGCGCCTGTTCGGTTACCTTAAGCAGCACAGCGATCCCGCGTTCATACTGCGCTTCCTCCAGCATGCGTACCGCCGCCTCATAGTCGGCGCGCACTGCGTCCGAAACAGGAATGCTCTGCGTGATTGTGAACCCGCCTGTATCCTGCTCGACTTTAACGGGCGCGGCCGACGGCGCCAATAACGGTTTAGCCATCGTCGAATTGCTCACCGTGCGCCGGGCAGCAGGTGCGCAACCCAGGGTAATCGACAGGGCCAGCCACGGTATCCCGCGGCAAATCGCTTTTATATGTCGGGTCTTATTGCACGCTCGCATCTTTCGCCCCTCCGTCGTTCATAGCCATCGGGACCGGATGCTGCGTTGTCTGGTCCGGCTTGCCTGTCGTAGTCTGGGCGCCGCCCGATGCCGGCACAGAGAGCTGCGACACCGGCGAACGGTACACATAACTGTCGATACCGCCGAGTAAGCCGCTGCTCACTTCGTTTTTCGCGTAGCGGCCTGGCATCAGCTCGGCGAGCCTGCTGAGACTCTTCTCAGTCCAGTCATCCAGGACGCCTGCGTGCAGCAATTCCATATTTTTCTCGTGCACCTTGATGGCTTTCTCCTCGAAAGGAAATGCTGTCTCATCGAGGTCTGCTTCATACTTTTCCATGTCTGCGGCCTGCAGGTCGGTCGGTCGCTCCGACTCTTTCAGCGAGCGACTGAAATCGAAGTAGGTCTCCGCCATGTAATAGGTGGCGGCCGCGGTCACGTCGGCGATTTCGTACTCCACCAGCCGGTTCATGGCATCGACGGTAGCGTCCATGCGCTGCTGTTTCTCCTTCAGGCTGGCCTCGAACGGTTGCCGCAGCTTCACAGCCACGCAATCGCGGTAGAGTTGTTCCGCGAGGACCAGCGCCGAACGCGCTGCAAGCGTTCGCGTCCGGGTGGTCCTTTCCGACCCTGCGGCTGCGTCGATGCGTATGATTTCCGCCAGTTCTTTCTGATAGAGAGACTCGTCATGCGTTGTCTTATATATCTCGGAGATCTTGAAGCGGGCCTCCAGGGCCGCCTCTACTGGACGTGGAAACTCGTTGACGTAACGTCGGTACGCATCCAAGGCCTTGTCGTTTGCATTGGACTGCTGGTAGAGGTCGCCTGCCGCGAGCAACGCCTCGCCCCGTAATGCGGGATCCTCTGACTCGGATGCGAGTCGGTCGTATTCGCCAGCGGCGCGCGACAACTGTCCGCTTTCCCGGTAGGCGCGCGCGATCAGTTTGGTGGCTTCACCATGCATCTTGTGCTTGGGATAGGCGCCGCGAAACTCTTCGAGCACTTCCGCAGCCGATGTCCAGTCCTGCAGCGCGATCAAGGCGGCGCCTGCATCGTACTCGGCTGTCGCACGAATAGCGGATGTAGGCGCTGCCGTGCGAATCCTCAGGAAGTGATCGGCGGCTGCGCGATAATCCTTCGCGTCTCTCGCAAGCTCACCCTGCTTGTAGATCGAGGCCGCGAGATTATCAACGAACCCGGCGCGCGACTTGTCGGCATCCGGCGTGAGCGTCAGCACCTGGGCGTAGGCGTGTTCCGCCTGCGGGTACTCAGCAAGTTCGAACGAGCCGTGCGCAACGACAATCCACGCGGAGCGCCGGATGGGCAGCTCGGCGCCTGGGTATTTATCGATGACGCGCTGAGCGGAATCAATGGCGGCTCGATAGTCCTTCATCTCATATAAGTCATCAGCAGCTGCTCCCAGGACCGCCGCAGCCTCTGCATGGTCCGGGAATGTGTCGGCAAATTTGAGTGAACTTGCGATCGTGGCGCGCTTGACGGCCTCCTGCTGTTCCTTGCCCGCGTCCTTCAGCTGTTGGCGGTAGGCATAGACCGCGGCGTAGCCAGAGGCTCGGCTCCCGACTGGGAATGCGTCGGATATCCATAAGCCGTGCGCTCATATTGTTTTGCCGCCTCGCCGAAATCCTTGTTCTCAAAGAGAAGGTCGGCGAGCCGGTAATTGATGGAGGGTGACTCGGCGTCCGTTGGGAATGACTTGAGGTAGTCGCCGTACCATCGGAGGGCCTCGTGATAATTCGCGAGTTTCTCGTTCGCGTCCTGCGCGCTCTGATACTCAGCGTGGTAGTGGTTCGCGAGGTCCTTCAGGTTCGTCTTCAGATAAGCGATGGCCTCGGGCAAGTCTTCGGGCTTGTTGTGCCGCCAATATTCGGCCTGCAGTTCATACCTGGATGCGAACTCGCGCTTCGACTCCAGCACGAGCTTGGGGAATCCGCCTTTGGTGAACGTTTCCACGATGCGCATACTGAAGCGCGGCGCAGACCGGTGGAAAGGATACAGCGCTATGAAAGCCTTGTACGTCTTTGCGGCGTCGTCGTAGCGCAGCTTCTCGAGGTAGTGTTCGCCAAGATTGCTGTAAACGCGGTCCTCGTAGGACCGGTTCCCGAATTTCGAGAAGTACTCATGGACTGCGTCGGGCCCGCCGAGATTTGTGAAGCTCAAGCTGACAGCTCGAAATGTGTCGGCAACGCGGCGTTCGTCCTCTTTCTCGTGCTTCTGATCGAAGTCGTAGCCAGTTGAAACCTTATAGTCAAGCAGCGCCATGTACCTCTGCAGCGCATCCTCGTAGAGTTCCTGCTTGTAGAACGTCCACCCGAGTTTATAGAGAGCGAGTTCGTAGTACGAGGAACCGGGGCCTAGGTTGGTGGCGGCTGAATAAGCGTTCTCGGCATCGCGGAATTTCCTGCGCGTGAAGAAGTACTCACCCCGCCGGAACTGCACCTCGTCGTAGTGCTCCGAATGCGGATTCGCGCGTATCAGGTGCTCCATGGTTTCTATGGCGTCATCAGTGCGGCCCAGTTCGTCATAAGCTCGCGCCATCTGATAGAGAACCTGGTCGCTGTCTTTGTAACTCGGGTATTCGGTGAGCAGACGCTTGTAGATCGCTATTGCCTCCAAGGGACCCTTAGGAGCCGCATCACCACCTTCCACGGCGGCGAAGGGAGGGCTCGCGTCACTGCTTGCGACGATCGGAGTCTCCGCGGTTGTGCGCCGCTCGAATTCACGATCGGATTCGCGCCGGCCCGCGCCAGCAACTGCGCCTGCCGAATCGGGCGCCTGGGTCGCGGCGTTCGCAGGCGCCTCACCGGGCTTTGGAGCCGCCATTTGGCGCGGCTTGAGATCGCCTGTGTGTATGCCGAACTCCTTCTCGATTTGCAGGTCCGCAAGACGCCGCATCGCTTCCGGGGTCATGGACGTCTCGGGTGTCTCCTCGAGGAAGCGCCGGTAACTTTGCATGGCCTGATCGAGGCCCTGATCGACCTTCACCTCCTGAACGTCCGGGCGCACGTTATGCAAGTCCGCAAGGGTCGCCCGCGTTGGCTTGTGATGCGCGGCACAGCCGACGAGGAGAGCTGTCGCAAGCACGACGGCACTGGAATGAAGGCGCATCAGTGTCCCTCCACATCGGATTGGACGCGCGCAGTTCGATCGTAGCTATCGGCCACGCCGTAACGCGCCTGCGTCTGCTGGGCCACGAGTCGTTCCCGGCGGGCCTGGAGCTGGTTGATGGCGACGGTCTCAATCATGTGTCCTTGCTGGGCCATCAAAGTGCCCACACGCTCCAGCGCGCGGCGCACGCGCTCGCGAAGCTGTGCGATCTGGGCGTCGTATCCGACATAGCTGTGCGTCGCGGCCTGTCTCGCCCTGACGAAGGTTTCGTATTGTCGAGTGAGAACGTCAACCTGCGTATTTAATTCGTTGAGGTGCTCATAAGCCGCGGACAGCCTGTCCTGGTATTCAGTTTCAAGTTTCCACGTGAGCAAACCTTTCAGGCGTGCGGCACGCTCGCGAAGCGCGAGTGATTCGGGGCTATCAGAGTTGCCGAGTTGCTTTTCGATACGTGCAATGCGCTCACCTGCATTCCGCTCGTCCGCGGTTGCCAGATAGTCGGGCCGCGGCGCGGTCAACATCGTCTGCAGCCGCTCGGCGAGGTGCTTACGTTGCTCGAGTCGCAAGCGCATGCGCGAATCCAATTCCTGGAACTGTGTGTCGACAACTGGCAGCAGTGGGTCGTAGTTCTGTTTGCGGAGCCGGATGATGTCATCAAAGGCGTCGAGCCCGGTTTGCCAGGCCATGAGTTTCGATCGCAGGTCTTCCATATCCAGATAATTGTGCAAAGCAGTCTGAAAGTCGTGGGACGCCATCAATTCCATCAAGTAGTAGGTCTCCGGCGCACCCGGCAGGCTGCGTAGGCGGATGACCCAGGTTTGGTCCTCACGACTCTCCTCACGGATCAGCGCCTTGAGAAACTGCCCTTCCCTGACGCTATCCATCGACGCGTCCACCTTTTTGATTTGGTTGCTGAACAGCTCGAGTGCGCGCCCGTACAGGACCGCGGAACGGCCGTACAGCTTCAGGCTGGCATACGCATGGGGGACGGTAAGGATGGCTTCCTGGACTGCAATGTCCGTCGGTTCGCGACTGGCCAGGATGTTCCACGGAACAAGCGCACGATCAAATTGTTGTGCCGAGACCTCGGCCCACCCTGCGCGCAGCAGAGCCTGGTTCGAGAACGGCCCATCGATGCGGACGCGGTCCAATGACTTTGTTGCCCGCTCGAAGTCTCCCGATTCAAACAGGAGAGCACCGAGCACTAAGTTGGCCTTGTCGCGGATCGCCAGCCCAGCGGGATCGTCGGCCGTCAATTGCCCGGCCTTATCCAGTTGTTCAACCGCATCCTTTTGGCGACCGGCCTGCAACAAAGCAATACCGAGGTTGTAAGCGACAAACCCTGACAAGCTCTTATCGTTTTGCAGATGACTGAGCACTTCGGCAGCGTCGCCTGGCCGTCCGGTGGCCATATAAATATTCGCGCGCAGATACTCAATGTCATCTTTTATCTGTTCGGGCACAGGTCCCCGGATCCGTCCGAGGGCTTGCAGCGCATCATCGAACTGGTCCTTCTGGAAATGAATGCGCGCGAGCCTGAAGGCGGCTTCGTTTCGTACTGCATCATCGACATTGCCTTCGAGCACCCTCTTGATGGCGCGCCCGGCGCGGTGATGCATGCGATACTCGAGTTCAAAATCGCCGACCGAAAATTCGGCCTGGTTCACGTGATAGTGAAGCGTATCAAGTTGGGGCTCGTCCAAACCGTGGTACTGGGCAAGTTCCGTGTCGAGCCGCTGAATTGCCTCGAAATACTGCCCTTGGCGGGCGTGATAGAGCGCCTCGCCAAAGAAGAGGTCCTTCACATCGTCGCCGAAGGCCGGTGGGGGACCGAGTGCCAGGATTAGACAGAGTCCGATGAATCCACGTGTCGCTCGCATGAATTACAACTCTCCAAACGTGATCGGGGTCTTGCCGGCGTCCGGTCCGGCCATCGTCAGTTCCACCAATTTTGGTTTCACTTCTTTGTGAAACGTAAAGTGTTCCGTGCGGCTGAAGTCCGTGCCGGCCTTAAGCTTGCCGTCAACCAGCACGTTGAGCTGGTGGTCCCCCGTCGTCACATTTCCGACGTAGATCCTTTGCACGCCACCCTTGCGCAGCGCCTCGAGCTCTTTGGCGTTGTAGATATAATGCGCAACCAGCTGACCGTCGATCTCGAGCCGCACAGCGTCGAGTCGCATCTGGTCGCCTTTGGCCAGCGCGACAAAGATCGCGACTTGTGTCCCTGACGGATACAGCAGTTTTTCCTCCAACTGGTTCAGCTCCGCCGCAATGCTGAGGACGTCTGATTTGACCTCCTGAACCTGTTCGTCGAGGCCCCTCATCTGTTGTTGGTCGGGAGTGGCATCAGTACCCTTCCCATCAGTCTTGTTGTCTCCCGGCATCGGGGCAGCATGTAATCCCCCAAGAGCGGCAAACGATAAGGCAAGAACCAGGCCAATCACAAGCAACCAATGCGATGTGTTTCTCATTTCGGTATATTCCTAGCCTTGGACAGTAGTTTCAGACTTCGCGTAGTGTGGAGCAGACGCCCGGCGGCAACAAGAGCACACGGGTGCGGTAACCTCAACGACTCATTCTCATCCCTCGTTGTGACCCGCCGGGCCATGCTCGCCCGATACCTTCGTGCGAACCCATTTACTTGCGAGCAAGCGCTGCATGAGGCAGTAACGGTGGTAGGCAGAAAGCAGCAACCAGTAACCAACTGGGGGGAACAGAATCAGCACCGACTATCCTCGTCGGTCTTATATATCGGTCTTATATAGAGGAGAACAACTGTGAGCTCGTGGGCAGGAACGAAGCTTCTCTACACGAATGACGTCGGCTGGCTGATGATAGTGGCTATCGAGCCCGAGGGTCCTATGAGCCGGAGGACGTCGAGGCGATCTGAATGTGCACAGCGAGACTGCCAACCTGAAAGTAAGCCAATCTTTCGCTACTACCCACCCGGATGATTACCTGGCTCAGGTACAGCGGACGGACAGAGCGGTTGACCGAGCAAATGCGAGGTACTGCCCACCCTGCTGCAGCAAGGCTCGCAATCCATAGCACAATCGCCCCAATTCGGACGCCGCTCCCGAAGCTTTCCTCTATGACTGCCGTCCGCGCATACATATCCCCGAAGCGCTGGCGAGCCGCGGAGCAGGCAGCCACGACTGTACCAACCAGATAGAAGCCCAGCCCATCTACGATCCGCAGCACATTCCGTACCGCACAAGCTGAGAAGGATCGGCCTTGCCCTGTTCCCACAACCCGAATCCCCACCATGGCCTTGCCGAGTGTGGCGCCCCATGTCGCCTCCAGCAGCCAACCATAGAGAAAAAGCATGGTGGCGTTCAGCGTGACCGCGATCAGCAGGGACGCGGTAGTGAGCCGTAACTCGCTACCCTCAACCGAACCCCAGCGCATAAATGCCCAGGCATCCACTATGGCAAAGAGGCCGAACAAGAAAGCGGTGTCGAGTAGAAAGGCGATAAAGCGGTCGCCCAACCTGGCAAACCGATATCGACCCGGAGTGCGAGCAGTTCCTGGAGCAGCTGCGCTCGTATCAGAAACAGCGGCGTCGACCACGCCAGACTCTTCGAGCAGGTATTGGCCGGGTGGAATCGCCTTCCCGCAGCTGTTGCACCGCTTGGAGTACACGCTGGTTTGGCTTTGACAAAATGGGCATTCCATAAGTTGGCCGAAAAGACATAACCTGCCGATCGGTTCAGCATACCTCCAGAGAAGGGGGCGCTAGCATCACCGAGGGACAACGTCAGGAGGACATTGCCCTTTAGGGTTCCCAGACGGAAGGGTTTGTTAACGAAATAACTTGGTGCAAGAAAAGAAACTTCAACCATATCTTGCTTCAAGAACTGGACGATTTCATGGGCGCGTTTCGACGCCCTGCCCACAGCGGCTTCGGGTAGGCTCCACCAGAGAGTCCTTGCTCCCACTGTTGCCAACAGGCCGATAGCACTCACGACCACCCATCAATGAGCGCAATCGTTTGTTTCTCCGCCGCTCCTAGAAAAAGACCGTGAACGCACGTAATCTTTGTGACTGCAGTCCAATACTGGTAACGTCGAGAAACGGCGAATGACTCGCCGTGTTCGACCTGCGCCACAGGAAAGTGAAGCCAAAAAAAGGTAGCGGGAGTGATGTCAGATTTAAACGCGGCGCAAGACACCACATTCTATCGAGTCCGAATCAAAGAAGGCCACAGCGCCGCGGGATTGCTGGTGAGTGCGACAGGTAAGCGTTGTATTCCATCAACTCAGTATTGGCTCACGGTGGATTCTTGTGCAGCATATCGCTTTCCGCGTAGTGCCGCCCTGCACGTCCAGGTACGGCTCGGCGAAATGGGGTTCACCACCGCACTGGAAGAAATTCAGGATTAAGGCCCCGAAGAACCGGGTTGCCATGTTCCAGGGTCGCTCTGCTGCGATGCGCTCGTGTGTGACCTAGGCAATTGCCCTCCCGACGGCCAGTGAAGCGATGGTGCCTTGCCATGCTATGGGCTGATCTTTCTTCAAGATGATTGCGTAGCAGCTCTTCCGATTCGACTCTCATTAGAATCATGCGTGTAATCGATGCGCACACTGCACAGATCAGCGATCAGATTGCCTGCCCAGCGGTAAATATTTTGTTCCTTCACCAGCCTGCGCATGCGCTGCATTCTTGCTCTTCGTTGCCTGATTCGCCACAACCAGAAGTGGGAATTGTAGATTGGAGTCGCTGGAACGAAATTCACGAATCAGATCAAGGGCCGATGAGGTAATAGTCGCCGAGCATCCCGCCAGAACGCGACTCTACCGAATCTTTCGTTCGCCCCGAATGTGTGACAACGTCCTCACGCTACAAGTAAACGTTAGCGCCGGAAAAGCAAACTATTCCAAGATCTCGTTAAGTCTGTAGAGGCCGATTACGCTTTTTGCAGCGTCTCTCACCGAGCAATCTCAAACAACACCAGGAGAATTTCACCGTGCACGCTCAAAGGTTTCGTGTAGTTTCCGCCCTTATGTCCTTCGTCGTGGCTTTATCAACCACTTGTTTGGCTCAAAGCCAAGGATTAACGAATCCCAACACACCCGCCGTAGCACAAAGCAGGTTTCCGCATGGCAGAGTGATGGCCCCCGGCTCCAGCATCG
>WNFY01006148.1_pt1 | contig 10739 bp, 11 predicted proteins | sample 5400091 | NCBI WGS metagenome assembly WNFY01 (sample SAMN13153364, study PRJNA577476) | soil metagenome | isolation source: 60 cm soil or saprolite under grassland replicate 1 | place: USA:California | collected 2016-06-15
CTCACACAAAACTCTTGCGAACTGCCGGAGGCACTACCTTGCGACCCTGCTGACCGAAGGTAGACGCGCAGCGGCGTTGCAGGGTCGCATTTCAAGGAGTGAGGAGTCAAGAAGAGAGCAGATCTGAAGAGTTACATATGAAGATGCTCAGGACTTTTTTCAGGAGGCGTTGCAGATGGTTGAATATGTAGGACAACAACTGGGTAATTATCAATTGATCCGCTTGCTAGGAGAAGGCGGATTTGCCGAAGTCTACCTGGGCGAACATATCTACCTCGGTACCATGGCTGCCATCAAAGTGACGCGTATGAGCCTGGCAAGCGGTGAAATGGAGAATTTTCGCACGGAGGCACGCACGATCGCAAACCTGGTCCACCCTAATATCGTGCGCGTCCTGGAATTTGGCGTGCAAGACGGCAACCCCTTTCTGGTGATGGACTACGCGCCCAACGGTACCTTGCGCCAGCGCCATCCCAGAGGTGCAGCTGTTCCATTGCCCACCATCATCCCCTACGTCAGGCAGGTTGCCGAAGCCTTGCAACGTGCCCACGATGAGAAACTGATCCACCGCGACGTCAAACCCGAAAATATGCTGCTGGGACGACAGAATGAGGTCTTACTCAGCGATTTTGGCATTGCCCTTATGGCTGCCCAGAATACACGCGACCAGGCCCTGGAGACGGCTGCCGGTACCATTGGATACATGGCTCCAGAGCAGATTCAGGGCAAGCCGCGTCCTGCCAGCGACCAATATTCATTAGGCATCGTCGTTTATGAATGGTTGTGCGGAACCAAACCTTTTCAGGGGTCATTGACTGAAGTAGTGAGCCAGCAGCTGGCTGTCCCTCCAGAGCCATTACGTGAGAAGAATGCCTCCATCTCGCCCGCCCTTGAGTCAGTGGTCATGAAAGCCCTGGCCAAAGATCCCAAGGAACGTTTTGTTACTATACGAGACTTTGCTGCTGCCCTGGAGCAGGCCTGTCAAGCAGATGTAAGTGATGCCACCATTCTGGTACGACTGCCCACGCAAAGCGCGCAACAGGAACCTGTTGCAGCACCCTCTAACCCGCAAACCCAGTTAACTGTTAATGTCAACACTCAAACTCCTCCTTCGACAGCAACGACCAAAACAGCCTCACGATCCCTTGGAGCAACCCCCACCCTCTACACCTACCGCGAACATACAAGTAAAGTGAATTCCATAGCATGGTTCTGGGATGGAAAGTACTTTGCCTCTGGCAGTGACGATCAAACGGTACTGGTATGGAATATCACTTCCGGAAACAGGGTCGGCACCTATCGTGGTCATTCCGGCAAGGTAAACGCAGTGCAGTATGCACCTAGTGGCTTACGTATAGCGTCTGGAAGTGATGATAAGACTGTGCAGATATGGGAAGCCAATACCGGTAACCAGCTTCTCACCTATCGTGGTCATACTAACAGTGTGAAGACCCTGGCCTGGTCGCCAGATGCACAACGTATTGCCTCTAGCGCCACCGATGAGGATGTACAGGTATGGGATCCTGCCAGAGGAAGTTTCATCTTTATCTATCGCGGGCATATCTATTCTGTCAATAGCGTGGCGTGGGCGCCGGATGGTCAACGTATCGCCTCGGGCGGTGGCGGTAAAGCAGTCCAGATCTGGGATGCTGCCAATGGACATTTTATCTTCGCCTATCGTGGTCATTCCGCTCCTGTCAATGCCATCGTCTGGTCTCCCGACAGCAAGATCATCGCCTCTGGTAGTGAGGACAAAACAGTCCAGATCTGGGATGTTGACACAGGCTATAACATTTTTACCTCCCGCGATCATTCTAGCGTGGTGACCGCCGTAGACTGGTCACCAGATGGGAGCCTTCTTGCTTCTGCGAACGGTGACGGATATGTACAACTCTGGGATACCTCCAGTGGTCGCAAGGTCGACAGCTATCGCCATTCTTCTCCGGTGCGTACCGTAGCCTGGTCGCCCGATGGCACGTGCCTGGCCTTCGGCGGCGATGATGGAACAATCCAGGTCTGGGTCGTATCCTGATCATTTCTCTTGACAGATTAGAACTGATATTCTATACTGTACTTGGAAGCTCAACACTCATTTCAAACCATTCAGTCCTACCGTACACAGAAACAAAAAGGAGAAAGTCTCATGTCAGACCATTCCATCGTCCACGTCGAAATTCCGGCGCAAGACCCCGCAGCGGCAGGAAAGTTCTATGCAGACCTCTTCGGTTGGAACATCCAGGTCGACCCGTCCTTCGACTACCACATGTTCCAGGCAGAGCCTGGCCCCGGTGGTGGCTTCGTCAAAGTAGGTGAAAACCCACCCTACAAGCCTGGCGAAGTGCTCATTTACGTCTCGACCGACGACATCGACGCCACTCTTGCCAAAGCTGAGTCGCTTGGTGGCAAAACGCTGGTGCCCAAGACCGAGATCTCCAATACCGGCTGGTTCGCTTTCTTCGCAGACCCGACAGGCAACCGCATTGGCCTGTTCGCTGGCACGGGTCAGCAGTCCCAGTAAGCCCGACCTAACAGCTAAGAACCAGGTAAAGAAGGGTGAGCACGCGCAACGTGCTCACCCTTCTCCTGCCCAGGCAATCGCATCGTGCTCACTCTCGAAGAAGGCGAAGCGGCCGAAACGTCCAAGGGTTAAGACTATGAGTGCAAAGAGGCGTATAAATGAGTTGCCACAGCACCCTATTTTCTTCTGATGACATGGTAGGCGCTCCTTTCGCGCCGCTCTCGTCGTGCGGCGCTCAGACATTACTCTGGCCGTTGCGCCAGAGAAGATTTTACCTCGATGTAGCGGGCAAGAATAAAGACCAGGTCGGACAGGCGATTAAGGTAGCGTATTACCTCACCATTCTGGATGACCCCATCATGCAGCAATTTCACGGCCATACGCTCAGCCCGGCGAATAATAGTACGTGCCAGGTCAAGTGCGGCCCCATCAAGCGTATCACCAGGAATAATAAATTTGTTGGGAATTTCCACCTCTTGCTTAAGCGACTCCTCGACCTGTTCCAACCATTGCACATGATCAGCCGTCATACGTAAGCCCATTTTTTCGTAATTCTCTGGTGTTGTCGCCAGTTCCCCCATTAACAGGTAGAGTTCATTCTGAATACGATATATAATTTCCTTCACTTTCGGGTCCTGTGTTGTGGCACGTGCCAGCCCCAAAGCGGATGTTGCTTCATCGAGGGTGCCAAAGGTATCAGGACGTGGATCGTATTTCGCCACGCGTTCTGAACCCAGTAAACCTGTATACCCTGCATCTCCTGTACCCGTCGTTACCTTTGCCATAGTTCTATTCCCTTTCACTCACCCTGCGCTTGATACCGGTACGCCCGGCTGACACGGCGCCAGTCTAGTTCTCGCCCTCGTACTGGACGTTCCTCATCCAATGGCTCAAGTCTGTTTGTTGCCAGGAAACGTCGCCTTAAATTCGAGAGGTCTATCTGCTCATCCGCTGGAAAAAACGCACGGTAGAGCAGAGCCGCCTCGGCAAGCGTTAAGATACCATCGCCGACCGTTGGTTCCTTAAGAATACTCATCGGCCGCGTCTCTTTGCCCACAACTCTATCTTGCATGCACCAATCTAACCCCTGATATACGCCCATGTTCGCCAGGTAACGCAGCACAATCTCAGGGTCTCGTTGCACTTGCGAACGTAGCGTATGCAGCGCTGTTTGTAAGACGGGGCGTACCTCTGGATCAAGTGTCCGTTGGCCTGATTCGATCTCCATCACCGCTGTCCACCCCACTCGCAGGCTGGGTACTGAATGAGATTGTAAATTAGGGCGCAGCTCGTCGTGATGTGCACGCAGCAGGACGCTGTGAATAAGCGAAACGGCCGCCCCTTGTTCCGTGCTTCCCCACACGTAGACCTGTTGCTCTTGCCAGCCTGCCTTCAATTGTATCATCGGCGCTTCGGCAGGCCACATCAACAACGCCTCCATTGTGCGATCAACCGCGTCGGTCACCGACTCGCTACCGAGCACAATACGCATAGGTGGCCCCCACGGCCCCTCACGCAACAAAACCCATAAGCTCCAATCACGTACCGCAAAAATAACTACGCTCGCAGTAACAATCAAACGACGCGGCACAACATCACGTGCAGGCTGCGAAGAAAGCGGTGTACCAGGTCCCGGTAGAGGTGTACTCATATGATCCTGCTCCAACTAATCGATGGTTTTAATACTATCGATTGTACCCACTTCAGCTTCAGACCGCAAGTCCATTGCATCTGTGAAATAAAATGGTTACAATTACTATAACTTCTGAATATGTGTACATACAGTTGGCCCTTAGAGAAACATTTTGAAGAAGGACCATATTCAATGGATAGTGATGCGCCGCCAGTCGTCAATCTCGAAGTTACTGTGCCCGTCTTACCGACGGGCTTACATCGACATGGGCCAATGCAAGCACCAGCAACCAGGCAGTATAGTGAAAGTATTGAGAGCGAAGAAGTGGAACAGGTACGGCTTGTACCCATTGGGCTCCAAAGGGATCCATCACTTCATCAGCCTCGTGAGCAGGCTATAAGTGATGTTCCCGCGCGCATGATACACTCAATACGCTTTCGTGTATTCCATCTGACCGTGCCAGCAGATGGTCAGCCATTTTTGCTCCAGGTTTTGCGTAGATATAACGAGTATATCGGAAAAAAACGACGAAAACGAAACCAGGCAAAAGAAGACAATGCCCACTCCAGGCAACTCTATGTGTCCGACGCCATGGCTTTCTCTGTTGAGTTCCGCTCCTCCAGCGAGATTGTTGAAACAACTGTAGCCTTATCTACTCCGATCCTTATCCCTGGAATGAACCGCGTGGTAATTTATCTAGATAATGAAGGTACACCTTCTGGCTATAGCATCGATGGTGCAGAAAGCTGAGGGAAAAGAATGCCTGCCTTTCTAACTCATTGGCATGTACTGATCGAAACTGCAAAACGCAGCCGGGATGCTGGTAATGACCTTGGATCACTCATTATCGATGCTTCCGCATTACGACGTCGTGCACAAGGATGGATAACGCCGCCGACGACCCCACCGGCTGGAGCAGTATGGGACACCGGTCCTCTGCCCGGCATCAACTTCATCTTCCCCGGCAGTGATATCTCCGCCATGGCCTACCTGGGAGCGCTGGCACCTGACATTTCCTACTTCCAAAGAGGCAATTTCAAGAAGAAGATTTTAGACTACAGGCGGCAAAATCGCTTCAATCCTCCACCCTCGATAGGTAACGGTGTGCCCTGGGCCGACTTGCTTCACTTCAACCGTTCAGGCGATGTCCTCCTTGCCTTTCTCGAACACACTGCACATATCCCATCACCGGCACTACGTAGCCAGGCCCTCGCCTTTGCCATGGGCTATCTGTCGCATATAGCCACGGACATTGCTCTCAACCCTTGCATTAACGCGTTGGCAGGAGCGTACCATTTCAACGACCTGCCAGGCATGTTTGTTCCCCTGGACATGCATTTTTATGTGGAATTATGCCTGGATGAGTATATCGCCTATACCTACTTTGACCGCCCTCTCTATAACTGGATACATCAACCTTGGGATCAATATATTGAGCCGGTAGCGTTGGCATGTGCCGACCCTTCTTCTCTTTCCGCACAGGTCCTGGACCTGCTCACTGATGCAGCTGAGGTAATTTACGGATTGACAGAGGAGCAAAGTAAAAACTTTCGCCAGGATTACCAGGTAGGATTGCAGAGACTCCGCAGTTACCTGGCAGGAAGCGGTGTTTTTCGCTTTCTAACGTTCAATGTACTGGCCCGCAGGCGCAGAGGCGACCCTATCATTGCCAGGATTGCAGAGGACCTTCACGATCCAGCTACCTTGAACTTCGAGCAAGCTATTACTTATGCCATACACTTGAGTGAACACCTGTGTAGACGTGCCATTGCCTACTATGCAGCGCTCCGCAACACTACGGCCACAGCTAGCGAGCGGAGCCGGAGGCGATCCGCGCTATGTGAGGATTTGCGTAACTGGAACCTCGACACCGGATACGCCATGGACATAACCTTTGATGAACAGGTAACCATTCGCCTGATCCATAACTGGGTCCATTTCGCCAGGCTCTGGGAAAATGAAAATGAATCCATTGCTCAGCCCCAATACACTTGAGTCAAAAAACAAAAAGGCACCCAGGAGGGTGCCCTTGTATATTAGCAGTAAACTGATATCTTAGTGCGCGAAAATGTAGTGCAGGCCCAGAGCAGTTGCAGTTCCAAGGATCAGCGTCAGAAGTAGTAGTAACCGGTATCTCATAAGTAGTAACCGGTTATCAAGCGCAACAGCTTTAGCACCACTGGATTCTCGCACATAATTTTGTTTCTGCATAGTCTTTTTCCTCTAACTAAAGAACTCAAACAAACTTACTTTGTTCTCGTCAATTGTCTTACCATAATATACGGATGACATAGGCGTTTGGTTGCATATACCTGTTACAAATATATTTCGGCCGGATGACAAAAACTATGAAGTGTGTCACAAAATCTTTAACACAAGGGTGGAGGGTAAAATTCCCAAAGTGCTCCTATTTTGTCTCACCCACCACTAAATAGGCAGTGTTGGAGGTTCCTGTGGCTTTTGCGCATCACTCTGGCCTCCAACCAGGGAAGAGCCGGCATCAACTGGTTCGATTTCGGTCGGAGCAGGGAGTAACTCGCTATGCATCTCTAAAAGGCGGCGTGCTCGCGAGTATTCCTGGTCGAGGAGCACGCGGAAGACTTGCTCGCAGATGGCTAATGATTCGGCGGCAGCAGCACGCCTTGATGCCGTCAACTCTCCCAGCATATCATGACGCTTGGCGGTGCGAAACAGGACATGCACCTTTTCTAATACTTCGGCGAACTCTGCATGAACCTGGTCATTCCAATTTTGTGTTACAACTAGTGCCGCAGCCTTGCCCAGAAAACGTGAACATACTTTTACAACCGTATTGTATTCATTGGCCCGTGCCTCTACCAGCGTTTGCAGAATACGCCGCTCATCGGCAGGATCAAGTGCTACGACAGAAAAGATACTTGCCTCGCCCCCCATTTCACGAATTTCATGGGACAACTGCCGAAAATGCTTCTCTACTTCTTCTGAAGCGGGAAGCAAGTAGACTGAATTTTGCAGTGCAAACGCGCTGAGGTTCTGTAAACGTCGCCAGACCCATACCCGCTTTTGTGAAGGCTCACTGGGAACTTTATATGTCAGTTGCAACCAGCGCACAGCATCGCGCTCTAGCATGTATCTTTACTCCTGGCAAAAGGAATATTTGTAACTTTCGTTACTGATCATAGTTATGGTACTCCAACAGGGGACCAAAGTCAAGCCAGATTGCTGTACGAGAGCGAAGATATATTTTAATGAACTTTTGATACATTCCCCTTGACGAGATAACAAAAATTCATTCCTAAGTTTTTCCACCCACAATCCCCCTCAAAGATGCAGAGCCAGTTTTGGCAGCGTATTGACGAGTCTATACGCTATGAGCGTATAATAAACACCACTAGAAATTATTGATAGCTTGATGAGCGACATAGGCTAGGGGTAGGTGCTCATGCCAGTAAAAATCTTCTCTTGTTACCCTCGCAAGAAGGAGACTCAAGTATGACCTCTCTTGATAATCCTTCTCAGTTAAATGCCTTCGCACCATTTCCCATGGAAAGACGGGAACGGATGAAAGGATGGACGGGGGGAGTGCAGCATACATTCGGCTATGTCTGGTATCCAACGGATATAGATGATATTCGGAATGTTCTCCTGCTGGCCCGATCTTATGGCCGAACAATAGCACTCCGTGGAGCGGGTCATAGCTATACTGATGCGGCGCTCAATACTGAAGATATCGTAGTGAACCTTTCCCATATGCGACGTATACTCGCATGGGACTCAGAGCGGGGAATTATCCGTGTCGAGCCAGGTGTGACGGTCAGCCAGCTATGGCGCGCCACGATTAGCAATGGATGGTGGTTACCAGTCCTGCCAAGTGTGCTGGAGGCGACCTTAGGGGGCTGTCTCGCGATGAACGTCCATGGCAAAAACTCCTGGAAAAAGGGGTCGATCGGTGAGCATACCCTGGCTCTTGAATTTCTTTTAGCTTCTGGTGAACTCGTAACCGTCACGCCTTCTAACAACCCGGACCTCTTCCATGCAGTTATTGGCGGACTCGGGATGCTCGGTGTCATTACCAGCATCACCCTACAACTCCGGCCCATTCATTCTGGCAAATTGCTGACACGCCGATGGTCCGCGCACTCTCTCACTGACATGCTTGCGCTCTTCGCAGAAGAGGCACCAACGGCGGATTACCTTGAAGGATGGATTGACGGCAGTGCGAGTACTCACCGGCTCGGTCGCGGGTTCGTGACCCGTGCTGATTTCATCAACGAACCTGATCCTGTCTCATTACGGCCTGAGACCCAGGTCTTGGTACCAAACATAGGAAAAATCATATCACCGGTAATCTTGGGACTGGCCATGCGTCCCCTCAACAACAATATTGGTATAAGGGTTGTTAATATGATGCTTAACAGATCAGGCACGGCGCGAAGGAGTGGAAAGATACAACGCATTCCCATTGCGCAGTTCCACTTCTTCCACGATTCCGTGTTTAGCTATCTGAACACATTGTTTCCGCATGGAGGTCATGCTATTCAGTCCTTTGTCCCGCTAAAGTATGCCCCGGCTGTCTTCACTGAATTACTCCAGCGTTCTCAGTATGCAGGACTTGTACCGTTTAGGTGTATCCTCAAACAGCATCGGGCCAGCCCGTTCCTACTCAGCTACCAGGTTGATGGTTTCTCCCTTGAATTAGATTACGGCGTTACTTCCCACAATGCTGTGCGACTTCCGGCACTCTTAGAGGAATTGCTTGAACCTGTCATTGGCTCTGGAGGACGCTTATATCTTGCCAAGGATAGTGTACTCAACTCACAAACCTACGCTCGAAGTATGGGCATGGATCGCATCGAACGTTTCTTGGCAGTCAAACACACCTACGATCCTGAACATATCTTCCAATCAGATCTATTCCGCAGGGTCTTTGCTCAAGCTTCTTCATGACAGACAATCCCTGATGTCTTTGCAAGACACGGAAAGAATGCTATTAGGAATTATTTCATTACCTTGCCTCAACCCTTTGGCAGGAATACAATACATGAGGAAGAACAATATCTTCTTCAAAACCAGAAGTAAATCTATTTCTCTGAGGAGGTAACGATGAAAATTGGCGTAGGTCACCCGGGAACCATTCCTGGGGTGAAGGGTCAACTTATCCTGGATTGGGCCAAACGAGCGGATGCCGGTCCTTTTTCCAGTCTTGGTAGCCTTGACCGCCTGGTCTACACAAACTACGATGCCCTTATTATCTTGACAGCCGCTGCTGCAGTGACCCAACGTATCCGTTTGATGACCACAGTTCTGCTTGCTCCTTTGTACAACGGGGGTGTGCTCGCAAAACAAGCAGCGAGCCTGGATGCGATATCTGGAGGCCGCCTCACTCTTGGGGTCGGTGTTGGCGCCAGAGAAGACGACTTTCGAGCCGCACCTGCTTCGTTTCATGATCGAGGGAAGCGTTTTGAAGCACAACTAGAGACGATGAGGCGGGCATGGTCAGGTCAACCCCTTGCTGAGGATATTGGGCCCATAGGCCCACCGCCGGTGCAGCCGGGAGGACCTGAACTGCTGATCGGAGGTTATTCTCCCGCCGCGATCCAGCGAGTCAGCCGGTGGGGAGATGGATACATTGCCGGCGGTGCCCCGCCACCTATGGCCCGACAGGGCTATGAAGTTGCTGAACAAGCCTGGAAGGCTGCTGGTAGGGCTGGCACCCCACGGTTTGTCTCAGGCATGTATTGGGGTCTCGGCCCAAATGCAGCGGATCGGGCCGGGGCGTACATTCGCAACTATTATGCTTTTTTGGGACCGATGGCTGAGCAGATAGCCCGCTCAGTTTCTTCGACCCCCGAGGCAGTGAAAGGAGCAATACAGGCGTTTGCTGATGTCGGTGTGGATGAACTGATTTGCTGGCCATGCATTCCCGACCTCGATCAGGTTGACCGCCTGGCCGAATTGATAGGCTAACGCTTCATCATCAGCTTCTATGAAAAGAAGAAATGTAGCATCCTGTCTGGGGGACAGGTAACCAGTCCCCCACCAACAAATGATAATGGACAAACCACTAGATTAACTGCTTTCCTGTTGCAGGCACACGCCAGTAGCGGCGACGATACAGATCATCATCAGGCTGATTGGCTGTGCTTGCAACTAATCCAGCATGCTGCAGGTGTCGCAAAGCTTCTAGCAGCACACTTGGTCGCAGTTGATTTGGACCAACTCGCCGGTGTTGGAGACCCATTTGTAGGTCTAGCAGAGTAACACCATCCTCATCCGGTAATACAGACAACACAAGATCGGCGAGTTGTTGCCGGGCGTTGCGACGTGCAATCTGCTCAGCTGTCTCAATACGCGAGGACTTTGATGATTGAGCTACAAAGTATACCTCGAAGCGACATTCTGCTGCTCCCTGCCTCATACATGCGCGCTCAATTATTTGCACTTTCTCCTTATAGCGTTCCGCTGCCCCTTCGATGGCTCCAAACAGTACAGGGCACAACTGTCGATGGCTGTCGTATATCAGTGTGAGCCCGTTTGGATAGGTAGAAACGGCTTCAAATCCGAAAACAGGAGGCGTTAACCCATCAGGAATGCGCCGCATCTGTGCAT
>WNFY01006150.1_pt1 | contig 10738 bp, 11 predicted proteins | sample 5400091 | NCBI WGS metagenome assembly WNFY01 (sample SAMN13153364, study PRJNA577476) | soil metagenome | isolation source: 60 cm soil or saprolite under grassland replicate 1 | place: USA:California | collected 2016-06-15
TCGGTGACCGCATGCGTTCCACTTGCGCCGACGACATGAACAAGATGGGCCTGGAAGTCATCTCGTTCACGATTAAGGAAGTTCGCGACAAGAACGAGTACATCATCAACATGGGCCGGCCCGACGTTGCGCGCATTAAGCGTGATGCGGATGTCGCTGCTGCCGAAGCCGATCGTGACACCGCCATCCGGCGCGCTCTAGCCACGCGGGAGTCGGCGGTTGCGAAGGCCCAGGCCGATCAGGACCGAGTGCAGGCCGAGACGGCATCGCTTGCCAAACAAGCGGAAGCGCAGCGTGATCTCGAAGTCAAGCGGGCGCAGTACGTGGAAGTCACCAAGCGGCAGCAGGCGCAGGCCGACAAAGCGTACGACATTCAGACGAACATCATGCAACAGCAAGTCATCGCTGAGCAGGTGAAGGTGCAGCAGGTCGAGAAAGAGCAGCAGGTCAAGGTTCAGGAGGCGGAAATCAATCGTCGCCAGAACGAGCTGATTGCGACTGTGCTGAAGCCGGCGGAGATCGAGCGTCAACGCATCGAGACCCTCGCCGCCGCTGAAAAGCAGCGCCTGATTGCCGAAGCCGAAGGACGCGCTTCTTCGATTCGCGCGCAGGGCGAAGCCGAAGCCGAAATCATCTTCAAGAAAGGTGAGTCGGAAGCGAAGGCCATGAATGTCAAAGCCGAGGCCTACCAGGAGTACAACCAGGCCGCGGTCATCGACAAGCTGTTCAGCGGCATGCCGGAAATCGTCAAGGCCCTGGCCGCTCCTCTTGCCAACATTGACAAGATCACCGTGGTTTCGACCGGCAACGGCGACGCCACGGGGATGAACAAGATCACCGGCGACTTAACCAAGATGGCGGCGCAGGTCCCGGCGCTGTTCGAGACGCTCTCGGGGATGAGCATGACGGAGCTGTTCTCGAAGGTACGTGGAATTGGAGATAAGTCCCCGAAGCCGCCGGAGCCCGAAGCGCTGCCGCCAACCAGCGGTGGCGGGAAGAAGTGAGAGGTCTCGGTGTGTGGGGCGGGCGCCCTCGCCCGCCTCTCTTTGGAGAGAAATAGATATGCGACGCCCGTCGATACAAATTGCTATTCCGACAGTGCTCGGTGCCCTTCTCGCCGCCTTTATCGCTGTTCAGTTGAGCGGTCGCTCCTGGTTGTGGGTAGGAGTCGCAGTCGGGGCCGTCCTTGGATGGACGGTCGCAACGTGGAAGCGCTTTTATCTGAACCGGCGCGGACCAATGCCGAGCGTCAAGCAAGTTCTTTGGACAAAAAGTCCTGAACACTGGTCGAAACGAAAGAACTCGGCAACAAACAGGGATACATCCGACCCGGAGGCTGATAAATGAAACGACCATCCATGCAAGTGGGACTGGGAATTGCGCTGGGAATTGGCATCGGCGCCGCAGTCACCGTGATTCTTGGCAGCGGAGGAATATGGCTGGCCGTCGGCATCGTGGTCGGCGTGATTGTCGGCAGAGCGATGTTCCGAACGAAACGCAACGAGGTACACGGGTGAAACTTCCCCACTTCTCGCAAAAGACGCGAGACATGGGGCACCCCCGGATTAAGTTTTGAGTTGACGACTAAGAGCTATCACAAATGACCAACGACCAATAGCCAACGACCAACGACGGGTATTTCGAAAGGAGTTCACCATGGCACTACTGGAGCGGGTTTCAACACTGATTCGCGCGAATCTCAACGACCTGATCGACAAGGCCGAAGATCCTGAAAAAATGATTAAGCAGGTCATCCTCGACATGCAGAACCAGCTTCTGCAGGTCAAGACGCAGGTGGCGATCGCGATCGCCGACCAGCACCTGCTCGAAACCAAGCAAAAAGAAAACGCGGAGAAGACGTCCGAATGGATGCGCAAGGCGGAGCTGGCCGTCGGCAAGAAAGACGACGAACTGGCGCGCGCCGCCTTGCATCGTGTCGAGAGCTATCGCGAGCTGTCCGGGAGTTTCACGGAACAGGTCGCCGACCAGAAGGCGCAGGTCGAGAACCTGAAGACCGCTCTGCGGCAACTGGAGCAGAAACTTACTGAGGCACAGGCGAAGGCTGATCTGCTGATCGCGCAGCAGCGTCGCGCACGCGCCGTCGGCAAAGCTCAGGACGCACGCGCGGCGATGGGCGACGGTTCCAAGATTGCGGCCTTCGACCGCATGAAGCACAAGGTCCAGCACAACGAAGCGGTAGCCCAGGCCAAGACCGAACTCGGCGCCGAAGACGTGGACGACCGTTTCTCCGCGATGGAAAAGGCCGACCGCGTCGAGGCGCTGCTGGCGGAGCTGAAGGCGAAGAGAGCGTAAAGAGATTGTCCTAACGGTGAGATCACACCGAAGAGACTGTACGAAGAGGGTGCTTGCTAGCGGAAGCAAACGCGGCGACCTTCGACTTCGTCGGATGATCCGCAATGTAGAAACAACAACACCAAGATTGGAATGGTAGCGCACAGAACACCAAAAGAGTGGCGGAGACTTCCATCCGAAGCTGCTATTCTGGGCCGAAGGAGGAACTATGAACGTCAAACTCACACCCGAGCAGGAGCAACTTATTCAGGCTGAACTAACAACGGGAGAATTTCGCACAGCAGAGGAGGTCATCGCGCGAGCCCTGGAAACATTGAAGGCGGAACGACGCACAAAAGAAAAGTATGCTGGCCTGGATAAGGGCACCGTCGCCCAGCAGACGGCAGTTCAGGGCATGTTCGAGTTCATCAATAAGAATCGCGTTCGGCTGACCGGAATCTCGGTGAAAGATCTGATCCACGAAGGACATCGGCTTTGAATAACATCGTGCTGGACGCGTCGCTCGCACTGCAGTGGTTTCTCGAAGATGAGACCGATCGTACATACAGCCTCAAGGTGTTGGAAAGTCTGCGAGACCAGCGTGCGAGAGTTCCGGTTTTGTGGTTTTACGAAGTTGGAAACGGCCTCATAGTGGCGCAACGGCGCAAGCGCATTCGGTCAAATCAGGTTCACGAGTTTCTCCGCAAGCTATTGCTGCTTCCGATAGACGCAACCGAGCAGACCGCATCGGAAGTTTTTCAGTTAGCTGATCTGGCACAGACACATCGTCTAACCGTTTACGACGCTGCCTATCTTGCATTGGCAACCGCAACAAATCTGCCCCTGGCCACGAATGATCACGAACTCCGAAGAGCAGCCGGAGCAGCTAACGTCATGCTCTTCTGAATGAATCGAGACACAGATTGTGCACTGCGGGTGAGTTATTCACGGTGCGCGTACTCGTTTGCTTTCGTTTGAAAAAACCATTAGGAGCACCCATGCAAACCCGCATCACTGGAACCACAATGCCCGTGCTGGAGTTCGTGCTTGAACCCAACGAGTCCGTCATCTCCGAGGCGGGAGAGCTTTCGTGGATGGGTAGCTCCATCCAGATGACCACGCACACCCAGTTCGCCGGCGGCGGAGGGCTGTTTGGCGTGCTCAAGCGCGTGGCTGGCGGAGGTTCGATTTTCATGACCGAATACCGCGCCGTGGGCGCTCCCGGTGAAGCGGCGTTCGCCACCAAGTTGCCGGGACACATCGTTCCGGTTGAAGTCTCGCCGGGGCACGAGTACATGATCCATCGCCACGGCTTTTTGTGCGCCACGCCACAGATTCAGATTTCCGTCGGGTTCCAGCAATCGCTCGGCGCCGGCATTTTTGGCGGCTCCGGATTCTTGCTTCAACACCTCAGCGGACAGGGGACCGCGTGGCTCGAGCTTTCGGGCGAACTTGTCATGCGCGATCTGCAGCCGGGCGAAACTCTGCGCGTACATCCCGGACACGTGGGCGCTTTTCAATCCAACGTCTCGTTTCAGATCACGACCGTTCCCGGCATCAAGAACATGATCTTCGGCGGCGACGGAATTTTTCTCGCTTCGCTCACCGGCCCAGGACGGGTTTGGCTGCAGACGCTGCCGATTGCAAAGCTGGCCCACGCCATCGACCACTATTTGCCGCATCAGACCAGGGATGCGACAGAAGGCGGCGTTGTAGGCGGAATCGTCGGGTCCATCCTGGATGGAATGAAGCGGTGAGGACGGCTGGAAGCCGTGCCCTTTCGAAGCTATACAGCAACTAAGGGCTCGATGCTCGAAGCCGTGCCGCTTTGAAGGCCAAGATCGCTGTAAGAAACTTCGTTCCCGGATGACTACCTAGATGTGAACGCAAAGTGATCGCAATCGCAGCCATACCGGAGTGCAAGTCCTCGCAGGACGAGGTTTACCAGGAAGCCGCCACGACCTATGGCGCGGCGCTGGAGCGTCTGGCCCGGGCGTACGAGGCTGACCCCGACATCCACTGTGATCTTTTGCAGGAGATCCACATCGCGCTCTGGCGAAGCCTGCAAGGATTCGATCGACGATGTTCGTTACGGACATGGATCTATCGAGTGGCTCACAACGTCGGCGCAACGCACGTGGCGCGGCGGCATCGCAATCGGTCGCAAGCGCTGGTGGGACTCGAAGAGTTAGAAACCTTGCCGGACCCGAAGGGCGGTCAACCCGCAGCAGATCGCAACATGGCGCTGAATCGCCTCATGGAGTTGATACAGCGGCTGAAGCCTCTCGACCGGCACGTGATCTTGTCTTATCTCGAGGGTCTGGACGCCGCCGCTATCGGCGAAATCACAGGGCTTTCATCGCGCAACGTGGCCACAAAGATTCACCGGATTAAGACTTTGCTCACTCGACTTTTCCAGGAGGGAGGACCGAGCAATGAATGAGGCTCCCACAACTCGTATCCAGGAAGTATGGCAGTGCCAGCCCGTGGAGGGCATCAAAATGTCAGCCGACGAGATTCGCAATCGCGCCGTTAAGTTCGAAAAGAGAATCTTCTGGCGCAACGCGCGCGAGTACGCCGGTGCCCTGATAGCCGCGGCGGTCTTCGCGGTTTCGTTTGTAAGAATCGATGACATCGGAATGCGTGCCGCGTTTGCCGTCTTGATTGCCGGTCTCGGATACGTCGTGTACGAGCTGCACAAGAGGGCAGGCGCAATCCCAGCGTCAGAGATGGGAGCAAAGCCCTACCTGCAGTTTCATCGCCAGGAATTGGAACGCCAGCGCGACTACCTCCGGCACATTTGGAGATGGTATTTGGGGCCCCTGGTTCCAGGCATGCTCACCCTGGTGGCGGCGTCCCTGAGGCTAGCGTATGCACGCTTGCATAGCCTGAACGTTCTCCAGATGCTGAAGGGCCTCGGCCCTCTGGCGGTCATTTTCATATTGTTCGTGCTTGTTTGGAAGGCCAACGATTGGGTGGCCAACGCTTTGCAGAAACAAATCGACGAACTGAAAGCGATCGAGGAGTCAAGGTAGAGACGTTGCTTGCAAGGTCTTCGAACAACCATTCACACAAGACGTAGAAGCTAAGTCTCTACAACGAGGGGTTCACGCATCACGGATTTTGAAAAGGGAGGTACATCATGAAAAAGCTGTTCTATACATTTGCATTCATTCTTTTCGTAACCGCTGTTTCTCTCGCGCAGGACATCACCGGCGACTGGAACGGGACTCTCAACACCGGCGCAGGAGAGTTGCGACTGGTTCTCCACCTCACAAAAAATGCTGACGGAAACCTCAAAGCTACGCTCGATAGCATTGATCAGCCCGGCGCAAACGGCATTCCTGTTGGCTCGGCGACGCTGAAGGATTCGCAGCTGAACCTCAAAGTGGATGCCGTCAACGGCGCCTACGAAGGCAAGGTTAACGCCGATGCCAGCGAGATCGCCGGCACATGGACGCAAGGCGCCGCACTGCAACTCACCTTTCATCGGGGCACCGTCGCCGCCAAACCTGCACCAAAGCTTGCCAAGGCTTCTGACATCGATGGTGACTGGGGCGGAACGCTCGATACCGGCATGGGAACACTGCGTCTCGCGCTTCACATCATCAACACTGATCAGGGCCTGACGGCAACCATGGACAGCCTTGACCAGAACGCGAAGGGAATTCCGGTCAACAGCATCACGCGGACCGGCACGTCGCTGAAATTCGAAATGAAAACCATTGGCGGCTCGTACGACGGCACCATCAGCTCCGACCTCGCCAAAATCAGTGGCACGTGGACGCAGATGGGCAAGAGCTGGCCGCTGGAATTGAAGCGGGTCAAAAACGCGGCGGAGTTGGAGCGCCGCCGCCCGCAGGTTCCGGTAAAGCCCTATCCGTACAAAGAGGAAGAAGCAACGTACAAGAATGCCAAAGCTGACATTGAACTGGCCGCGACTATTACTATTCCTCCGGGAAAAGGCCCTTTCCCGGCGGTCCTGCTCATGTCGGGCTCCGGGCCCCATGATCGCGACGAGAGCCTGATGGGGCACAAGCCATTTCTGGTTCTTGCCGACCATCTCACGCGCAAGGGCATTGTGGTGCTGCGTGCCGACAAGCGCGGCGTCGGCAAATCGGGCGGCAATTACGCCTCGGCTGTGATGGCGGATTTTGCTTCCGACGCAGATGCCGGAGTTGCATATCTCAAGACTCGCCCTGAAGTTGACGCAAAGCGAATCGGCCTGATCGGTCACAGCGAGGGTGGAGTCGAGGCGCCCATGGCGGCAGTCTCCAATAGCGATGTTGCATTCGTCGTGATGATGGCGGGAACCGGGGTCCCTGGCGATCTACTCCTCGCCGAACAGTTGAGGCTGCTGCAGCGAGCGGGCGGCAAGAGTGCCGAAGAGATCGAGAAAGATCTCGCCACCCAGCGCGCGGTGCTTGCCGCAGTAAAAAAAGACAAAGATGACGCCACCCTGCAAACCGACGTGCGGTCGATTCTGGCGGGAAAAGTTCCCGAGGCACAAATGGACATGCAGATCAAAACTGTGAGTTCGCCGTGGTTTCGCGACCTGCTGACTTATGATCCCGCGCCGACGCTGACGAAACTCATGTGTCCAGTTCTAGTGCTGAACGGCGAAAAAGACTTGCAGGTTCCGCCGAGCCAGAACCTTCCTCCGATTCGCAAGGCTCTCGAAACAAGCGGCAACAAGAATTTTGAGATCATCGAACTACCTGGGCTGAACCATCTTTTCCAGACAGCGAAAACCGGTGGGATCGGCGAATATGCGGAGATTGAAGAAACCATGTCGCCCGCCGCCATGGAAAAGATTTCCAGCTGGGTGCTGAAGCAGGCGGGGCCAGCGCACGGTGCCACGGGCAATGCGACGACGAAAGCGAACGCAGCCGCGCCCAAGTCATAGCGGAGCAGGGTTGGGTTTCCAAGCCGCGAAGCGGCATAAGAATAGAGCCCACAGCGCAAGCTGTGGGTGAGGCACAACCCCGAACCGAGCCCCGAAGGGGCGACAGAAGCTGGTAGTGGCTCAAGTCTCAAGATCACCACGAAGGACACGAGGTTACACGAAGGAAACTCGTGCCCAGAATTGCCTTCGTGATACTTCGTGCCTTTTGTGGTTCAGGGTTTTAGTTTTCCATCGGCTAATTGAACCACTACCCACAAGCTCAAACGAACGGCTCACGGGGCAAATTCGGTATTCTAGACACTACATTTTCGACTGAGCTATGGAAAAGACCTTTCACTTCGACTCGCCGCCTGAACCCTACGTCGCCGACGCAGTGGTGCTCACCTGCTTTGACCAGCGCATCCGCACGGCGGTGAACAAATTTCTGCAGAGGCGTGGCGTTCTGCGTCCCGACATGGTTGTGATCGCCGGAGGCGCAAAAACACTGGCTTCTCCGCGTAACGACTTCGAACGCGACTTCATCCTCGAGCAGGTGCGCATGTCCATCCTGCTGCACAAGACCGAGCACGCTTACATCATGTGCCATTCCGATTGCGCCACCTACGGCGGGCTGGCCGCTTTCGAGGGTGATCAGGAAGCCGAATCCATTCATCACTGCCAGGAATTGGAAAGGGCAAAGGAATTATTGAAAGACCGATTCCCTGATCTGCAGGTGGAATGCTTTTTTGTGAATTTTGAGGGGGTGTTTGCGGCGCGGGATGGAACGCCAACGAGCAGGTGGCCTAGACATGACTATGTTTCAAGGCTTGCGAGACGCGCTGTCAGAATCCTGGGAGCAGTTCCGCACCCCTACCGCGACACCGCCGCAAACAAACTCGTGTGCATCAACGATTGAAACTGCTTATCGTCGGCCTTGAAGTGCATTTGCAGCTTCGAACTGTCGGAGTTTACGGAAACGTCTTCGAGAGCGGCCTTTTCCACCGAGCTCGCGGTCATCTTTTTATAGAGCACGCCGGCCTTCACTAGTGAAGAGAGAGTCGCTGCGGTAACGGAATCGGAAGTGATGACGTCCAGGTCGAAGTTCACGCCATTCGAAAAATTCATCGTGTAGCGCGAACCCAGAATCCGTTTCTTGACCGTGTCGTAGTCGGCCAGGCGAGACGCGTCACCCAGGGCCGAGAGCATCATGTTCTGCGTTCCCTTCTGGTCAAGAATGCTCCATACCGAGCCGCCTTCAACATCGCTGATCAGATTGGCGATATCGGGGTTAGAATCCAACGTCTGGATATATCCGTCGCGAGCGTCCAATGCACCACGGATTGCACCGCCGTCGCCGAACAGCAATGTGCTGTCGTCGAGGAAGGTCATCTCCATGCCATCGGCCATGGGATAAATACTGGAATCGCGATACTTGGCCGGCTTTACCTTTTGCAGCTTCAGCTTGCGCAAGACCGTCTTGGTCTGGAACACACCCTGCGCGGCGCCGAAGATCTTCACTCCCTGCTTGGGATGGCGATAAGCGACGAAGGTCAGCTGATCCACGTCGCGCTCGGGACTGATGCCCTCGGACCTCAGCGCCTGCTCAAATTGCTTCAGGTTGTCGGGCAGGACCTGTGCCTTCAGAGCCTGGGCAGTATCGGAATTCTTGAGCGCGCGATAGTCCACGCAGATGATCTGCTGCACTTCGGATGGGATTGCCGGTCGGACTGACCCGCCGAGCGGGGCCCCCAGGGCAGTACTGGCCAGGGCGACGGTGCAGAGCACAACCCACAGTTTGAGCGCGGAATGCTTCATATAAAACCTCGGAATATAGCTATTTGGATGCGGCACTGATTCCAGCAGTCACCCGGCTGATAAGTTCATTGTAGTCCATGGACTTACTCGGACGGTGCCTGCCAAGGTACGAAGGTGCCTCGAAATAGGAATGGCTAAGGGATAATTCTCTTGCGGCAACTATGTTTTGAGAGCACCTGAACGGACACGGGTCGCAGCTTTAAAGGCTTCGTCTTGCACCGATTCCAGATTGATCTCCACGTTTGCCAGCGCTCCTTCAATGGCCGCGCGCGCCAAAGCGGCTGCAGTGATCAGATCGGACTTCATGTTTGGGTTTGTGCTCGGTCCGAGCGCGTCAACAATGTGTAACACCTCCGCTGCTCGCTCGCCCACTGCCAGCGGAACACTTGTGGCCTGCTTCAGCGCATCTTGAACTAAACCGTCTCCGGCGGAGCTTTCCTTGGCCTTCTTGTATGCCGCCATCACGGCCCGGTAGGACTCGGCGTCAGCATCGATGGAAGCCTTCAGCTCCTCGCGAACCTTCGACAATCGCAAAATGGCTTCGCTGAGCTGGTGCTCGTACTGCGCGTATGCCTTTTTGGCGCGGGACATCGTAGCCACCATCGATGCCAGTCCCGCGGCCATGGCCCCTGTCGCGGCCGCCGCGCTGCCGCCACCAGGTGTCGCCGTTGGCGCGGCCAACTGCTCGATAAACGGTTCGACACCGGCGCGGATCCCGCCGGCCGACATCTGGCCCCCCATTACCCCTGCGAGGCGATTTTCCAGAATCAGCGAGGAATCAAAATTCTCGATCTGCAGAAACCATTCCGCCGCCTGCTCCAGCGCTTTCTTGGGAATCAGGCCGACGATCTCGCTGCTTTGTGGGACAACTCCGTGCCGCGCAGCTTCCGCCCGCACTGCTTCGAACACGCGATGAATGGGCGTTTGCTCGAAGTCGGTCAGGTTCATCGAGACCTGCGCCTGGCCTCGCACCAGAAACCCGGCGGCTTTCACGTACCGCAGTCCACCGCTGGAAAAGCGCACGGCCTTGGCGATCTTCTTCGCGATATCAACCTCTGCCGTGTTGAGAAAAATGTTGTACGCGATCAGGAACTTGCGCGCACCGACGACACAAGCGCCTGCGGTCGGATGCAGCACCGCTTCGCCGAAATCCGGCTTGCGCGCGGGATTGGTCGCAATCTCATCGCGAATGCCTTCAAACTGTCCGCGACGGATATTCTCCAAATTCTGACGTTCGGGTGAAGTCGCGGCCGCTTCGTACAGATACACGGGGATTTTGTAGCGCGTCCAAATCTGTTCGCCGACCTGGCACGCCATCGCGACGCAGTCTTCCAGGCTCACGCCTTCGATTGGAATGAAAGGCACAACATCAGCGGCACCCAATCGCGGATGTGCGCCGGTGTGCTTCGTCAGGTCAATCAGCTCCGACGCTTTGCCGACACCTCGAATAGCAGCTTCCTGCACCGCCTCCCGCTCGCCGACAAGCGTGATCACGCAGCGGTTGTGGTCGGCGTCCATTTCGCGATCGAGCAGGTACACCCCATCGATCTTCATGGCCTCAATGATCGCGTCCACTTTGGATTTGTTGCGGCCTTCGGAGAAGTTCGGCACGCATTCGACGATGGTCTGCATACGCGGAAAAGGATAGCAGTTCAGGCTTCAGGCGTCAGGTTTCAGGCATCAGGCTCACATCATAAAGAGCAGCTTGATGGGCGTTTCTATTCTCCGGCTGCCGCAGCTGCGGCG
>WNFY01007346.1_pt1 | contig 10738 bp, 7 predicted proteins | sample 5400091 | NCBI WGS metagenome assembly WNFY01 (sample SAMN13153364, study PRJNA577476) | soil metagenome | isolation source: 60 cm soil or saprolite under grassland replicate 1 | place: USA:California | collected 2016-06-15
CGGGGTGGACGACGAATAGTCGCCGGGACCGTTCGGATTGCCGTCGAAGTTCGACTGGGCGGTGGTGACCTGAATGTTGGCCGACCACGTAGCTCCACTATTAGTGCTTTGCGTCGCATAGACGTGCGCCAAACAGTTGGTGGCGTCATCGCGTCTGTCGTAGAAGCTGACGGTCACGACGTCGCCCGTTGCCCCGGCCGTGACGCTCAGTGTGGGATGAAATTGGTCCGCAGATCCGGCGTCATCGTTTAGCGACACCGGAGCGGACCAGTGTGCTCCGCCGTCAGTGGACGTGGTCAGGAGAATGTCGAATCCGCGCCCCGCCACCGGATCGGCATAGACCAAGTAAAGCGTTCCGCTCGGCCCGACTTTCAGCGCATGCGCCGGTCCTTGCGAGCGCCCGCCTACGCATCCGATATCCTGGCCGAATCCGGCGTGCGTCGTCGCTGCGGCAACATCCGTGCCCCAGGTGACACCGCCGTTCGCGCTCTTGTCGACATAGATGATGTTCCTGGCATAGTCGTGCCACGAGTCGTAGACCACGCCCGTATTCTGATCGACTGCCGGGTAAGCGCCGATGACGCGCTCGAATTTGCTCGTGCCGTCATTCACTTTGATCGGACTGCTCCAGGTTGCGCCGCCATCCGATGAAAAGGCGATGTAGAGGATTTGGTTGTTGGCCTGATTGCGGTCCCACGACACGTAGATACGATCGGCGAAGGAGCTGTTGCTGCGGTCGACGGCGAGGTAATACTTGTCATCGAAGAAGCGGTTCCGGTTGAACGTCACGGCGACGGGCGTTGACCAGTTGATGCCGTCGGTGGACTTGCTCACGCCGATCGAGTTCGGAAAGCTCCCGCTCAGCGGCGCCCCGCCGAACGAGAAATACAAAGCGCCGGTCTTATCGTAGTCGACGGCAGGATCGAAGGTGATACCGAAAGTCGTGCCGTTCCAGGTCCGCGAGATCGTGGTCCCGACGAAGCTTGCCCCGCCGTCGGCGGAGGCGTAGGCCTTGACCGCGCAGTCGCCGAACGTTCCCGATGGAGCGGAAGCGTTGCAGTTGCCCGGATAGATGTGGTTCGAGGCGCCGACGAGAACCGTTGTTCCGGCCGCTCCGGTCTCGCCCTCATAAGAATCAGTCCCGCCCGAAACGTCCGAGTCGCCTCCCGCGGCGAAGGCCAGACCTCCCCCGAGCGCGGGACGGAACTCGGCACGGCCAAGATTCCAGCGCCCGGTCGCTGACGTGCAGCAATATCGGGAAGCTGATGAACTGAGGGGGCCCATTACTATCACCGGGCCCTTGCACTTGAGCGCCCACGCGGGTTGCGGTCGGCAATAAGAACAGACAGACAGTCATCCCCGTGACCATGAGTTTTTTACGCATGCGAATTCTCCCCCTGTAATCTAACCGAGTAATCCAACCGAGCGCTTTGCTCGACCCGATCGACACTGTGCCACCAAGTGTGAAGGTGAACGGACATCGATCGCGGTGAGGTTTGTGCATCGAGCAAGGCAGGTAGGAAGGGCTACTCTAACCCCAGAGCGTCTCCGTTTCAAGGGCACCCAGCGCTTAAATCAAGAAGCCCTAGAGGGGAGAGACGAAGCGCGTCATTGCAGACGCCGCGCGGCGTTGGCGCGCTTCGTACTCGATGAAAAGATGGCGGCTCACTTCAGGCGCGTCGCGGGAAAGCTCTCGTCGATCTTGTCCTCGAAAAAGCTTGTCGGCGAGGGCGCGGCCATGAGCTGGCGGTGCACTTCGGGCGAGACGCCGCGGTACTGATTGACCCTGCCGTCGCTGAACTCGATCTCCAGGATCTGCGACTTGGGGTCGTAGCCGACCGCGCGGATCTTGCTCGAATTGACGCGTTTGCGTTCCATGCAGCCTCCCAGGTCGTTTGCGCTACGACGCCAGCCGGATTGATTTTCCCATCCGTAGGACAGAAAATGAGCTGGATTGATGCCCCTTCCCGCTAAAATTACGCGCCCGCAACCCACGCGGGTGCTGGCGCGTACGCGCCTATTCCGTCAATTGGATGGGGCACGCAAACACCCGGTCATCTGGATCACGGCGCCGCCCGGGGCCGGCAAGACCACCCTGGTCAGCAGCTATCTCGATCAACGCAAGCTCAAAAACCTCTGGTATCAAGTCGATGAAGGCGACGCCGACGTGGCCACGCTGTTTCATTATCTCGGGCTTGCGGTAAAGAAAGCCGTGCCGCGCACGCGTAAGCCACTGCCGCATCTTAGCCCGGAATATCTGCCAAGTTTAGCCATATTTGCCCGACGTTATTTCCAGGACTTGTACAGCCGATTGAAACCTCCTTTTGTTTTAGTCTTGGACAATTACCAAGAAGCGCCGATGGACACGCATTTTCAAGAAGTAGTCGCTGCCGGCTTGACCGAATTACCCCAAGGGGGTAACGCGATACTGATTAGTCGCAGCGACCCACCGCCTGCATTCGCCCGCCTGCGCGCGCATGAAGCGATATCCTTGCTGGATTGGGACGAGTTGAAGCTGACGCTGGACGAATCTAAAGGTATCGTCCGGTTGCGGTTGCAAAAAAGATATCAAAAAAGATATGAAGAAGAGACGCTGCGGGGTTTGCACGACAAGACGCAAGGCTGGACCGCGGGGCTGGTGCTGGCATTAGAACAAGAAAAGCACAGGGATCTGCCGCAGCAATTAGCGCCGTCGTTTATTCCGCAAGTTATTTTCGATTACTTCGCCGGCGAAATTTTTGCGCACGCCGACCACGATGCGCAAGAAGTATTACTCAAAACTGCGTTTCTACCTAGAATAACGGCGCGCATGGCGGAACACTTGACCGGTTTAACCGCGTCCGCACGCATTCTCGCCGATTTAAATCGCAAGAATTATTTCACGCTGAAACATTCCGACATCGAGGCGGTTTACGAATATCATCCCTTGTTTCGCGAATTTCTGTTGGCGCGGGCGAAGGAAACCTTTACGCCTGATCAACTTTCCGAAATACAACGGGCGGCGGCGATCGTATTGATAGGAAATCAGCAACCGGAACAGGCGGTCCCGTTACTAAAGATAGTCGGCGATTGGGACAAGTTGGCTGAATTAATCGGCGAGCATGCGCAGACGCTGGTTTCCCAGGGCCGCAACCAAACATTGGCAGCCTGGCTGCATAGTTTTCCTGCAGAGGTATTGGCGAATTATCCTTGGTTGCGCTATTGGCTGGGAATTTGCCGCCTGTCGTCCGATACCAGCGTGGCACGGGATTGCTTTATACAGGCATTCGCGCTTTTTAAAAACAGGCACGATGCAGCGGGAATTTTTCTCTCTTGGTGCGGGATAATAGATGCGTTTATTTATGAATGGAACGATCTGACCTTGTTGGATGCTTGGATCGCTGAAATGGAAGAACAGCTCAACCGCTATCCAAAATTTCCTTCCCCTGAAATCGAAGAGCGCGTGGCATTTGCCATGTTCGCCGCTTTGATGTACCGCCAACCCTGGCATCCACAATTGAGTGTGTGGGAAGAACGGATCAGGGCCATCATGCTTAATAGCGCCAAAATTCCGCAGCAGGTGGCGATCTGGCATCAGCTATTGTGGCGGGGGGATCTGAGCAAGGCCGCCATTGTCATCAAAGCGCTGCGGCCGTTAACGCGCTCTCCAGGCATGGATCCCTTGCTGCGAATTATTTGGCATGGGATTGAAGCGCATTATTATTGGATGACAGCCTCGCATGAAGCTTGTTTGCAAGCGGTAGAGGAGGGGCTGGAGGTCGGTCATACGCATGGCATTCACCTATGGGATTTCATGCTTTTTGCGCAGGGGGTGCTAGGTTCGCTCACCGGCAACGACATCATCAAGGCGAGAGAATATCTAAGCGGTATGGCCGAGAGGGTTAACCCCGATCGGCATTTGAATATGGTCCTTTATCATGATAGGGCCGCCATAGAGGCGCTGTGGCGCGGAGACATCGGCAGTTCTTTAGAACATGCGCGAGTTGCGCTGGCAACGGCTGAAAAGGCAGGCATGCCGTTTGGCCAAGCCATGTGTCATCTTACTGCCGCCCGGGCATTGTCCGAGTGCGGAGAATATGACCGAGCTGGCGACCATCTAATAAAAGTTCACGAGATTGGAAAGGCGATGCAAAATCCCTACATCGAGTACCTCTATTTGTTGGCGCAAGCAAGACTTATTCTGTGCCAAGGGCAAGAGGTGTCGGGCCGCGAAATCCTGCGGCAAGCGCTGGCTACCGCCAAGCGTCAAGGCTTTTTAAACCATATATTTTTTCGCCATGACCAGTTAGCATGGCTCTGTGCTAAAGCGCTCGAACATAACATCGAAGTGGAGTTTATTCATACCCTTATCCGCAAGCGCAACCTGGTCCCAGACACTCCCTCACTCCATATGGAAGCCTGGCCCTTTCCGGTGAAGCTTTATACCTTGGGTCGTTTCACCGTAACAATAGACGGCGAGCCGCTGCGATTCACCGGCAAGGCGCAACGCAAACCGCTTGAGCTGCTCATGGCCTTGATCGCCTTCGGCGGGCGCGAGGTCAGCGCGCAACAACTGAGCGAAGCCCTGTGGCCGGACGCCGAAGGCGACGCCGCGCATGAAGCCTGCGCCATCGCCCTCCATCGCCTGCGCAAACTCCTGGGCCACGATCAGGCGATCAGCTTACAAAACAACCAGCTCTCCCTGGACCCCCGCTGTGTCTGGCTGGATACCTGGGCGTTCGAACACTGGCTTGCCCAAATAAACAAGCTAGATCCTTCCGCCCGCCGGCACGCTTCGGAAAAAGCGATAGCGCTCTATCAAGGCCCGTTTCTGGGAAAACAAAACGAGGCGCCCTGGGCGTTACCGCCACGTGAGCGGCTACGGACGAAATTCCTGCGTCACCTCGTACAATGGGGCGGTAGCCTTCTCCAGGCCGGCGAGTGCGAACAAGCCATTTTAGTCTTCGAAAACGGGCTGGAGGTCGATGAATTGGCCGAGGAATGCTACCGCCATCTCATGCGCTGCTACCAAAGTCTAGACCGGCGCGCGGAGGCCATTAGCGTTTACCAGCGTTGCCGAAAAACACTTGCCGCGGTTCTGGGCATTTCCCCCGCCGCCGAGACCGAGGTTTTGTATCAAGCCCTGCGCCAGAAATAAATCGCATTAGAAATTTTCCTGCGTTTTTTCCTTTGTTTTAAGCCTGTTTCCCCTGTTTTTATCGATTCCCTAGCAATCCGTACCCTATCTGTACCCTCCCGCTGGCTAGAGTGCCTGCGCATGATAGTAGCGCGCGCGGTTCGGCGCGGGTTCAAGCACCGGATTGCGGCGCGCCTGCGGGCCGTTCCGATTTCGCGGCCGGATTGATTCTCTTATCCCTATAAGGGAGACGATATGAGAAGCGGATTTTTCAGACGCAGTGTAATTGCAGCCGCAGGTCTCCTCTTGGGATCATTGTGGAGCGTGCCGACGGCCAGTGCGCAGACCAGCTGCGTGACCGACCCTGTCGGGGATGCCTCGGCCGCGACCCCGGCGTCCGGTCCCTTAGAGTATCAAGACATTGTCGAAGCATGCGTCACTCTGAAGGACGGTCGGTTCATCTTCGTCATGGACGTAGCGGCCCCCTTACCCAATAGTCCGGAGCTACCGTTTGGGGCCAAGCTGCTGGAGTGGAGCTTCCGGCTCAGGACGGATTTGACCACATGTGCATCGGGTTTCCCATATCCACCCGGGAAAAGTACAACTTCCCCCGAGCTGACACACTGCGCGCAGTACCATGTCTTCATCCTCTGGGACGGAACAGGCTTCACGGGCATGTTTATAGATAGGACGGCGACTTCCACGGGAGGGGAGGTCGTCATCACTCCTGTCTCGTTCAACATTAAAGGGGCGGAGATCATCGCATCTGTGGATGCGGTCCTGGTCGGGAACGCCCAGAGCTTTCGGTGGATCTCCCGTACGGAGACCTGGTTCAGCGAACTCGGGACATTGGGCTACTTAGTGATAGACGCGGCCCCGGAGGAGGGAACATCCGCCAATTGGCCAAACAATTGAGGGCCGAATCCTAATTTACCACTAGACTCGCTCCGATCGCCCCGCTTAGGGGCGCACAAGGTAGAGCGAAATTAACATAAGACCGAGTGGACCGTTCAGGACAGGTTCAAGCACCGGATTGCGGCGCGCCAGCGAGCCGCCATGGTTTCAGCGGCGAATTGATTCTACTACCCATTATCCGTTGGACAGGAGGCTTCTATGCAGCAAAGAATCGGTTTCGGGTTTGCACTCAGGTGCTGGATGTCACTGCTCGGATTGTTGGTTTTCACTTGCGAGATTAGCCGCGCGCAGTCTCTCGTGGAGCATATTATTGCGCCGCAAGCCACTGATCCTGCAATTGATGTGGCGCTTGACGATCACTACGCTTGGCTCGACACGGCCGCTTCAACGAATCACCAACTCTTCGTGTACTTGCCGGGAACCGACGGCGTTCCCGCGAATGCTCTGCTCGTGCAGCAGTTGGCCGCCCAGCTCGGCTACCACGTAGTTGGCCTGATGTACCCAGACAGCGTGCCCATCCAAGCATCGTGTGTAAGTCAGCCAGACCCCAGTGCGTGCTCCTACGCTACGCGCCTGGAACTGCAGACTGGGATGGCGGTCCCAGGCTCGTTAGAGAACATCAACGTGCCAAACAGCATCGACAATCGGTTGACGAAGTTGCTTCAATACCTCGACGGCACGTATCCCAATGAGGATTGGTCGCAGTTTCTGGCGGACGGAAATCCGAAGTGGTCGCGGATCGCGTTCGGCGGGATCTCGCAGGGAGGCGGCCAGTCGGCATTCATCGCAATGCTTCGCGTTGTCTCAAGAGTGGTGATGTTTTCCGCACCGGTGGAAGGCTACGGAGGGTCGCCGCCAGCTTGGGAGTTTACGCACGCTACGCCCTCCGATCGGTATTGGGGCCTGGCACACGATCAAGACCCTGCCTATACTAACGGGCACATCCCCGCCGGCTGGACCGCCTTCGGCATGGACGCATTTGGCCCACTAACGCAGGTCGAACTTAGCGCGCCACCCTATGGCTTCACACACATGCTGTTCACTGACCTGAGGCCGCAGCGCGGTGGCTATAAGAACGCCCACGCATCTACCGTCATCGACTTCTACACGCCACTCGACGAAGACCATAACCCAGCGCTCGCGCCCGCATGGCGGTACATGCTCTCAGCGGGGATTAACGATTGATTGCGGTCATCCCATGCGCGGAATTGGGTGCCCCAATTGGTACTCGTCAGACTGATTCGGCACGGGCGGGGCACCCACTCTGGGGCGGCCATAAGAAAATGAATGAGAAGAACGAGTGGGAATTACGTGAGTTTGTACGGTTTAACCACCACTCTTATGGATTGAAAACAAACGTTCGTAGCTAAAGTTCGAGAATAAACCGCATTAGTTTTTTCTGCGTTTTTTTCCTTGTTTCCCTGTTTTTATCGATTCCTTAGCAATCCGTACCCTATCCGTACCCTCCTGTTGGCTAGAGTCCCCCCGCAAGAACGGAGTGAGAACCACCGAAAGCTAGAGAATCGTCGCTAGCCTAGCTACTGTCCGCTCCCGAGGCTCTCATTGCTCTCGCGGAGTGAAAGGAAACTGAAAGAGAGGAGCGAGCAATGAAAGACAACGTCGCGACACGATCACGTCTCGGGAGCGTCGTACTGCTGGCCACGCTTCTGATCCTCCTGCCGGGCATCTCGTTCGGCGAGATCACCGTCGACCGTGTCGTCTTCCCGGTCACGCTGAGCGACGGCAACGACTACTCGGTGGTGGGGTATCTCTATCGGGAGGGAAACGGTGCGCATCGGGGTGGCACCCTGCAGGTGCTGATCCATGGCGCCTCGTACGATCATCGCTACTGGGATGTTCCGTCGTTCAACGATCACGACTACTCCTACGCCCGCTTCATGGCGAAGAACGGATTCCCGGTCCTTGCCATCGATCTGCTCGGAGCCGGCGAGAGCAGCCGGCCCCAGGGCGACTTCCTGAACATGGCCGAGACCGCATCGAGCATCCACCAGGTGCTCGCGTCGGTGCGCACCTCCCAACATGGGAAGCTTGCGTTGGTAGGCCACTCCAACGGCTCGATCCTCTCGGTCTTCGTGCAGGCGACCTATCACGACGCCGACGCCCTGGTGCTGACGGGGTGGGAGCACACCGCGCACCCGTTTCCCTTCGACCCGGCGGCTCTCGCTCCGCTGTTTCAATTCCCCTACATCACCATACCCGATTTCGTGCGCGGCTTTCTGCTCTACTACCCGCCTGGAGCGGACCCGGCGGTGATGGCCTACGATCTGAGCTACCTCTCCACGACGATCTCGCGCGGCCAGTTCGGCGACCTGTTCGGCGTGCAGACCTTTCCGGTCACGGATCGCGTCGCGGACGTGACCGGACCCGTCTTGGTCGCGCTGGCGGATCAGGATCTCATCGCTCCGTCGGTGTTAGCCGCCGCGGAGGCCGGCTTCTTCGGCCACGCCTCGAGCGTCACCGTTCGGACCCTGGCCGACACGGGCCATGCGTTCAACCTCCATCTGTCCAACCAGACCGGCTGGACACTGATCCGTGATTGGCTGCGCGACGGCGTGGAGGAGGACTGACGACGACCGCTTGGGCTCGAGCCGCGAACGCACCGCATTTCGGCGGGTTGGCCGGCCGGCGCGTGCAGAGGGTCAATCCAAGCCGCGACCAGTTGAATCTGTTCTTAACCGGAGGCTTCTGGGGCGGATTGAATTTCTTATCACTTGCAGGGCATTCGACAGGAGGCTCAAATGCAACACCAGACACGTAAGACTCGCACAATGTTAGAGATCGTTGTTCTGTTTGCCACCACGCTCTTGTGCGCGGCGGCGGGCGTCGCATTCGCGCACGATGACGATGAACCCCTCGGCCCGTTTGGCCCCTGGTCCGAGCCAGTCAACCTCGGCCCCGTGGTCAATTCACCGTTTGACGATACCCACCCGGCGATCTCCAAGAATGGCCTCAGCCTGTTCATCACTTCGGGCCGCCCAGGGGGCGTCAATGGCGCCAACCTCGGTCAGATCCAGGAGATCTGGGTCGCGCAGCGCGCCAGCCGCGATGACCCTTGGGGACCGCCGCAGAATCTGGGATCCGTCATTAATAGCCTAGGCAGCAACACCGGCGTCCCAAATTTGTCGTTTGACGAGCATCTGATGTTCTTCAACAGTCCCCGCTCGGGAGGCTGCGGCGGCGCTGACCTCTACGTCGCTCGGCGCAAGAACAAGCGCGACGACTTCGGTTGGCAGGCGCCGGTCAACCTCGGGTGCACCATCAACAGCCCGGCTAACGACAACGGGCCGACCTACTTCGAGGACGATGAAACGGACACTGTCACGATGTACTTTAACAGCACAAGGCCAGGAGGCATAGGTCCTCAAAATATCTACGCGAGTACCCTAGGCGGCGACGGTACGTTCGGTCCCGCCGTCCTGGTCCCTGAGCTCAGCAGCCCACGAGTTGACGGCCGCACAGCCATTAGGCGTGATGGCCTGGAGATGTTAGTCTCGTCGAATCGCCAAGGTTCGATTGGCGGCAGCAACGACCTGTGGGTTTCGACGCGAACAACGACTTCGAGTGCCTGGTCAACGCCACCGGTGAACCTGGGACGGCCGATCAATAGTGAGTTCGATGACGGAGGTTCGGCTCTGTCCGCCGATGCTACAGCCCTCTACTTTTATTCCACTCGCCCCGGCGGTTTCGGCGGCCGGGACTTATACGTCAGCAAGCGAACGAAGCTTCCGGATTAGCACCTTCAACGGCAGGGTCAATGGCCGGTAGTGGTGTCATTTCCAAATGACACCACTACCCAATGGCCTAGAAGGGGTGTCGGGACGCTTTGTGATGGGCAAGAGCGACACCACTCCCCAGAGCGATAGCAGGGGCGACGGCGATAACGACTGAGGTCGCCGCAATCCGCGCGATACCGCACCGAAGCGAGCTGCCTCGCATCGCCGTCGATTTTGCCGAGGACGTTGCAACGGGTCACCAGGCGTGGGTCCTCGCCTTCGGATATCGGCGTGCGTCCCCAGGGCAAAGCGAGGGAGCCGCCCTCGACCCAGAAGCAGACGGTTCCGGGCGCCACGACCTGCCTCGCGTCCCTTCGAGTTTTGCCGTGACTGGAATCTCGAAATAGACTTCCTCGCCCCAGGTTTGAAATCTCGCCTTGATCGGCAGTGCGGCCACGAGCGCTCGCGTGGTCGGCGTATCTTCCAGCACAGCAACCGCCGCGTCTTTCCGCCAAGCGATCCTGATGCGCGCGAAGCTCATCGCGCAGGCTCCCAGTGCTCGATCACCAGCTGCAGATTCTGCGCCCCGTTGAACTCGTTCACCGCGAGCCGGTATGCCGCGCGCACGCTCGAGGGCAGGGGATCCAGCTCATTGAAGCGCATCGCCTCGAGGGTGCGCCCGCCGCGCGCGAGCTTGAGCTTCAGATGCTTCTCGCCGACGACGCGCTGGCCGAGGACTTGGAACTCGTCGCAGAACAGCGGCTGCGGAAAACCCTGGCCCCAGATCTGCTCTTCCAGGAGCTGCGCGAGGCCGAGATCGAGATACGCGGTCTCGAGCGACCCGTCGGTCTCGACCGTGCGTCCGAGCTGCGCCGGCGACAGCCATTCGCGGGCCACGGCTTCGAAGAGTTCCGCGAAGCGCGCGAAATCCTCCGCGCGCAGCGTCGCTCCGGCGGCGGCCGCGTGCCCCCCG
>WNFY01006488.1_pt1 | contig 10731 bp, 13 predicted proteins | sample 5400091 | NCBI WGS metagenome assembly WNFY01 (sample SAMN13153364, study PRJNA577476) | soil metagenome | isolation source: 60 cm soil or saprolite under grassland replicate 1 | place: USA:California | collected 2016-06-15
TGACGCGCGAAGGAAAGGTCGTGGAGGCGAGTGCTAATGCGGGTGGAGCGGCTCCTCCTGGGGGATTTTTTGCCGGTTACAAATCCATGAATACGCACATTCACCTGCTGGAGTCGTTGTCGCAGCTCTATGAAGTCTGCAAAGATGACACGGTTCGCAGGCGACTCGAGCAGATGCTGATGATTGTCCGCGACAGGATTTGCGTCCAGCCGGGAGTGATGAACCTTTACTTCACCAATGACTGGCAGCCGATTCCGGGCCATGATTCCTACGGCCACGATGTCGAGACTGCATATCTAATGCTCGAAGCAGAAGATGTGCTCGGGGTGACGCACGATCTGCGGACCGAGCAGATGGCGAGGATGCTGGTGGATCATGCACTCGCCTATGGATGGGATGCTGATATGGGCGGCTTTTACGAAGAAGGGACAACATTCGGAAAGGCCGAAGACAAGCGCAAAGAATGGTGGGTGCAATTTGAGGGGCTCAATTCCCTTCTGCTGATGCATGAGAAATATGGCAAGGAAACATCCAAGTACTTCGATGCGTTTCAAAAACAGTGGCGGTTCATCACCGAGCACCAGATTGATTCCGAATTTCACGGTGTTTATCAGATGGTCGGGCCGGATGGAATGGCGATGAATACCTCGAAAGGACAAATCTGGAAGGCGGCGTACCACGATGGACGCGCGCTGCTGAATGTGACGGCGCGTCTGAAAAGACTGGCGGCACAGGCCCCGGAGCAGTGATAGTGGTCGAGGGGTAACCGCCAAGCAGAAACTCGGCGCATCACTTAGATTTCCTCGCGTGTTCATTCAGTCCGGAATTCGCCGTCACGCGGAAGAGTTGGCGACAATAGAATTGGGATTTCGCACGGAACGTGATGCGCTTGAGGCGCAGCGCCGCGAGGTGCCCTAGTCTCAGGCGGCCATGGCTGCCGTCGCCGTCCAGACCGGCTTCGCTGCCTTCTTCAGGCCTGGTTTGCTTGTGCCGGCAGAGAAACCCAGATATTCTCTCCTCATCTTCTCAGCTTCAGTGAATGCATATTGATACTGTTGCTCGCAAACAGTCTTCAATTTCCGGCGGAGTTTGCATTGTGCGCCATGATCGAGGACGTCTGTAGCAATGCTGAGCAACTGCTCCCAATCATGCCACTCGCCAATCGAATCTTTGACTGCACCGAGCGCATCGAGGAACTCCTGGTTATCTGAACCTTGCGCCAGCCTGAGCACGTTCTGGAGTTCCTTCACTTTCAGCCGATATGGATGCAAGCTGTTTCTGGTCAGGCGCGCGGGGCTTGCAAGGCCGGCTTCGAGTCTTAACGCAGATGCGGTTGCCTGAGCAGGCGCAGCAGCTGGATCGCAGCTGCGGCCACGGCGTTCACACAATACAGCTTCCAGATCGCAAGATGCCTTCTTCAATCGAGCGCACAGACTTGGTTAAATGGGCTTCTGTGCAAGGAGATCGATGGTGCTATCGGTGTTGGTGAGTTCCACAGTTAACTCCGTCAAACGCCATCGCCCGTTTTCCTTGAATGGCTCGTACCCGAAGACTCCCGCCGCGGGGCGCTTCCTCGAAAAGGAATCAACAATTTGGCTGTCGCTGGGTTTCCCAGCTGCTCTTCTCCATCGAAAAACCCGCCCGTTACTATACGGCAAACTCACTACGATCCTCTGAACTGTCTTTGTCATCTAGATAGGTTCCAGGACCAAACCGGAGACCATATGGATGAGCGAGAGGCTGATTTCAATTGTCGTGTGGTTCCGAAGATCCCGGACAGCCAGCACCTGCGCGGTCTTTCTCGACGGAGTTATTTCACGCGAGTCCACTTGACAAGCAAGTGAAACGTAGTACTCTCTCTTTAGAGAGACCACTTGGATGTCTAATAAAGAAAAAGAATCAATCCAGCTGCTGCAAGGGACACTTGATCTCATCGTTTTGCGCACACTCGCGACGATGGGTCCACAACACGCTTATCAAATTGCCACGCGTCTCCAGCAAATCTCCGATCGGCTGCTCAACCTCAACCAGGGCACTCTCTATCCAGCATTAGTACGGCTGGAGCAGTACGGGTGGATTAAGGGAACCTGGGGAAGGACCGAGAGCAACCGGGAAGCCAAATACTACGAAATCACCAAGGCGGGACAGAAAGCCTTAAAGGAGGAGACACAGGGGTGGAGAAGAATGTCGGCTCTGGTGGAACGGCTCTTGCTCGAGGAGTCTTAGCCATGAAGCACCTGAGACGCATCTTTCTGAAGTTTTATCTGCTTTTCGCCAACTCCAAAGTGGAAGCGGAATTGGCGAGAGAAATTGGCACGCATCTAGCGTTGCTGGAAGACGAATATCTGCGCCAGGGCATGACCCCTGAAGATGCACGACGAGCGGCCAGGCTCGCCTACGGAGGTGTGGACCAGGCGAAGCAACTGCATCGCGACGAGCGGGGGTTTCAAGCGCTGGACCAGATTCTGCAAGACACTCGATATACCTTCCGCCAATTGCGCAGGTCTCCCGGATTTACAGTGACGGCCATCCTGATGCTGGCGCTGGGCATCGGGGCGACGACGGCGATTTTTTCCATCGTCGAGGGAGTACTGCTGCGTCCGCTGCCGTTCGCCGACCCGGATCGTCTGGTCACCCTGGGCGATGTGGTTGAAGGCTCGCACTGCGCGTCCTGCGCTCACTCCAGCACAACCGCCCCCGACATTCGCAATTACATGCGCGACACGCAAAGCTTTAGCCACGTGGGCGGCTATCGCTACAGATTGTTTGAACTATCCGGCGTGGGCGATCCGGTGGCGGTGAATGCGACGCGGATGAGCGGCGAGGTCTTTGCCGCGCTGGGTGTGCCACCGCTGCTGGGGCGCATATTCACACAACGCGAAGATGAAGAAGGCCAGCAAGTGGCGGTGCTGAGCTATGGCATGTGGCAGAGCCGCTTCCACGGCGATGCGAACGCACTGGGGAGCAAGATCTTTCTCTACCGCAAGCCTTACACCGTGATCGGCGTGATGCCGCGCGATTTCGAGTTTCCGCTCAACCCTGGGCATGTGAACCAGAGCGAGCTTTGGCTTCCACTCAGCCTGCAGCCAGAGGAATTTACCGCAGGCGGCGCGGCGTCGTGGAACTCTCGCATGGTGGGGCGCTTAAAGCCCGGCGTCACTGCCGAGCAGGCGCAGAGCGATGCTGAGCGAGTGGCCCGGGAGACGATGCGCGACTATCCGGCCCACATGCGCAGTCTTCGTATTCACGCGGCGGTGACGCCGCTGCAGGAAGATACGGTGGAGCAGGCGCGACCCCTGGTGCGCACACTGTTCTTTGCAGTGATCGTTGTTCTGCTGATCGCCTGTGCGAACCTGGCGGGGCTTCTGCTGGTGCGTGCCATCCGCAGACGAAGAGAGATCGCGGTGCGGCTCGCCCTGGGTGCTCGCGCGGCCACCTTACTCCGGCAAGCCATTCTGGAAAGCATGGTCCTGAGTATCGCCGGTGGCGCGATCGGGCTGGCACTGGCGGCTGTCGCGCTGCGGGTGGGCGTAAGCCTGCTACCGCAGACGCTACCTCGCGTCAATGAGATTGGCTTGGACTGGCCGGTCATGCTCTTCGCGCTGGGAGTGGCGCTGCTGACCGGCTTCCTCTGCGGATTGGCTCCGGCATTTGCCGCAATCAGGACCAGCGTGAATGAGACCCTCAAAGAAGGCGGACGCACCGGCACTTCGGGCAGCGGCCATGCCAGGCTGCGCTCGGCGCTGGTGGTGGCGGAGATTGCCGTGGCGCTGACCCTGCTTACCGCCTCCGGCCTATTGCTGCGCAGCTTCGAAAAGATGCGCGATGTGAAACTGGGCTTCAGCCCTGCCAATACGCTGGCTGCGCTGTACGTTCTGCCGCAACAGCGGTATCGAACCCAATCCGCGATCGACGAATTCACGAAGACTTTGCTGAACGACCTGGGGCAGTTGCCTGGCGTGGAGGCTGTTGGCATCACTTCCTTCTTACCTGCAGCCGGGAATAACTGGGGCATCGCTTTCAGCATTGAGGGTTATGTCCCTCCCAAGGGTGCAGGCTTGAATATGGCGTCGATATCGCTGGTCGAGAGCGATCCCTTCGAAGCGCTGGGAATTCGTGTGCTCCGCGGGCGCGTCTTTACCGAGTCGGATAACGCCGGCTCACAGTTGGTGGCTATCGTGAATCGCAGCATGGCCGAGCGCTACTGGCCAGGCCAGGACCCGATCGGCAAACGGCTGCGCCGGGGCTTGCCGGAGACCTCCACGCCCTGGATGACCGTGGTAGGCGAGGTCGATGACGTCAAGCTGGCGTCCCGCGATGCGGAGAGCATGCCACAGGTATACCAGCCGGTCACACAGACGGTTGCCAGCGAAGGCGTTCTCGCCGCTGCCGGAGAATTGAGCGGCGCAGACGGCTGGATCGTTCTGCACACCCGTATGGCGCCGGAGTTGATGGAGGATACGCTGCGCGCAACCGTGCGGAAGATTGACCCACAGTTGCCGCTCTACCAGGTGCAGACGATGGAGCACGCCATCTCGAAGAGCGAGGCGCCGCGACGCTTCAATACCGTGCTGATTTCCTCGTTTGCTATCGCTGCGGTGCTGCTCAGTGTTCTCGGGATCTATGGCGTGATTGCGTTCTCCGTGGCATTGCGCGAACAGGAAATGGCGGTGCGCATGGCGCTCGGCTGCCAGCGCTCCGGACTGATGCTGGTCATCCTGAGTTCCGGCGCTAGGCTGGCGGCTGTTGGCTGTGGCTTGGGTTTGCTTGGCGCCGTGGCCGCATCCCGTTTGTTGCGTTCCTTTCTGTTTGAAATAAGCCCGTTTGATCCGGGTGTGCTTGCACTTTCTGCCATCGCAATGCTGCTGCTGGCGCTGGCAGCTTCTGCACTACCGGCCAGACGCGCAACGAGTACGGATCCCATGCTGGCTTTGCGAGGCGAATAGGAAGATGCCGACTCATCAAGCAATCGTGGATCCCAAGAGGTCCGATTCTGATTGCCGGCCAGATCACGGGCAAAACGGAAGTCAACTGTTGTTAACAAGGCACTCATTGACCACAGCCAGCCGTCACGGATGGGGTTTTGAGTGTAATCGGGATTAGCACTCATTGATCCCTGCTATGATTCCGGCGGCTTCAGACCCTATTCGTCTTTACGCAGCCTGAACTGTGCTTGATGGTTGGGCTTCGCGTACAAGGGACTCAATATACTTCCCCAACGCCATTTCCATTTCGAATTTGCATGTTCAAAGCTGCCCGCTTTAACATTGATAGAGGGTTGCTCGCAGCTGCCGTTCCAGCCGTCATCCGTGAGCCAGAACTTGCATTCAATACGTAGAAACGGCGTCACCCGAAGCGTTACGAGCATCAGCCGTGGCTGGTCGGAAGTAATTTTCTGCCTGCGAACGCGGTTAACGAACTCGAAATGTGGCAGGCTGAGAGTTTCGATCCTGAGGAAATCGACAAAGAATTCGAGTGGGCCGAAGGGTTGGGGATGAACACCATGCGCGTCTTCCTGCACGACTTACTCTGGCAGCAGGATGCCCCGGGCTTTCAGCGCCGAATAGATACTTTCCTGACGATTGCATCAAGGCACCACATCCGCCCGATTCTTGTGCTCTTTGATTCGTGCTGGGACCCAAATCCCAAGGTCGGCTCGCAACATCCTCCCATTCCCGGAGTGCATAATTCCGGATGGGTCCAGAGCCCGGGCGCAAAAGCGCTCGCTGATCCGACTCAAGAAAGTACGCTACGGGACATTACGTGGAGGGACTGGTTGGCGCTGTCGCCAACGATTCACGCGTCCTGGTGTAGGACGTATGTAATGAGCCGTCGAACACCAACGGTGGCGCTTACGGCAAGCAAGAGCTGGACCAAATATTCGCAGCTATCTTGGACTCACTCCTAACGCGGAGACTTTGAAGCTTTATAAGAACCTCGGAAATGGAACTTTCCGAGACGTTACTGCAGAAGTTGGCCTGGATCGGGTGTTTATGCCGATGGGATCGAATTTCGGTGACATAGACAACGACGGCTGGCTTGATATTTATCTCGGCACCGGCAATCCCTCGTATGGATCTCTGCTGCCTAATGTGCTGTTCCACAACAAGGAAGGCAAGCTCTTCACCGATGTAACTGCTGCCTCGGGCACAGGAGAACTGCACAAGGGACACGGTGTGGCATTTGCCGATATCGAGCGGAACGGCAACGAGGATTTATTGGCAGAAATCGGCGGCGCGGTTCCAGGCGACTCCCACGCTTTTCGGCTCTTCCAAAACCCTGGCAGTGGAAACGATTGGATCAATCTCAAGTTGATTGGAGTGAAGAGCGCACGCTCGGCTCTAGGGGGCCCGCATTAAGGTCATGGTGGAAAATGAAGGCACCGGGGCACGCTCGATTTATCGCACTGTCAGCAGCGGTGGATCGTTCGGTGCTTCTCCGCTCGAGCAACATATTGGCTTGGGGAAATCTGCGCACCTCCTTAACATTGAAATATGGTGGCCCGCCAGCAACACTCGTCAAAATTTCACGAACGTTCAGAAAAATCAGTTTCTGGAGATCAAAGAGTTCGCCACCAGCTACACCCGTCTCGAACGAAAATCGTTTCGTATCGGTGCAGCAAAATCGCCCAACTAGCAACGATTGGACGCACGAATCGACAAAGCTTAGAATTCCTTAGTCTTTGCCCCAAGGAAGTGCGACTCCCGCGGGCACCGGTTTGCCGAAATCTGGCGTGCCGTCGGGCTTCCAGGTAAACGGCTGAGCTCTTGGCGCGCGATGCCAGCCGCAGCCTTGGCCCGGAGCAGAATTCGCGTGATATAGGATCCAATCCCTTCCGTCAGGTGATTTGAAAAACGAATTGTGCCCGGTTGCGTACGCGCCAGCTGCCGGAGATTGCTTAAAAACCGACTGGTGCGACTTCGTCCAAGACTTGGCGTCGAGTAAATCACTTCCGGAAAGGGCGGTCAGCATTCCGAGCGCGTAGTAATCTGTCCAGCACGCGCTGGCCGAATATGTAAGAAAGATTTTGTTCTCGTGCCTGAGGACTTCGGGGCCTTCGTTGACGTCGATGTGTGGAGGATTTCCGGGCAGCACCTTGGGATCCACGTCTCCAACCTTTTCCCATGGATACTGCGGCGTAGAAATAAGTGTACGTTGCCCTTCGACTGTCCATGGATTTTTTAGCCGGGCAATATAGATACTTTGTGTGCCATTTTCGTCGCCTTCCCATCCTGACCAAATCATGTACAACTTTCCGTGATCTTCAAAGACACTAGCGTCAATTGCCCACTTATCTGACGCGTCAGAAATTCTCCCTTTCATCTCCCACTGCCCTTGAAATGGATCACTGTTTGAATTTTCCAGGACGAATATGCGGTGAGTTTGGTTGTCTCCAGCATCGGCAGCGAAGTAGATGTACCACTTCCCTTCCAGAAAATGAATTTCCGGAGCCCAGATATCATGCGAATACGGCCCGGTTGCGGGAGGAGTCCAGACAATCTTCTTAGGCGCCGAACCGATCTCGGCCATGCTGCGTGCCTTCCATAGCGTGAGATTTGTGACCGTGGTGTTCATGTAATAGTAAAAACCGTCCCTGAATTCCACCCACGGATCGGGGCCCACTGGAAGGATGGGATTCGTAACAATCTTCACAGAGGGGGCCTGAGCCGAAGCAACTATGCCGGAGGCAAGAAACGCGGTAAGCAAACAGAATCGTAGAATTTTCATGCACCCTCCAAATGGAGTTCCGCTCGGCGGTGTTGGATAGTGTCCTCGTCGGCCCGCGAGCCCCGATAGTCTACTGCTCTTGCTCCCCCCAGGTTGAGCACGCTCTGCTCGATAACGGCAAGACTCAGAATGCCATCGCTATTTTCAAAGCCAAGTTACACCAGTGCCGGAAATCTGCCAGCGCATACGACGGCATTGGCGAAGCATGTTTGCGTTCCGGGCAGAAGGTTATCGCGATCGAAAGCTACAAAAATGCGCTCAAGCTAGATCCACATGATCAGAATGCGACTGAAGCCCTCAGGAACCTCAAACAGGATTAGTAGGCATGGTCGCAGCGCAGTACAACCGAGGCCGAGCACGGCTCAGACAAAGGAAACCCTGGCTTTGAGAATACGACCCTTCGCACCGCGCCACTTTCGTACAGGCCAAGATCGAACGCGTCAACAAGTGTTGGGCTCCGCTGCCAGCAGCGCAAACGTACCGGACCCTTGGAGCAATTTGTAGCGGAGGCGGCGGTGTGAACAAACCGCCGCACGCGCTTACGGCTGAACAGGTGGCAGTGTGTCCGAACCGGATGCGTTCAGGCAAGTAGGATGACCAAACCCGCCAGCGCTGATTCCGGTTCCTCCATCGGGATTCGGCGTAATATCGAAGATGATATTGTCCGGACGAGCGGGATCGCCGGACACCCCACCCACTCCCGAGAGGTGATCCAAAGCGAGATTTTTCCGAACCCGCCAGGCAATGTTATGGTCCGCGCAGGAAGTATCTCCGCTTACCCCGATGCCGCCAACGATTTTCTTCCCAGGGCCGTACAGCGCGAGCCCTCCACCGAAAACGTTCACCCCACCAATCTTATTTCCAACCATCGAATCTTGGATCGTACCGTAGTTTGATGCGGGTCCATCGTAGGCAACCTTAGTATCCACTGGGTTACTTTCCTGCAGCCCAAAAAGACTGCCGCCGGGTTGCACAGCTGAATACAGATTGGCAGTAGATAACGCCAAGCCGCTGGGCTGTCCCGAGCCGCCGCTACTGGAAGTGAAATCCAGACTGAAAGCAGTCGCCGTATTGGCTTTCTGAGCAGAGATTACCCGGCTGCCTGGCCACTGTGCGCCACGATTCACGCCACTGAATGCCACCGCGCACACCACGCCGTCCCGGTCCACAATTGTTGCCCACATCTGATTGTTGAGACCGCTCGTCTCGGTGGAAGTCGCGGCATCAAGTGCGGCTTTTAGCGTGCTGAAGTTGGGGAGATTGTCGCAAGCTTTATTTGTAGCGTCTTTAGCTATACCGCTCGAGGCTATCAACAAGACTATGAGAAGAGCTGCGGGGCGCAGCAATCGCTTCGTTGCCATGATTGACTCCTATATTGGAATTATTTGGCTGACTTGAACAGCGGCATAAATCTAGCATAACTGTGTGATCGAGGCGGAGGTGGCGTAGCACGTGTCAATTGAGCGCACCTCTCCGATATTCCTGTTGGCGGCAACCCAGTAAGCAAGATTTTGATCACATCATTCGCTTCGCAATCGTGGCTACTATCTCTGGGATCTGGTCAGCCGAGCACAGCATGAATGATGGGGAGCACCAAGGAGCGAAACACAGAGCTTATCTCCGAAGGTTTGAGCCGGCTTCGCCGGTCTAGCCACCACGTTAGAACCGTGAAAAAGCTTGCCGTGACGTAGTTTCAAACAATTCGACTGGACCTTCCGCACCAGCTGTCTTGAGTTTCGCGATTTCAGCCTTGCACTCCCGCGCGGTATCAGCTCATCCAAAATTTCCTGCAGGCTCTCTCGAACCGCAGGCCAGTCCGCGGTACGCAAAAGAGGGTAGTAGACGTTTCGGTATTGGCGTGCTGAAACATTGCGTCGCTAAAAGCGATGACGATTTCATGGCGCTTTGCGGATGCTCGTTTCTCGTTCAATCTCGGCACTTAGTATCTCGCGAAGCTCATCGAACCCGAAAACAAGCAGCTGATCCTTGCTGTCAAAATGCACATACTGAATCTCATGGAGCGTGTATTGATCTTGCTGGATGTTCCAACTGGAATGCGAGTGAGAGAGTTGTTGGCCGTGAAGTGGCGAGACTTCGACTGGAAAAAAAGACGCTCAACATCTACAAATCGATCTGGCACCAGCATGTCGGTCCTGTCAAAACCGCTGCGAGCGAAAAGGTGATGCCACTCGACGACGAGATGATCTCGGATCTCCAACTCTGGAGAATGGAAACACCTTATGCGGACCAGGACGACTGGGTGTTCGCCAGCTTCAGGAAGAAGGGCCGGCAACCATTGTGGCCTGAGGCTCTCATGCGGACATTCGACCAGCAGCAGCACGTTCCGGGATCAACAAACATATTAGCTGGCACGTATTTCGGCATAGCTTCTCGAATCTGCTAATAGCCAAGGGAGAAGATGTGAAGACAGTGCAGTCTCTGATGCGGCACGCGAACAGCCGGATCACTCTCGACATCTATTCCCAGGGGGTGGATCGCAAGAAGAGAGAAGCGCAGTCGAGGGTGGCAGACATTTTCCGAAAGAAAGCGGCTGCGATCAGCTAATGTGTATCGCGATACACAATCCAGATTCTCGTACATCGTGCAACTACTTTAGAATCTGGCGGGGACGACGGGACTCGAACCCGCGGCCTCTGCCGTGACAGGGCAGCCTGACGCTTCCCACAAGCCCGTTTCTGGATAGCTTCCGGTTGGCCGACAACACGTCAGGAAGGTGGGATCTCGGTTTTTTTCGGCACCAGTTTTCTCCGACGGTACTGGCGTCAGGCCGCAGACCGCATGTCGAGCAATCACGAATACCGAGTATGTGCACCGCTTGCCATGCGTAATTGTTTTTGTTGCCCCGCTTGTGGTAGAGAAAAGGGGATGGTTTGTTTGAGGGAATTGATACGTAGCTTGACGGCAGCACTGCTGATCGCGATGTTGGCAGGCGTGGGCTTGCACAGCGCCAGCGCAGAAGATAACGGTCTCGAGCGCACGCCG
>WNFY01007407.1_pt1 | contig 10730 bp, 7 predicted proteins | sample 5400091 | NCBI WGS metagenome assembly WNFY01 (sample SAMN13153364, study PRJNA577476) | soil metagenome | isolation source: 60 cm soil or saprolite under grassland replicate 1 | place: USA:California | collected 2016-06-15
TGTACGATCTTTCCGTCGACGCTGACGCGATCGTGGGCGGGATCGATGCGTGTCCCTTGCGTCGTGACGGTGGCGCCGTTGACCTGGACGCGCCCGGCGGCGATCAACTCTTCGGCGTGGCGGCGCGAGGCAACACCGGCATGGGCCAGAAAGCGCGATAGACGCTCGCCCTCGTTCTCGGTCATAAACTCAATCTCCTCCCCATCATGCATACCTCGCAATGCTTCTCCTGACACGTCTCGCGATAGACATAATGCAGACCCTGCTGGCGACAACTGCCGCTCGGCTCCGACGCCAGCTTCAATTGCGCACTCATCATACGTGTAACACTATTCGAGGGCAGGCCCGGATGCGTCTTGTAGAGTGCCAGGGCCTGTTCGTTCAGCAACGGATCGCGTTCCAGCAGCGCGACGGCGGCGGCAAACGGCAATACAACGTTGCAGATAAGTATATCAGTGCGCGCAACACTTAGCCCGGTCTCGCAAAACACCGCACGCAACGCGGACAATACACGCTGTCCGTCAGCAGGTGATTGAGTAGATTGCAGCCTGGAACGCAATGCCAGCCAGAGGCCAGAGCCATGCCAGCGCTTCACCAGGAGATGCAGGCTGCGCATACGCCCGGCATCGAGCGGGGTGGGCGACGCCGCACGCCCTAGCGGCTCGGGCACGTGCTCTCCCCTGCCGAGCAGACGCTGACCGAGGGCACGGAAGAAGGCACGATCGCGACCATAGCCCAGTCCCTCGGCGAGGGCGGGGAGCAGGCAGGTGTCGTAGAGATCGTATGGGGACGCAGCAGCGCTCGCGTGAAGCTGCTCGACGAACGCGTGCGCCTTCTGCTCGAAGCGGAGCAGGCCGGCCTGCTCCAGGAGCCTATCGCGCTCCTCGTTGCTTATATGTTGTAGAGCATGATGACACGGCCAGTTCACCTTGCCTGGTGCCACAGCATCGGATAGAGACGTTTCACCTCTGGATGGCAGGTCGTACAGCGAGCAGATGGGCACATGCAGGCCGTCCTGGCGCGTGGTGGGCGCGGGATCATCGCATAGGAGAACGACGTGCAATATGACGTTGTTGTAGCGGGGATCGGTATGGTGTCGATGGACGACCCAGTCGCTGGAACGCACGTGAAATTCGACATCGCCAACGTACCTCACGAAGAAGAGTTGATAGGTGCCTCCATTGCTCAAGGGTAGCAGGCTACGAGGAGGAAGCGACCACCAGTAGCGGGCCACTGCCTCCTCGTCGGGAGATGCCGACGCGTAGATCTCGCGAACACAGGTCGCGCTCAAGATTGCTCCGGGTCTACGCGCGGTAGCTTTTGTGTATCTTCGCCACCTTCGTCATCCTCGTCTTGCTCAGAATCAGCGTCCGCACCGTCCAGTTCGAGATCTACATCGTCCGTCTCCGTAGCCGCGAGAGCGGGCTCCTCTGCTGGCATGGGATACGCGGAGCCGTATTCGTCGCGCTCATGGCCTTCGCCCGAGGCGAGGGCCATCCCCTCCGCAACCTCGGCTTCGGCCTCAGCGTTCATCGCCGCAGTGAGCGCGCGTTCCTCGGTAGCTTCGGCATCGGCGAGGACTGCATGGGCATGCGTCGCATCGCGTTCGGCGGCCATCAGCGCGGCGGCGGCCTCGTCGCCAACCAGCGCGCCATTGCGAATAGCCAGTCGAATGGTCCCCAGGACTCGATCGGCCTCCAGCGCGGCGCGGCGGGCCTCGCGCGTACGGGCGCTACTCGCCTCGGCCAGGGCTTCGGCCTCGGCGGCGGCGATGGCGGCGGCATCCGCAATGATCATGGCGGCGACCGTCTCCAGGGTCTCTTCCTCCTCATTGATCTCCTCCACCTGCACGATCTCCAATTGCGTTGGATGCGTGTATGTATGCACTCCGCCTGCTTGCAGATCAGAGCGATCAGCCGTTCCTCTGATCGAGGATATCTCTACTACGCCTTGTACCTCCCCGTTGAGCGGTGCGGCTTGTACCTGCTGTGCCTCTTGAACCGAATCCGCCAGGATGTCTGGTTGCACGGCGTTGATAGGGGGCTCTTCCTCGCTCTGCTCCTCTACGGCGTCCAGTTCGCGCTCTTCCTCGGGCGGGATGGCGGCGATGATCTGCTTCTCTTCCGCCGTTAGCTTCACCTCCTCATCTGTCAAAAATCCCTCTGACTCAGCCGCCGCACGCTCAGCCGCTCGTGCCGCTCCTTCGGCTTCACGAGCGTAAGCGGCGGCTTGAGCGGCCTCATCTTCAAGCTGTTCGAGCTCCTGCATCAGGTGGCGGGCGGAGCCGATCTGCTCCAGATACTCTGCAACATCCTCCGCTCGCTCGATGGCTTCGCGCGCCGCCTCTTCTGCCGCTTCAGCCACGGCTCGCGCCTCTCTGGCACGCAGCACGGCAGGACTGAGGGTATGGGTGACAGGAACCTCCTCCTCGTCTACTTCCTCCTCGTCGAGCGGTGTGTCGACACTGGCGGAGAAACGCTCTAGAAATTGCGGCTCGGCCTCGCCAGCGAGCATTTCATCAGCGACGCTTTCCAACCCGGCGGGTTGTTCGGGAAGCGTATCCGCTTTTGAAGCTTGCTCTACTGACGCCGGTTTAGAGCCTGCACTTTCTTCCTTACGCGTTAAAATAGGAACCTCGGCAACTTCAGTCGATATACGATAAGAAATCGGCGGCGCAACAGAAGCTTTTGCGGCTGGCATCGCAGTCTGCGGCGCCTGTGTGGCACCCGTAACCTGCATAGATGGTTTCTCTGGCGTCGTCTCCGTGGGGTGCGCGGCCTTTCTTGTAGCGGACTCAGCCACAGTGGGAATCAATGTGACTATCGTGGAAAGAGGTGCATTTAACGCCCTCATTTGCTGATCGACGATGTTCAGCCGACTCTCCAGGCGTTGTACGCGCTCCACACGCTTGCGGAGTCGAGTCTCGGCGCGGCGCAGGCGTTCCAGGGCGTTATCCTGTGCCTGTTGTGCCTCCAGCAGTCGATCACGCAAGCGCTTCTCCTGTTTAAGCAGCTTCTTCTGGCTGCCTGTCTGATCCTCGTTTTGACGTCCCTTATCACTCACGTCTCTATCCTCCGGGCAACGATGCCGTTCTTCATTTTCTTCATATTTTCGGGTGTTCTTCATTAGCCCACGATCAAAACCTACTATAAAGCATCCTTAGTGCAATTTCACTTGACCTCTTCGGGTTTCGTCTGTATAGAAACTATACACCTTTTTCTTTCTATAGAGGAGAGTTCTGGTACATTTCCGCCATTTGTCCCCCTCTTGCACCGACCCTCATAGATGAAGACGCTTCTTTACTTTTTATTGCGTAACTCTTCAGGACCCCTCGCCGCCTGCGGCGGCTCGTCCCGGTTTGGTGTAGATGGTGTGGTTTGCGGCCCCGGGCCGCAAACCACACCATCTACACCAAACCGCTTGTGAAGCGCCTTTGGCGCTGACGAGTCCTGAGGAGTTACTTTACTTCTTACTTTTTGCCTTCTTTACTTTTTTCCCATCGCTAGCGCCGTCCTGAAGCACTTCGGCCAGTTCGTTGAGGCCCGCCAATGAGTCGGGCGCGCTGTGCAGGCGATCTTGCAAGACAGCGCCGAAGTGGGGGCGCTCATACAAAACCTCGGTGCGGCGCGAGAACAACGAACGTTTGGTGATGCGCAGATCGCGCTCGATATCTATCTCCAGGAAGCCATTGTCTTTCTTTCCAGAGGTGTCCAGCAGGGAGCCGGCGTTGCAGCAGAGCAGGCGGTGGCGGCCATCGGAGAGCTCCCACACGTGGCTGCGATGGATATGGCCACAGAAGAGGAGATCGACATGCAGTTCGATCAGCGTTTGCAGAATATCGGCTGAGCGGGGCACAACATCGCCGGGCTTGAGCTTCTTAGTGGGAACGGGGAGAAAGCTATGGTGCGCACAGAAGAGGCGTAGCTCGCCGGACCTCCCCTTGTTGAAGTGCTGCACCGTCAAATCCATCTGGCGCGGCGTGATCTCGGGCGTGCTGTTGAGACCCACGGCAGCTATGTCTCCAGAGCGATAGAAAAACTCGGTCGCAAGAAAGTGATCAAAAAATTTGCCCTGTCTGCCATGATTGACGTCCTCTAGAGAATCCATCTCGTCGAGCATGGAGACGGGCTCGGGATGCGTGAGCAGGAAGTATTCAAGGTCGCTGCGCTCGGCAGGGACGGGCACTATCGTTTTTGCCAGGTCGCGATTCCCAGGAATGAGGAGCACCGTGCAGAAATCGAGCGAGCCCACAAAACGCTTCACGCGCAAGAATTGCTCGTCGAGGCCATCGTTCGTCAGGTCGCCGGTGATCAGGATCAGGTCGGGATATAGCGCCGCAAATTGCCGTTCAGCTTCTTTCAGGAGCGCCCAGGTTTCAGGCGCTTCCCGGTAATGAATATCGGAGATGTGTAGAATCTTCATTGTATGCTCCTTCGCGATGTCCTATTATGTAAACGTATTGTTCTCCACAGAAGTATTCATTCCGGCTCTAACAAAAGGTGCAGCAGGGCGCGCCGCAGGGTGGCCTGCACGTGATCGATCGACTGGTCACCCTCTACAACGGTAAAGTTGAATTCTTTTTGCATGCATTGATACTGGCTATACATTTTCATCTCGAAGTCGCGAAAGCTTTCCATCGTCTCGGGAGCGAGAGGCGGTAACTGAACAGTAGCTGCCGCGCGCTCAAGCTGTTTCTTCTGCTTCTTTTCGCCACGTTTTTCAGGTCTCTCTACCGCTACGACGCGCTGCTGGAGGGCGACGCGCCGCCTTACGGCCTCCTCTGGACTGATATGCAGGTAGAAGACGGCATCTGGTTCTACAGTAAAGCGATAGAGGTTGCGCACCCACTCCTTATCCAGTCCACGCGCCTCGTCGCGGGCAAACGCCGTATACACATAGCGATCGGCCAGCACGATCTCGCCACGCTCCAGCGCGGGCCTGATCACGCGCTCTGTGCGGTCGAGGTGATCGGCGCAATAGAGCAGGCTATAGGCCAGGGGGCGCAGCGGTGATTTTGTGCGCGCGCGCGCCAGCACATCGGAGATGAGGGGAGAGGTACGCCAGGCGGTGGTGGTTACATGATAATATTGAGCGCTTAGCCAATCTCGTAGGAGGTGTACCTGGGTGGTGCGGCCCGAAAGGTCGATACCTTCCAGAACTATCAATCTAGCACGTTCGGGACGAAGCAGCGGAGTAGCAGAGGAAGTGAAATGCTCATCCTCTCCACTTATCCGCCGCTGCTCATTTTCCATAACATCTTCCCTTTACTCGTTCTCACCTGGTAAGACGCGCAGCAGCGTCTCGCGTAACAGGCGCTGCTGCTGCTTGACTGGCAATGTCGCATCCAGACAAAAGAGCGCAAAATCATCGATCATTGCTTCATACGCATGCAAGACATGCTGCTGGAAACTACGAAAACTTCCCTTTGGATCGGCATGCGTGGCCAGATCCATCCCCGAATGCTGTTCGTATTTCAGCAAAGGATGAGCACCCGACGAACGGCGCAGAGCCTCTTCGGCGCTGATCTGAAAGTAAACGCTCAGGTCCGGGCGCACCGCGAACTGGTACACATGCTGAACCCATGCGGACTCGACGCCACGGGCCAGGTCGCGCGCCAGGGCAGTGTAGATATAGCGATCGGCCAGCACTACCGCGCCACGCTGGAGGGCCGGGAGGATATGGCGCTGGTGCATCTCGGCGATATCAGCGGCGTGCAGCAGACTCAGCAGTTTCGGATTCATCGCCCCTTGCTTCCTACCAACTTTGAGGGCGCGCTTGATGAGTTTTGAGGAGTTCCATTCGGTAATAATAACTTCGTAGCCTTCCGAGCGCAACCAGAAGCTGAGCAACTGGATCTGGGTACTTTTACCTGAGCCATCCAGTCCTTCGGCGGCAACGAGTCGCCCTGGATAGTGATGAGGCGCCAGAAATGAGGAGTTTCCTGCCTGCCTGTTCAGATCTATAGCCATTAAAACAGTTAACCTCCTGTTAAGAGGATACCGCAAAAGGCAAGAGATTGCAACTCACTCTTCAGATGTATAGTAGAGGCCGACGACATCGGACACGGAAACCGCGTCCTCGTCGCGTTCGAGAAGCGTGATCGGGTCGCCAGCCGCAACCTCGCCCTCCTCCAGGACGGCGAGATAGAAGCCGGTGAGACCGCTCTGCAAGAAGCGTTTGAGGATGTCGTCGCGCTGGAACTTGAGACCAAGCTTATAGCAAGGGAGCCGGGGCCGGGTCACGACGACCGTGGCAGAACCGACGCGGAACTGATCTCCAATATGCACCGTCTTTTCTTCGAGTCCTTCGGTTGTGAGGTTCTCTCCGAACATGCCCCAGGGGAGATCCATCGTGGGAAATTGCGCGCGCCAGTAGCGATAATGCTCAACGGGGTACACGTAGATCGCCTTCTCGAGACCTCCATGCACGAACCGGTCTGATTGACGGTCGCCGTCGAGGTTGAGTCGGCGTGCTACGATGCGGCCTGCGACGGGCTCTTTGAAGATACTGGTGAGAACCGTTCTTCCTTTCCAGACAACCTCGCGTGGCTGCCCAACATTGACGGAGATGACGCGCATCGGTGATGGTGATTGCATCTTGTTCCTCTCTATGCCTTCGAGGCGTTATCAACTCGCACAGTGGCCTTAGCAGGTATAGCAGGCTTGCGCGTCATCCAGGCGAAGGCCGAACCGGCCAGGAGCAGGTAGCCAGCGTAGAGGGCGACCTGTAGTGCAGTGGGGGCATCGGCATAGCCAACGAAGGTATGCAGAATATCACCTATGGTACTGTCCTCGCTCAGGAATTTCGCGGAGTTCCAGAGCTGCGCGGTGCCGAAGGTGATCCAGCCCAGTTCTTGCATATTCTGAATGGCGTTCGCGAACAGACCGGCGGCAAAGACCAGGAGCAGGATGCCCATGACACGAAAGAAGACGCGGAAGTCGAGCCGGTAGCCCAGGCGATAGATCAGCCAGCACAGAACCACCGCGGCCAATAGTCCGAGCAGAGCACCGAGCAGAAGCCAGAGGCCGCTTGTCTGGAACGCCAGGGCGAGCGAGAAGACCGCCGTCTCTAAGCCCTCGCGCCCGACCGTGAAGAAGGCCAGCAGGCCGAGGCCAAAGGCTGAACCGGCCTTAGCCGCCTGTGAGGTGAGCTCTTTCTTCAGGGAGCGGCTGTGACGCTGCAACCAGAAGGTCATCGAGGTGAGCAGGACGACCGCGACGAGATAGGTGATGGTCTCAAAAATAGTCTGGAAGGTCGAGCCATCGTATTCGCGGATCGTTGCGTAGAGAATTGCACCGCCGCCCAGGGACGCCAGCGCGGCCAGCCCTATGCCGATCCACACGGCACGCATCTGCTGCAACTGCCCCAACTGGCGCAGCGCGGCAAATAGAATACTGACGATCAGGCTTGCCTCAAGCCCCTCGCGCAAGAAAAGCACAAACGCGGCCACTAATCCTGCTATCATGATACAATACACCCTCTCTTCAGTGAGTTATGAGCATCCTCCAGCCCATTAAATCCTAGTTGAACACTCAGATATTAGCACGGGCTAATTGGAAAAGTCAAGATTTAAAGCTGTACTACTTCTTCACGATGCAGGAAATTGTGAGCAGAATGGAATTTCCCTGATCACCTGGTTGTGACGATTCAGCGCCTCGAAGACATAAAACGCGACCATTTTCTGTTATAATGAAGGGACATCTGGAATAAGTTTTCTAATGCAATCAATAGCAACGCGCAATGCATTAAGGATAACGCTATGCCCGAAGAGCGAAAACTTGTAACGATTCTCTTCGCCGATGTGACCGGCTCAACGTCGCTTGGCGACACGCTCGACCCCGAAGATGTACGCGCTCTGATGAGCCGCTATTATAATCATGCCCGTCGCATTATTCCTCTCTACGGTGGTACTCTGGAAAAGTTTATCGGGGACGCGGTGATGGCCGTCTTTGGCCTGCCACAGGCGCATGGAGATGACGCCGAGCGCGCTCTGGCGGCGGCACTGGCCCTGCAAGAGGCTGTGAGGACGGACACACTACTGGCACAATCCTTCTCGCTGCGCATCGGGGTCAACACGGGCGAAGTGATCGCCACCAATGACTCCTCCCGCGGCGACTTCCTGATCACGGGCGACGCGGTGAACGTAACGGCACGCCTGCAGCAACATGCCAATTCCGGCGAGATTGTGGTGAGCGAACGCACCGTCAACGCGGGTCGGACAGCCTTCCTTTTCGAAGATGCACACCTGGTTGAACTGAAAGGGAAGCGGCAACCCTTGCGCATTTACACGCTCAAATGTGCGCGCAACACGCGCAAGGTCGAACGCCCGCCATTCGTCGGACGCAGACAGGACCTGCTGCAGCTTTCGGTCTTGCAGGCACGAGTGATTGAGGAACAACAACCGCAGCTCGTCTCGATCCTGGCGCCAGCAGGGACGGGGAAATCGCGCCTGTTAGAGGAGTTTCTGAGCCGCCTCGATCCAACGGATGGCTTCAAGATAGCCACAGTACGCTGCCTGCCCTACGGCCAGACGCTGACCTATTGGCCTCTGCGTGGCCTGCTCAGCGAGCTGCTCGGTGCAGAGGTCTCGCGAGATGGGGTGATACAGGTCTTTCTAAGCGTGGGCTATACAGAGGAGGATGCAGCACATATAACGGACCAGGCGCTGATCGCGTTGGGCGTCGAAAAGGAAGGCACAATCGAACGCGACTGCATCTTCTCAGCGTGGCGACTGCTCATCGAAGTCTTCGCACAGCAGGCCCCGCGCGTTATCATCGTTGAGGACCTGCACTGGGCCAGCGATAGCCTGCTCGATATGATGGAATATATTATTCGTCTGCGCATTCAGGCACCCGTGTTACTCGTCACCTTAAGTCGTCCAGAACTGCTGGATCGCCGTCCCACCTGGGGCGGTGGCCGCCAGAACTTTACATCGCTGGCGCTACAGCCCCTGACGACGATCCAGACGCGCGACCTCGTAGAGCGACTCGCGCAGCATCTCCCCGCCGAGACACGCGAACAGATCGTCGCGCGGGCGGGCGGTAATCCCTTCTTCGCGCTCGAACTGCTGCGTGGACTCTCTGAACGCGCACTTACGGGACAGAGCGCTACGCCAGATGTCTTGCCCGATACCGTACACGCGGCTATTCTCGCGCGCCTCGACCGTCTCACGATGCAGGAACGCATGGTGCTGCAGGTTGCCTCGGTTCTTTCGCGTCCTTTCCGGCCCGCTCTGCTGCAAACGCTGCTAGATACCTTTAGCGAACAGGAACTCGACGTAGCGCTTGACGGCTTGCTCATACGAGACTTTATTCTGGCAGCCGAAGCTGGTGCTTTTGTCTTCCGGCATATCCTGATCCGCGACGTGGTCTACGGTACCCTCTCGCGTTCAGAGCGCATTCGCCTGCACAGCAAGATCGCGGCTTATATCGAAGCAAACGCGGGAGAGCGCCTCGACGAGTACGCGGAGCTGATCGCCTATCACTACCGGGAGGCAATCGTGTTGTCTCGCCAGTCAGCCATTCCACTCGAAAGTCCGATCGCGCCAGAGCAGGCCATTCGCTACCTCAGACGAGCCGGTGAGCTGGCGGGCCGCTCTGGCGCGTTTGCAGATGCGTATCACCATCTGCGCAATGCCCTGGACATAGCCCCGGAGTCCGAACAGGCAACATTGTACGAACAGCTCGGCGATAGCCTCATCTGGGGCGATAGAACAAACGAAGCTTACGACAGAGCACTGGCGCTGTGGAGAGATAGCGCATCGCTTGATCCGCTTATGGGAGCGCGTCTGATGCGCAAGCTGCTTATCTGCTATACGCGTGGATATGCCAGCCAGGAGCAGGGCAAAGAGTACATACTTAAGCTGCGCACCGATGCCCAGAGATTAGCAGAGGCGGCGGGAAACGAAGATGAGCTCTGGCGTATTCGCGTGACTGATCTCTTCAATTACTTTAAGTACGATCAACCGGCGACAGAAAGCATCGACGAGCTGAAACAGATGGCGCTGAAAGCTGCGGAACACTTCAAATGGAAGGGAGACTGGACAGCTTTCAGCGAGGCCTACGACGGCTATGCCGCGCTCTCCATGCGGGTCGGCGCTTATACAGAGGCGCTGGAGGCATCACGGCAACGCCTGACCGCGCCCGAACTCTCCGCGCTTGAGCGCGGAGACGCCGTCAAGATGATTGCTAAAGCCTATATGCTGCTCGGAGACTATGAAAATGTGATCGTCACGATACAGGAGGCGCTTACCCACGTTCGCCCCGGTCAGCCGCTCGTCCATCTTGGTTCCGGGCTCTCCTATGCCATCAACGCCGCCTTCCTGAGCGGGCGCTGGTCCGTCATCGACGAGATCGTACCCGCACTGGATGAGATGTGGAAGCAGGTACAGTACGATACCGGTGCCATGTCTTATGTCGTAGCGGGCTACTACGATGTTCTCCAGGTCGCCCTGGCGCGCGAGGATCGGACCACAGCAGAGACGGCGGCATCAATATTGAAACACATCTATCCAGATCCGACCTGCCAGGAGCAGATCCTGCTCTCAGCCATCCTTGCCGAGAGCGAATTGAACATTGATGATGGTCTCATCGAGATAGGGTTGCGTCCCCTGCTGGCTGCGGTGATCTTTTGCAACGAACGCGGCCTGGCCGCTCCTGAGTCCCTGCTTACCGCTGTCTGTAAGCATCACGGCCAAAGCTCCGCGCCATCTAATTGCGCCGCGATCGCCA
>WNFY01006159.1_pt1 | contig 10729 bp, 9 predicted proteins | sample 5400091 | NCBI WGS metagenome assembly WNFY01 (sample SAMN13153364, study PRJNA577476) | soil metagenome | isolation source: 60 cm soil or saprolite under grassland replicate 1 | place: USA:California | collected 2016-06-15
CGTGCGGTGATCGAGGTCGCCGCCGGGCCGGCCCCGTTGGCCGTGTGCGTCGCTGTGACCTCGAGCGCGTGGTCGGCGACGATGTCGAGCACGCCGAGCACGAGCGGGTTGCCCGGCGGGGTCTTGCCGACCGCTGCCTCAAGCGCGCAGCAGTCCTCGAGTGTCGCTTCGCCTGGCGCGAGTTCAAGCCGCGCGAAGGGCCTCGCCCGCACCTTCTTCGGCTCGCGCCCGACGGGATCGCCGTGCAGCACAAGCGGCGCGAAGTACTTCACTAGCCGCACCACGCAGGTGGACGGGTTGTAGATCGTTACCGCCGTGGCGTAACGGCCGTCGACAACCGTCTGGCATAGGTCGTGCCCCTCGCCGCCCTTCTGGGTGCCGCAGATCATCTCGACCGAGTGGTGCCAGCGGCAGGCGGGCACGGTGATCTTCACCGGCTTGCTCGCCATGACGACGCCGTCGGCCACGACATCGATGCTGCCCGTGAAGACCTGGTCCTTGTCCGCGCAGTCCTGTACGCCCGTCCAGGTGACATCGAACGGCAAGGTGTGCTCCACGTCGCCGGGCAGCGAGTCGTAGCCGGACGGAGTGATCGAGGTGACGAACTGCGCGATCGCTCCGGTGGGCTGCAGCTCCAGGTGGCCGATGGAGTGTACGGCCGAGGAGATGAGCGAGACCAGCTTGGCGATTATGGTGGCCGTGTTCACGCCGCTGGTGTGCGAGCCACCGGGGGTAGCCGCCGCGATGCGGGTGGCCTGGCCCGCGGTGCCCCCGACGGTACACACGCCGTAGTCGGTGGAGCCGGCGGTCGGGTCGCCGTCCAGGGCGCCTGCGGTTCCTGTATCGGTGCTGATCGCAACGACGGTGATCTTGGGGTCGTTCAACAGCGCCGCTTTGGCGGTGGCCTCGGTGATGTCGGGGACACCGGAGATGGCCTGGCAGATCGGGTCGTGCCCCGGTGCGTCGCCGAACCAGACGAGGATCCGCTTGCTGCCAGGCCGCCAGCCGATCGCCGGGTCCGTCGCGATCTGCTGCAGCGCGAACAACTGTCCCTCGGGCGTGTCGCTACCGTCGCTCGCCGACCAGGCCATCACCGCGAGCTTGGCGGCGGCGACGCCAGCCGCGCCAGGCGTCAGGGGAAGCTGGGGCTGAAACGCGTACGGGTTGGGTGCGGGTATCGGGAAATCCTTGTAGTTCCCCACGCCCCATGCGATGTCGCCAAGGAAGGCCGTGTTGAGGACCGTGTCGATGCCCGCCTGGACCGTGGTGATGATGGGGCCCATGCTTGCCGTGGTGTCGGCAAGCAGGTAGACGTCGGCCTGTGGCGGAACCCCCGATATGGGCACGTGGACCGTGATCGTCTCGTCCTCGGTCGCACATTCAGGAAGTGCCAAGTCGTTGGCCGCCGGGTCGATCGTGATCGGCTGTGGTGGCGCCCCGGCGGGAAGCTCGGGCACGTGCATCTCGGGCGCGAAGAGATCGCGGCCGGCCAGTGCCTCGAACCGCCGCGGCGAGTGCACCGCGCCACTGGCGTCGACCGCAACCGATGCCGTCCGGTTCGGCTGTCCGCGGACGGCGGCATGGACCAGCCGCACCTCTTCGCCGGACGGCAGCCGCGCAGCCACCTCGGAGACGATGTCGATCTCGGTGGTGCCGAGCTGTTCGGCGAGCGCCGACCGCACCGCATCGCCATGGTCGTTTGTCGTTGAACTCATGAAACCCCCCTCTGGAAAGATCCTGACCAGTAAGAGGCGGGCCCCCCGCGCCTGATACAGCCCGGTGCATCGCTGGGCGAGCCGCTGTGAGCCAGAGATGCCGGCTTAGCGGTTCCCGGCCGCGCGCAGCCAAGTCAAGACCGCAAGGACCCGCCGATTATCATCCGGGGTGCGCTGGATGCCAAGTTTGCGGAAGATATCACCGATTGGCGCTTCCACCGTCCGCTTGTCGACGCCGAGAAGGTGGGCAATTCCGGCGTTGGACCGTCCTTCGGCCATTAGTGCGAGAACCTCACGTTCGCGGCTCGTCAGCGACGCGAACGGGTCTGTCGCGTGCTTGCGGTCGATCAGCCGCTGGATGATGCCCTGGTCGATGACGGCCTCTCCGGCCGATATGCGCTCGAGGGCGTCGATCAAGGTGTTAATGCTGGTCACACGGTCTTTGAGCAGATACCCGATTTTGCGGGAGTCGATCTCGATGAGGCGCACGGCGTGCGGGGTTTCTGCGTACGCGGAGAGAACGAGGATCCCCACGTCTGGATAGCGGGCACGCAGGTGCTCGGCGACGGTAAGCCCTTCGTTGGTGAAGGTCGGCGGCATCCGGATGTCGAGGATGGCGACGTCCGGCAGATCGTGTGCGATGCGCGCGAGCAGTTCGGCGCCGTTGGCAGCTTGTGTGCTCACCTCAACGCGGGCGGCGCGCAACAGGAGTGCCAGCCCGTCGCGGAAGAGCCCGGAGTCGTCGGCAAGGGCTACGCGCATGGGATTCTCGCCTTCAGGTGCGTGCCGCCCCCGGGCGGGCTCACGATGTCGAGCTCTCCACCCATGGCATTGACCCGGTCCGCTAGAGCCGCGAGCCCCGCGCCATGCGGATCGGCGCCGCCCTTGCCGTCGTCGTCGACGTTAATGAGCACCATCTGCTCTTCGCAGCGGACATGGACAGCGGCCGTGTGCGCCTGAGCATGCTTCGCCGTGTTCGTCAGCGCCTCGCAGATGACGAAGTAGGCGGTGGCCTCGATCGCTGGGGCAAACCGTCGGCATGTCACGTTGAGACGCACGGGGACCTGGAGGCGTTCGGCAACTTCTTCAAGCGCGGCGCCGATCCCCGAGTGGCTAAGCGCGGGCGGGAGTAGGCCTCGTGCGAGGTCGCGAAGTTCGCTGAGGGCTTCGCGCAGCTGTGTGCCCGCGTGCTCCAGGGCAGCGATCACGGCTGGATCGGTGGCGTGGGTCTGCGCGGCCTGCAGGGTGGCAGCGAGTCCGAGCAATCGCTGCTGAGCGCCGTCGTGAAGGTTTCGTTCCAAACGTCTGCGCTCGGCAAGACTGGCCTCGACGATGCGTGTCCTTGACGCTCGAGTCTCTTTGAGCTTGGCCTTGAGATCAGCCTGCAGTTGTGCGTTCTCTAACGCCATCCGGCTGGCACCCACCGCGCCCTTGAGCAAAGCGCGGTCACGCGCGGCGGATCGGTCGGCGATGATGACGGCCAGCGGTCGGCCGTTGCTCGCGCAGAGGCGAAGGACCATCCGGCCCCGGGGTTGGTTCGGACTCGCTGGTCGGCCGTCGCTGTCGACGTAGGTGCCGCACTCGGGCGCCCAGCGCCAGATTTCGAGCGTCGGATCACGGAGGACCTGGCGGAGCGCCTGGCGTAGTGCCTTAGTTGGATCCGGGCCGGATAGCTGCGCGGTGAGGTCGGCCACCCCGCCACGGGCAATCCCTCGCTGGATCACCGAGATCAGAAACGCCAGAGGAACCGCCAGTTCCGCCGCCCCCTCGATTGTGAAAAGGTCATCGCTGACAGCCGAGAACAAGAACCCGGTCACGACCATCCCGGCGGCGATCGCGGCCACGATGGCCGCCACGAAGACCGGTGTGAGGATGAGCCTGTCCACCCCTTTCGCCCGCGAGAACCTGTTCAGCAGTAATCCAATGAAGATCACCGCGAGTACCAATGCGCCGGCATTGACCACAGTTGAGCCGAGGTCGTACACGCGCCGGTCTGGAGCCAAGCCTGGCCACCACGACGACGTGGCGAAGTGATGCCAGCCGGGGCGTGAGACAACGGCGAGGAAAGCCGGACCGCCGACGAGCCAGAACAACAGCGTTGCGAGGAAGCGCCGCTGATGACGTTCAAGGCGGTGATTCGGGTAGCGAAGCAATGCCCATGCGCCGAAGATGTCATCGAGATATCCGAAAACACTCGCGTACAGTGGCAGCGGCCCGGTGCCCCACTGGTTCAGCCAGCCCAGCGGCCTGCTCACGCCAGCCAGGATCAGCGCCCACGATGTCCCACGCTGGCCGGGTTCGTCCCGCAGAAGAACGCCTGTGATCAGGAAAGTCACCAGCGTGGCCAGATTGACCACAACCAGGATCGTGTGCGAAGACCACAGCGGGCGCTGCGCGAGGGCCTCCAGCACAGTGAGGGTAGGAACGCCTGCAAGCAGAAGCACCCGGCTATCGCGCGCAATGCGAAGAGCAGGACGGGGATCGATTGCCCTGCTTTCCATCACGACGGTCTCTCCTAGCCTTAATAGTAGGACGCTAAGAATGTGATCTTCGGCTCTGTGGAGCGGCTGTTCGTGCCGCAAGAATACACAGCCGGGTGTTCGGAGACTAACGGGAAAACACGTATAGATGCCGTGTGGTTGCCCGTTCAAATGCCATGTGGTTACCCGCTGGCAATGATCTTCTTTACGCTGCAGGTTTGAACACGCGAGACAGCGGGTGCTTCAACAAGCGAGGGGCTCTGAATGAACCGGAAGGTTTTCAACTGTGTGATCATGGCTGCCGCTCTTTCGGGGGCCGCGACAGCCTGCGCGCAGCGCCCTTTCGGCACCGATCGGTTGGCCGCTGGCGACGCGCGAAGGCACCCCAATCTGGCCGTGGCCAGCGCGACGGGCATCCGCTGGGGAAAGCCGGTCAGAATCGATAATTTCCGCGGGACCACGCTCAACCGGCGGCGGTGGTTCATCTACGCGGACCTGCATCCCAGGCCAGGGCATCCCAGGCGCTCGGCCAAGGCCGTCCGCGTCAGGCATGGCGAGCTGCAGCTGATTGGCCATGTCGACCCGAGACTCGGTGACGTCTCAGGCGGGATAGGGGATCGGTTCCACCAGGCCTACGGGCGCTGGAAGATCCGCTTCCGCGCGGACCCGGGGCGAGGCTATGCCGCCGTCGTTCTGCTGTGGCCAAGTGACGAGAACTGGCCTGATGAGGGCGAGATAGACCTCGCCGAGGTGTTCGACTCGACGCGCCAATCGGCAGCCGAGTTTCTGCACTATGGGCACGACAACCACCAAGCAGGCCATCGGATCAAGGCAGATTTCACGCGGTGGCACGTCATAACCGTGGACTGGTTGCCTAGCCACATCACGTTCTGGCTGGACGGCCACAAGCAGTGGACGGTAGTGCGACAGGCAAACCCACGAAAGAACCTCGTGCCAAGCACACCCTTCCGCCTCGGGCTCCAAAACGACCAAGGGTGCAGTGGCTATTGCCACCGGGACAAGACAACACCTAAATACGTGATAATGCATGTCGACTGGGTGAAAATCTACGCTGTCCCCTCGGGCGTGCGCTGAAAAAAGCAGAAACAAATGATCGAGAACTTCTTGCGCCGCCGGCCGAGGGAACCGGCAGGTCCGCATCGTTCACCGCACGCCAAGCAGTCGTCCGGTTCAAGGGATGATCGCAGGCCTGAACCAAAGCGACCGATGACCGCGGTGAGATTTACCGTCGCGGTGACCGCCGGCGCTGTCGGGCTCGTATGTGTAAGCCTCTTGCTCTACGACCTGGTGGTCCACCACCTCGCCGGCCCAGCTCCCATCATCGAGACCCTCATCGCCACCCTAATGGTCGCCGTATGCATTACGGTGTCCCCGGGAAAGGTACGCAGGGCGGCGGCGGCATCCACCGGAGGAATTGGCCTCGCAATTGCAACCGTAGCGATATTCGCAAATGCGCCAAGCACGTCGACAACGAGTATATCGGCCAACACGCCAGAACCAAATACTGCCATGCCGCTTTCCGTGCGTCCGTCACCGGCGCGGGGCCCAGTTCACACACCCGACTGCCCGTTGCCCGCCAGTTCGCCCAAGCTCGGCCGGGTTATATCGCCTGAACCAAGCGACCGCACATCGACAAGGCTGGGTAAGGCGACCATCGACGGTGCCGAATCCGACGACGGCAAACCTGGAATCGGCCCGGGAATGGTGGTCTGTGTCACCGTCAAACGGCCACCCACCCTTGACAGGCAACTATGGCTCGTGATCAGGCTCAACCCGCGCGAAGGACTAAACCACCGCCTTTACTTCCCGAAAGCAAACATCACTTCAACCAGCGGCAGGCACACGCTGACGATCCGCGCTCATTGCCCGTCGCAGACGACACGTGCGGGAGTCGGCAATTCGAGGACACTGATGATCGTCAGCGCGGATGTTTCGGCCGTGCGGAGCCTCCAGCGCAACTATGACGCTGACCAGGCGTGCGATCCCGCGTTTGACAACAGCCCGCTGAGGAGGCGCCTGCCAACCGGAGCCGTGGTCATCTCTAACCAAGGAAACGTCACAAGGACGCGGTGACGCGGTCGGCGTTGAGGTGGGGTGGTCGGCGTTGAGGTGGGGTGGTCGGCGTTGAGGTGGGGTGGTCGGCGTTGATGGAGCTTGTCGCCTCTTGCACGGCGATCGTACGGCTTCGTGAGCGGCTCATTCCTGCACGACGTGAATGCCGTGCATCTCGGCGATCCGGCGGCGTTCCTCGCCAGCTGGGGCGGTGCTCATGTCGCGAAAGTAGTGCTCGATTCCGGCCGGGACGGCGATCAGGAGCAGCCTGGCGGACCCGTCCTTCGCCGAGAACCGGTGCGCCCGCCCGCGGGGCAAGAACACAAAGCTGCCCGCCTTGGCATCGAAGAAGTCGTCGCCGCAGCGGATGGATAGTTCGCCCTCGAGCACATAGAAGCATTCATCCTCGCGGTCGTGGACATGCAGCGGCGGGCCGACGTCGATGCTCGTCTCAAACACACTCAAGGCCCCGTCGGTGGAGGCTTGTGACGCCTTCAGGCTCGGGTCATCGGCGGTCACGCCGGCTCCGGGGCGCGTGGCGTAGCCGACCAGCAACTCGCTCATGGACTCATGATTGCCGAACCCATCCCGCATGCACCACCAACCCCAGCACGGTCTCCGTGTGCGGCGTCAGGCTGGGCGCGGGGCGCGGGGCACGGATCGGGCCGGGCCCGGCCGCGGGCGGACAGGGGCGTCCGAGCGCGGCGGGCTCAAGCACACCGGCCTGTCGTTCGTCACCGCTGGCCGAACGGTGATAATTGCCCGCCGTTTGGCGGTGATTGCTATTGGTCGGCGGTAACTACACAGGTCCAGGGCGAACGCTGTAGGTGCGGCCGACGGGAGTGGTCCATTCCAGATGGCCGGGTTCGGGTTGTTTTAGCCGCCATCCGCTGGCCTGCTTGACTCGGTGGTGGGCTCTGCAGAGCGGAGAGATGTTGCACTCGCACGTTAATCCACCCTTGTCATAGGGAGTTGTGTGATCCAGGTCACACTGGGCAGCAGGCCGTCGGCAGCCAGGAAACGCGCACCGTTGGTCGCGGATCTCGATCAGGTGCCGCAGCCGTTGCGACGGCTGGTAGCTGGCGGTTTCCCGCTCGTGGGCGCATTGCCCAGCCGCGAGCCAGCCCACCCTGATCACGATTTGTGTCCAACCGCCACTGCCAGACCCGGTGCCAGGCCTGACCGGTTCACCACCGGGAGAGCGGTGGGCAGGTTCACGGGCCGAGCCGACGCGGGTGCCGGCCGTTTCGCCCGCGGGCGGGTCGCCGCGGCAGCCGCTGCCATTGTGCCGCTGGCCGCAGCCATGCCCGATCGCGCGCCCGGCTCGGTCGGTCACGGTGACGCACCAGGGCGTGGTGGGATGGTCACCGACCAACCCAGCAAGATCACGGGCGGTTGGCGCGTCTACCGGCCCGAACCCGCCAGCGTGGCCCGGTGCCTCCGAATACCCCAACAGCGTCTCTAGTGGCACCGTAAGGTTCAGCGACCCAGAGGTCGGGATGAGGCCTGCGCTGCCAATCCCGTTGTAACCGCGCAGGTCAGCACCGGCTGGGTCGGCGCCTGTTGGGTCGGCGCGGAATGGGTCAGCACCGGGTGCGCGGGTGCCAGGTGGGTCGGTGCCGGCCGCGCCGGGAACGCTGGTGCCGGGCAAGTCGGCGTCGGGGGCGCCGGGGACGATGGCGTGGGGTGGGTTGGCGCCGGGCGCGCTGGTGCCGGGTGGGTCGGCGTCGGGGGCGCCGGGAACACTGGCACCGGGCGCACCCTCGTCTGGTGCCGTGCCTGATGCGTTGGCACTGGGCACACCCTCGCTCGGCACCCTGCCTGAGGCGTCTGGAGCAGGCGCATCGTCACCGGGCGCACCGTCACCCGGCGCACCGTCACCGGGCTTGGGCTGCCCGGGGGTGCTGTCCGCAGTTTGTGCGTTCTCTGCTCGTGGGGGTGCGTCGGCGGGCAACAAGTCCTCGGCGGGCTGGCCGACCAGCAGCGAGAGGTAGGCGCGTGCGCGTAACTGGTCCATTGTTCCCTCGGCGCCGTTGGCTTTCAGCCAACGCGCGAGCGCACTGATCCGCTTGTCGGCGGCCAGCACTTCCGCCGGGGGCATATCCCTGCCTGCCAGCGCTTTGGTGCCAGCAGGCTCGTCCCACAGCTCAACCCGCGCTTCCTTTTCCGCCCGCTCCCGCCGCCGGAGCGCGGCAGCGGGATCGACCGCGAGCACTGCCAACCGAACAGCCGCCCGCAGCTCCCCAGTGGTCTGCCCAGGCGCCTTCTCCAGGACACGTGCTTCGACCCGCTGGATCAAATGGCGCTCAACACCGGTCGTGCGGTCCAGGATCACCAGCGCTCTCGGCATGTCTATCCGCCCAGCTGCCAGCGCCGCGGCTGTGCCGGGCAAATCCCGAAGCGCCAACGCGGTGTCCGCCAGCCGCTCCGCGCTGCGCCGAGTCATCGTCAGCGCACACCCCAGCTCCGCAGCCGTGCAGTCGAACGGATCACAACCCGGGTCAGTGAGGCCTGCCCCCATACCGCGGCCCTGTTCGCGGCGGGAAAGCAGCTCACTCACCGCGGCAAGCTCGCGAGCGGCTGTCCACGACGACAGCCGCCGCCAGGCCCGCACTACACCGACCAGCTCATCATCGGACAACGCGGGCAGCTCAGCGTCGGCGTCGGCGGCGAACCCCGCCAGCACCGGTCCCGGCTCCAGATTGTCCAGCACGCCGCCGGAGGAAAACCCCGTCCCGGTGGGTTCGCCGTCGCGCAGCAGAAAACCAGCCGGCAGCAATTCTGGCGCGGCGGCAGCCGCTGCCGCCTCAGCCTGCGCGATCAGCAGTTCCGCCGGAAGGTCTTCCTCGGGATCGGACGGTCGGCCGCTGCCCTCACAACAGTCACCGTCGCACAGCTCCGGCTCTATTGGCGGCTCGCCGAAACCTGGCTCGCCTACGCCTTGGTCGATGCTCAGCCGACCGACATCCGCGTCGCTGAGGCCCGGCCCGCCGACATCCCGCTCGCCAAGAACCGGCCCGCCGACATCCGGCCCGTCAAGAACCGGCAGGCCCAAACCGGGCCTATCCGGCGCGCCAGGGCCACGGGCGGCGAGTTCTGCGGCGAGCGCCGCGTCACGCCCGCGCCTCTCGCAATGGCCGCCGCGTGACTGAGCCGCATTGCTCACGGCAACTGTGATGGCATCGGCGGACCGCATCGGCTGAGCTCACCTCCCGAGGGGGTTGACCGGCGATGAAACGTTGCCTAACTATGAATACGAATATTTTAGCGAATTTATGCGGATGGTGTGCGTATATCCACAAGGGACAAGCCGCGTTTGTCGTTATATCCACAGGGCATGCGCAGGGGTTAACCAGGACGGCCGAACCGAGCTACGCAGCCGCCGTTGCAGCTGGCGGGGCGGGTAAGGCGGTGCCCAACAGATGTCCAGCAGCCGCTGAAGCAGCCGCTGAAGCAGCCGCTGAAGCAGCCGCTGAAGCAGCCGCTGAAGGAGCCGCCGCAGCAGCCGCTGAAGGAGCCGCCGCAGCAGCCGCAGGCGCCGCCCAACAGCGGCTCACCGAACGGCCCTAACAGCTATGTGTGCCGTGTTCGTACTGCAGGTTGAGCGTCGCACGCTCCAGCGTCGTCGCCTTCCCGGTTGGTGATCGCCACTCGACATCGAAGCCGTGGTGATCATTGTTCTCGAAGGGGCTCGCACTCATGACGAACGTGAATGAGAAGGAATCGTGGGCACCGGCCGGGTTGAACCGAACCGCGCCGGGCTGCATGAGCCCGCCGCCGTCGACCCGGATCTGGAACCCGGCCGGGGCGCCGTTGAGTTCCACGCTGAGCGTGGCGGTCACCTGATTCAGGGCACAGATGGTGGGGCTGGCCAGGGCCGGGATGGTCTTGAACGTGGTGCTTGAGGTCGTCGCCGTGGTAGTGGACCACTTTGACGTCTGCAGGTCGAGCGATGAGCTGAATACGCCGGACGCGGCCATCACCGCGGTCGGCACGGCGACGATGAAGGCGAGCGCCAAGCCGACGGCGAGCACCTTGCGCATGTGAACTCCTCCCCGCTGCGTGCGTGTCCGCAACGGGCCAATCATTACCACACCTCGGGGCCACTCGTTGCAGGCTCGCACCAAGCGACCCGTGGCCCAGCGACGGGCCTAGTCGTTGGCGACTAGGGTCAGCACGTCGTACTTGGCGACCGACGAGCCGTCCTGCTTGGTGACGTCGGCGTCCCAGCGGACCTCGCCGTACTCGCCGTCACGCGGCATGATCTGCTTGCACGTCAAGGTGACGGTCAGCTCGTCGCCCGGGTAGACGGGCGCGAGGAAGCGCAGGTTCTCCAGGCCGTAGTTGGCGAGCACGGGTCCGGGCTCGGGGTCGACGAAGAGGCCTGCGGCGAACGACACGATCAGGTAGCCGTGCGCGACCCGCCCGTCGAAGAACGGGTTGGCGCGCGCCGCGTCCTCG
>WNFY01007462.1_pt1 | contig 10728 bp, 11 predicted proteins | sample 5400091 | NCBI WGS metagenome assembly WNFY01 (sample SAMN13153364, study PRJNA577476) | soil metagenome | isolation source: 60 cm soil or saprolite under grassland replicate 1 | place: USA:California | collected 2016-06-15
AATCTTCTAAAGCATTTTGTCCACCGGGATATGCAGGCATTATGTCGGCTGCATTGTATACGCCATTATTATCAGCTTTCACCTTTGTTTCTTTGGTCGCCATTGAACCCAGAGTTATTTTTCCCTTTTTCTTCACTGCCGTTCCTTGTTTGCTCATTGTCTTTTCTGTAGAGGTCTTCGTTGCATTTGTATCTATAACGGGTTTATTGTTCATTGCCGTATCATTACTGGCGGGAGTATTTGCAGGGCTCTTTGTGTAATCACTGTTATTGCATGCCATAAAAAATAGCACTAAGCCCGACGCTATGATAGCCTGGATGTTTGTTTTCAATCTTTTATTGTTCATGATATTTCTTTTTTAATGAATAATATATGTTGTGTTTCCAAAGAAGATGCCATAATGATTTTCACGATCACATATGAAGAGAGTTTTAAATTTATGAGGAGTTGATTCCTTGTATTTTTGTCTACCATTTATGGCTCATAAAAAATTAATACGATTTGCGGAATTAAATACCTTCTCCAATGTGCTGCAATTCCCCAAAAACATAAAAGGAAAATGGAATGAGTTTTTTAAAAATAAAAATCCAATTGTTCTTGAATTAGCTTGCGGTAAGGGGGAATATGCTGTGGGTCTTGGATCTCTTTATCCGGATAAAAACTTTATCGGCGTTGATTTAAAAGGAAACCGGATCTGGGTTGGCGCTAAGAAAGCTATAGAAAATAAATTGTATAATATTGCTTTCCTGAGAACGCAAATTGACCAGGTAAATGAATATTTTTCAAAAGAAGAAGTGGACGAGATCTGGATCACTTTTCCCGATCCACAGTTAAGAAAATCAAAAGCAAAAAAACGTTTAACACATCCAAAATTTTTGCGACTGTATAAACAATTCCTTAAGCCGGGTGGTTATATTCACGTAAAAACAGATAGCCCCGACCTTTACAATTTTACAAAGACAGTTATTAAAATGTATGGATGCATATTGAATAAAGATTACCCGAATTTATATAAGCAGGAAAATACGAGCAAGGAATTACAAATAAAAACGCATTATGAATCATTGGACATTGCTCAAAGTAACCGCATTCACTATTTGTGTTTTTCACTACCACAACAGCTGCCAGGAAAAGAAACTGAGGAACAATTAAAAGAATTGTTGAGCTATGAAAGATGATGAATTAATTGAAGGGATCCATTATTACATCAATGAGCAAGGATTTGTTGTATTCACTGAACGATATCATAAAGAAAAAGGATATTGCTGTGGAATGGGCTGCCTGCATTGTCCTTACAGTTATGAAAAGGTTCCGGAACCGCGCCGTTCAATACTTTTAAAAAAGAAAAACGATGCCAGTAAATAATTTTTTATGCCAGTAGTAAGAAAAACTGCAACAAAATTAAAATCAATAAAGCCCTCCGGCAAAAAAGATGAAAATTTTTTTGAGTTGGTGTATGAGGTAGCCCGGCAAATACCAAAAGGAAGAGTAACATCATATGGTGCCATTGCGAAATGTCTTGGCACCAAAATGTCTGCCCGTATGGTGGGTTGGGCGATGAATAGCGCAGGAAAAATAAAACCAAAAGTTCCCGCACACAGAGTTGTGAACAGGAATGGAATGCTTAGTGGTAAACATCATTTCGCTGATCCGGATCAAATGGAAATGCTTTTAAAAAAAGAAGGCATCAAAGTGAAGAACGATACAGTAATTGATTTTGAAAAATTATTCTGGGACCCGGCAAGGGAATTGGGGTTTTAAAAATTGCTGTAAAAAAAATCCCCACCGAATAGCAGGGAATTTTCACAAGGGGTTTTTGGGGAATTCAGGATACCGGATTTGTTTAGTTTTTCATAGGTTAGACAATGGACGGTTAACAGTTAGTTTATAAGTTTAATTTTTAGAAAAATCTGTAATAAAGGATTTATTGTCTGAAAGTTCCCCAGTGCCCAATATAAGATCCACTACTGCGTGAAGCAACGGGAACTCTTCTTTTACATGCTCGGATACCACTAGCAAAGCTTCGATAGCTTTTTCTTTATCCATTCCTGTACGGCCCGATATTTTTTCAATTAAATTTTGCAAGGTTTGAGGTCTGTTAATCACAAGAGATAAGTTTAGGTTCCGGGATTATTTCCGTTATCAGCCATCACGGTACAAACATATACTACAAAAATCCTTCTGAGTTTTAAATTAGATGAGTCGCTAATTTATTTCGTTGAACCTGCTGTAATGCAGGATAGGCTTACCTTTAAAAAATCGAGAAAGTAAATTTACGTAGTGAAAACACAGTAGAGAATCAATGGTAATATGGGCGGATCATTACATAAACAATCACACCGGTAACAGCAACATAAAACCAAAGGGGCCAGGTAATTCTTACGAGTTTTTTATGTTTATCAAATTCACCGATCAAAGCTCTGTATGCAGCAAAAAGAATAAAGGGTAAAACTATTCCGGCCAGTGGAATATGCGTCCCCAGGATAAAATAATAGATGAATCGTGCAGAACCTGCATTCATTTTTTCAGCAGTGTCTAATACTCCATCATGATTCACATCTCCAAATTTTGCCTCGCCGGCAAGTAGATGGTGGCAGATATAACTTATAAGGAAAAGAATTGAAAGAAACATTGATGTAAGCATGATACGCTTGTGCAGGAAATACCGTTTTGCTTTTACAGCAATCAATCCGCACAATAATAATAAACCGACCATTGAATTAATAACAGCATTCGCTTTGGCAAAAACATGAACATTAAAACCGGGATTAATAGTGAGTGTTACTCTTCCTAATACGGAAACAGTGGCAAATACTACAACGGAAAATATTACAATAAGTGTTATAGCTTTTTTGTCATTCTTTTTCCAGGAGGCGAGTAACATAGTTTAGTGTTGCGCAAATTTTTTTCTGTAAATAAATAAAAATGATCCCACCACTACAAATGCAATAAGCATGGAAACCGCTATTGTCGTAAGTTGCCCGGCAAAAAAACTTTTTTTCCTGGGATCTTTTTCCAATGAAAGTAAAACAATGTCTTCTGATAAATTGGCAAGAGAAACAGAATCAAGTCCATGATAAAGTAGAGGGTTTCCGAGCTTATCTCTTCTTACCCGGATCACACCGTTCTTATCAATCAGCACAAAAATATCAGTATGGGGGAACGCGGAATCAATACCCGGGTCTTGTACCGCCAGGTTCATTTGTTTTAGTGAAAGATCATAGATCGTTTGTTTATCTCCTGTAAGCAACCACCAGTTTGAAGGATCAATTTGAAAGCGATCAGCCCATTTTTTTAAAGCTGCCACTGAATCCCTTGCAGGATCAATACTAAAAGAAATGAACTGAACCAGTTCAGTTGTTCTTCCGTCTATATCTACTGCTTTTTTAACTGAGTTTTGCAGTCGCCTCATATTTCTTGTCATTACCGGGCAAATAGTTGGGCAATGTGTATAAAAAAAATCAGCCACAACAATTCTTCCATTTGTGTCCTTTCCATTTGCTGTAGGCAAATCTTTGAAAGAAACAACCTGTCCCAATTGGTTGGTTAATTTAAAATCAGGCAAGTGATGCCAGGATGTATCATTTTTCTGCTTTCCATTTTTGATTACAGAACTAACGCTATCATAAAAAATGGGTTTGGGTATAGCTGCTTTAGGAAGAGAATTAACATAAAGGAAAATAATCAACGGTACGATCAGCGCAACAATTATCGCGTACAGGGCTTTTTTATTCACAATTGATTTCTTTAAAATTAAAAACCACCGTCCCGCAAAAGGCGGGACGATGGTTTCAATTGCCATAAAAAAATATTACAGCAAAAACTTCTTAATCTTTTCCGCCAGGTTTTACCACAGTAGTATCTGCTTTAGGTTTTCCAACCGTTGTTCTTTCTTTATAAAACCTGTCATATTTATTTCTTAAATTTTTATATGAATTGCCATCGTAAATAAAAGCAAGAATGAACCAGATAAATAATGTCAATGGCACTACAATAGTCATAATCATATTACGAATTTCATCACCAAGATGCATAAACACCGAAACGATGAAATAAGCTTTTGCCAGTGATAAAATAATGATCACTCCTTTAATCAAATGCATCCTCAAACCCTCGGGTAAAGTTAATGCATACAAGCTTAAACCAAGGCCTAACTCAACCATCGTAATGATCAGCAAGATCCAAAATACTTTCCATATCCTTTTGGTACTGCTGGAAGGCTCGTGATGAATAGTTATTTCAGTTGCTACGTTTGCATGCTCCATCTTCCAATTCATTTATGTTTAAAAATCTAAATCAAATAAAAACATAAGAATACGAATACCCAAACCAGGTCTACAAAATGCCAATATAAGCCTGCCTTTTCAATCATCAGGTAATGTCCTCTTCTTTCGAACACTCTTGTTTGCGCCATTATTAGCATAATAACATTTATTATGACTCCTGAAAAAACATGGAAGCCATGAAATCCTGTGATACCAAAGAAATATCCTCCGAATGCAATAGGACCTTTCTGGCTTACATGCAACTCATTAACATTAATCATTCCCTGTAGTTGTTCCCGGCTCATTGCTGCCAACTGCTGTATACTATGAGAATGGTCATGTGCATGAACGACCTTTGCGAGATTTTCAACAGGAGTAAGTTTTAGCGCTTCAGCAGCGATTGCGGGATCAACACGAGCCCCCCATGGATTACCTCCCATGGTTTGTCCGATAACATCCAAAGTATTTTTATCCGTCAACACGATATGTTCTCCTGTGATCAGGTGATGCCATTCCCAGGCCTGGCAAGACAAAAAGCATAAGCCCCCGACAATTGTCCAGGCCATCCATTTTACCACTCCTTTTCTGTTACCATGATGACCTTCATGAACAGCCAATACCATAGTAACAGAACTCATGATCAAAATAAATGTCATTAAGCTCACAAAAGCAAGTGGAAGATTTGCTTCCCCTGCCCCGGGAAATGTATTGAAAACAACACTCGGAAGAGGCCAGTAATTTTGACTAAAACGTATACTGCCATAAGAAATCAAAAATGCGCCAAATGTAAAAGAGTCACTCATCAAAAAATACCACATCATTAATTTGCCATACTCAATGTTGAACGGGCTTTTACCTCCGCTCCACCATTTTGTTTGATGCTGACTAACTGCAGTCGTTGTCATGTCTCTATTTGAATTTATTTTTTGTTATCAAGCTTTGCAATTCTTCTATACAACTTGTCAGGCCACATCTTTTTTTAGTTGTGATAATTTCCTTTCTAAGTAAGCTATTTTGGCCTGTTTATATTTCTGTTGATATGCTTCCAGTTCCATTGGATTAAATTCCTGTTTGTATCGAACCATTTTATAGTAAATCCTTGCAATTTTATTTGCAGTTGCTATGATCGCATATTTATTACCGCCCTTTGCTTTCATTCTTCTAAAATAATCTCCCAGCGAATTGTTACTTTTCTGAACTCCATTTGCCGCTTGCCGGAAGGCCAGGCTTGCAGGATTGGGTCTCTTTTTTAGCAGCGTGCTGCTGATTAATTTTCCTCCTGATATTTTATTGTTCGGACACAGGTTAAGCCATGACACAAAATGGTTTTCATTTTTCCATTTGCTTAAATCTGTTCCTGTTTCTGCTAACAATTCTAATCCTCCTGTTTCGCTTAAACCATAAATATTTAGTACATCCACTCCATGTATCTTTTCAAGATATCTTCGTACATCAAAGCGGGGATGATTTTTATCTTTCTTCTTTTTAGTTGTGCTTTTCTTTGCATTGACTGGTTTTACATCTATGACACCTTCATTCTGCTTTGCTTCATAGTGCTGTAGATGTTTTTCAACTTCTGCATCACAAGCCGCAATTCGTAATCTGTATATCTTGTACATCTCATAACTTTCCTTTAATGTAAACAAATGTTCCTCTCTCCAATTTCCTTCCAGTGATTTTACAATGGTTCTTTTATCAGCTTTTATCCTTTTTCCTATATAGGGTAAAAAATTAACTGAATTCCGCTCTCCTTTCAGTATGGCTTCTATTACAGCTTTACCTGTCTGGCCTGTAATATCACTAATCACTGTATGAAACTTTATATTCATCAGCTCCAATGATTTTTGCATGCGGTTGATGAAGCGACTGCTGTCCTGCACTAATGTTCTGCGATATCTTACCAGCGTTCTCAGTGCCTCCTGTTCATCGTCTGGTAAATAAGAACTTTTCAATAACCCGCAACTGTGTAATTTCTGGATCCACATCGCATCGTTCTCGTCTGTTTTTCTACCTGTCACATTTTTTACATGTGCCGCATTTACCAAGTACACTTCAAAGCCATTGCGGACAAGCATGCTGAATAATGGTTTCCAATAGACACCCGTGCTTTCCATGGCCACTGTTTCAATCTCGCACTCCTGCAACCATTTAATAACTTCTACAATATCGCAGGTCATGGCTCCAAAATTTTTTACCCGTTCCGTAGCCAGACCCTCCGGTACTGCTACTACATGTTCTTTGTCACTAACGTCAATGCCGGCAGAGTAAGGATTTACAACCGGCATTTCAATTACGTTTTTTGTTTTTGCTTTTTTTGATTTTACTTTGTCCATAGTATAATTTTTAAAAACAAAAGCTCTTTGCCTGACCGCCTATTTTAGTTTACTCTTCTATAAGACCTCCAACGGTCAATTGGAAACTTAAAGGGCAGACAGGACCAGACTAATCGGTGATTTTTTTAATCATTGAATTACAAGGTTTCGCTGCAAAGAGCTTTTGCTTTCACAAAGTAAGCTTCCCAAGTTGTTGCTGGCGAAACATCAGCCACTTATTGGGAGACTAATCATCGTCTGTTGCCTGCCGGCCGGTTTTATCTTACCTATCATCTGTTCAACTATCATCTCATTATCCCATCCACATAAAAAACACGAGCAGATAGATCCAAAGAAAATCTACGAAATGCCAGTATGTTGCCATCATTTCAACCGGTACACTGCCATATAATTTTGTTCTTCCCAAAAATGCTTTTATAAACATTACCATTAATGCTATCACTCCGCCGAATACGTGCAGCGCATGTAATCCCGCAATTACATACAAAAATTGCCCCCCTCCTGATGACCCCTTGAACTGTATGCCGCTATTCCATAATTGCCGAAATCCTATCCATTGCAGAATTACAAAGACCACTCCAAGTAAAAACGTCGCCCCAATTAACAAGCGGTAATGATTCATCACCCTCTGCTTAAAAGATCTTAATGCCATTTGCATCACAATGCTGCTCAATAAAATTGTCCCGGTCGAATACCAGAACATCCGGGGCATTTCAATTGACTGCCAGCCAGCCTGGTTACTCTTTACAATATATGCGCTGGTTAAACCAGCAAACATCATAATGATACTTCCAATGGCCACCCACAAAGTGAATTTGTGAGGATGAATTTTTTTTCGCTGTTGTGTTTGTTCAACCACTATGTCCATCACACTTTATTTTTAAAAAAAAATATTTACCCCACCTTATCACCCAATAATGCCAACAAAACAATTGGCAAATAAATGTAACTGCTAAACATCACTTTTCTGGCACTGGATGCATCCATATTCCTGTACAATTGTATACATCTCCATATCATAAAAACATTTGCCAATGCAACAATTACCTGGCTTACTATTCCGCTCATACCGATAAAATAGGGAATTACTCCAACGGGTATCAGCAGCAGTGAATAAATAACTGTTTGAATGGCCGTATATTTTGTTGGTCCCAGTTCACCTGGTAATAATTTAAATCCAGCTTTCGAATAATCCTTATGCGCAATCCATGCAATAGCCCAAAAATGAGGAAACTGCCACATGAATTGTAACAGAAACAAAATCCAACCGCCTGTTGATAAAGCATCATTGCCTGCAGCCCAACCAATCAAACAGGGCAATGCTCCTGGTATTGCTCCTACTATTACTGAAATCGAACTCACTTTCTTCAGCGGAGTATAAATAAATGCATACAGAAATAGACTCAGTAAAGCAATGCCGGCTGATAACCAGTTAAAATAATTCCCCAGCATAAAAATTCCCAATGCTCCGGTAATAATTGCAAAGCTCCATCCTTCTGTTACTGTCATTCTTCCTGCTGCGACAGGACGTTTTGCTGTGCGTTTCATTACCGCATCTGTGTCTTTCTCTACTACCTGGTTCATTGCATTGGCGCTGCCAGTTACTAATAATCCGGCCATAAAAAATAATACAATCATCTTCCAATCATATTCAACAATTTTCGGTGCCAGTAAATAACTGATCAAGCTGCTAAACACCACCATAATACTAAGTGAAGGCTTGATGAGTTGACAATAGTCTTTCACCTTATTGATTAGCACCCCTTCACTCTTGTATGTTTCAATAGCTACAATCTCTTTCATAAATTATTTCTCACTTAATGATGACCTTCATCTTTTCCGATCGGCTCTGTTTGAGGAATAAATTCTCTGCCATCTTTACCATAATCATATGCCCAGCGATGTACTTCAGGAATTTCTCCTGTCCAGTTACCATGGCCTGGGCGAATAGGTGTTGTCCATTCAAGTGTATTGGCACCCCATGGATTTTGATGTCTAACCTTTCTTCCCTTAAAAATTGAATAGAAGAAATTAAATATGAACATCAGTTGCACAGCAAATACAATGATGGAAACAACTGTGATCATTTTATTCAGTTCACCGAACTTATTAAAATTATGCCAGCCACTGAGATCAAGATAACGACGCGGAACACCAGCCAAGCCCTCATAGTGCATCGGCCAGAAAATCATATAAGCACCGATCATGGTTACCCAGAAATGAATAAATCCAAGGGTGCTGTTCAAATAACGTCCAAACATTTTCGGGAACCAATGATAGACACCTGCAAACATTCCAAAGAAAGAGGCGACACCCATTACAATATGAAAGTGTGCCACAATAAATTTTGTATCATGCAAATGAATATCTATCGTTGAGTTACCGAGAAAGACACCGGTTAACCCTCCTGAGATAAATAGACTAACAAAACCAATGGCAAATAATGTTGCCGGTGTAAATCGAATATTTCCACGCCACAGGGTTGTGAGCCAGTTAAATACTTTGATGGCCGATGGTACTGCGATCAGCAATGTCAACAGGACGAAAATTGATCCGAGGAATGGATTCAATCCTGTAACAAACATGTGGTGAGCCCAAACAAGGAAGGCAAGAATGGTGATGGCAAACAATGATCCCACCATGGCCATATAACCAAATATTGGTTTTCGTGAATTCACCGCCAGCACTTCGGAAACAATTCCCATGGATGGTAAAATAATAATATATACCTCAGGATGCCCAAGGAACCAGAATAAATGCTGATACAAAATGGCACTCCCTCCCTCATTAGGTAATGCCTGGCCTGTTTGTGAAATAAAAATATCACTTAAGTAAAAACTTGTCCCGAGATTACGATCGAATAATAAAAGTATAAATCCTGAGAGTAATACAGGAAATGATAATACTCCCAATATGGCTGTAAAAAATATAGCCCAGATGGTAAGCGGCAGACGCGTCATGCTCATACCCTTTGTTCGCATGTTCAAAATGGTCGAAATATAATTCAACCCTCCAAGTAAGGAAGACCCGCTGTTAATACAAAAAATACCAATACTGTTCCATGCATGGTGATCAATGCATAATAAAATTCCGGTTGAATCTGGCCACCTTTTGCATAGTGACCAAAAAATGTTTCAAGAATAGGAAAAGTTTGATCAGGAAAACCCAATTGCAGGCGAAACAAAACAGAAAATAAACCGCCGATAACTGCCCATGCAATTCCGGTGATCAAAAATTGTTTACCGATGGTTTTATGGTCCTGGCTAAAAATGTATTTAGTGATAAACGTTTCCTGATGATGGTGTACATGGTGTTCATCATGATGTATTTCATGTCCCGTCACAATTTCAGGCTGATCATGAAGATTTGGGTCGTTACTCATAATTCTTTTTTTAAAAGAGAACTCGTTCTCTAAAAATTATTTTTTCAAACTAGCAGCAACAACTTTTGTTGTGTCTGCCGGTTGTGTTTTTTGAGGAGCCTGTTCCGGATGTGCCGCCATATATTGCGGCTTTTGTGAAATGACCCACCTGTCAAATTCTTCCTGTGTTTCAACGATGACTACTCCCCGCATTCCAAAATGTCCTTTACCACACATCTGGTCGCACGATAATTCATAAACAAAATCAGGATCCCCTGATTTTTCTACCATCTGTTTTGTAGTAAATTTTGGTGTGAACCACATGGTCGTTGGTGTGCCCGGAACCGCATCCATTTTCATTCTGAACTGGGTTAATCCCACATCATGTACAACATCTTTTGAGTTAATTATCAGCTTCACCGGTTTGTTTACCACAATATGCAATGCATTTGCAATAATATCATCATGATTGTATGGATCATCCCATAGTTGGCCAAGCGGGTTTTTTTCAGGCTCAATATTTTTATAATACTTTTTACCAAATACACCATCCCTGCCCGGGTATCTGAATTCCCATTTAAACTGGCTACCTGTTACTTCAACCTGCATAGAGTCCTGCGGCGCATCGCCCGTTATTTTAAACCAATAATAAATCCCAAATCCTACAAGTGCTGTCAGAGCAATAGCAGGAATTACTGTCCAAATAATTTCAAGTTTATTATTGTGAGGATAGTAATAGGCTTTTCTTTTATCTGATTCCTGATATTTA
>WNFY01006163.1_pt1 | contig 10726 bp, 9 predicted proteins | sample 5400091 | NCBI WGS metagenome assembly WNFY01 (sample SAMN13153364, study PRJNA577476) | soil metagenome | isolation source: 60 cm soil or saprolite under grassland replicate 1 | place: USA:California | collected 2016-06-15
TGAAGGAGAAGCCCCTCGGTGCTGTGCGTTCGACGGTCCACCCGACGGTCCCGCCGTCTCCTGCCGGGTGCGCTCGTCCTCGCGCTCGTGGCGGTGCTCTGCACGGTCTGGACCGGCGGCGCGGCCCTGGCCAGCCCGAGCGCCTCCGAGCTGCAGAGCCAGCTCCGCCGCCTGAACGCCGACGCCGACCAGGCGGTCGAGCAGTACCTGGAGGCGCAGCTCGAGCTCAAGCAGACCCGCGCCTCGCTGGACGGTATGCAGCGGCAGGTGGACGCGGCCGGCAGGCAGGTCGGTGCGCTCAGGGAGCTGGTGTCGGCGCGGGCGGCCAGCGCCTACATGTTCGGCCCGGCCGACGTGGCCCTCGTGCTGAGCCCCGGCAAGGTCGACGACACGCTGGACCGCATACAGACCCTCAACCTGCTCGCGCAGCGCGCCAACGACCAACTGAACGACCTTGGCGTCGCCGAGCGGGCGCTCCAGACGGAGATGGCGCGGCTCACCAAGGTCGAGCGGGAGCTCCAGGCGCAGGTGAAGCGGCTCGCGGCCCAGAAGGACAAGGTCGACCGGCTGGTCTCGCGGACACGGGGCATGCTCGCGCAGCTCAGGGCGCGCGCCGGCGCCGCCGGGCTGAACAGGGTCGACCCAGGGCTGCCGTCCGGCTCCTTGCCGCCCCCTCCGACCGGCAGCAGCGGCGCCGCGGCCGCCGTGCGCTACGCCTACGCCCAGCTCGGTAAGCCCTACCAGTACGGCGCCGCCGGACCGGGCGCCTTCGACTGCTCCGGCCTGACCATGATGGCCTGGCGCCAGGGAGGCATCGCCCTGCCGCACTCGGCGGGAGGCCAGATCGGCATCGGCCGGCGCGTGAGCCAGTCGGAGCTGCAGCCCGGCGACCTCATCTACCGCTACAGCCCGATCTCGCACGTCGCCATCTACGTGGGAGGCGGGACGCAGATCGCGGCGACCCACACGGGCAGCACGGTGAAGCTGCAGCCGGCCTTCGACAGCAACGTGGTGGGCTTCTCGCGACCCAACGGCTGATCACGCCGTTAAGGGCGATAAGGACGTACGCGTATTCCGTCGATTTATGCTTCACATGCTCGGGGTCGATCTGGTATCCCTGCACCGTTCTCGGGAGCCTGGGCTCGGGTTCGGACAAGTGGGGGGGCGCATGAGAAGCCGTAGGGTTGTGCGGGTGTCGGTCCTGCTGGCCGTGCTCGCGGTCTTGGCGGCGATGGCGCAGGGGACGTCGCTCGCCGCGTCGAGGGCGGCGACAGGGCGGTACCTCGTGCTCGCCCGCCGCTTCGCGGACTACGGCGCCCTGCGCGCCGAGGCTGTGCGGGGAGGAGCCACGGTCGTCCGCGACCTGCCGCAGATCGGCACCCTGGTGGTCAGCGGTCCCGACAGCGTGCGCAGCAGGCTTGCCGCCGACCAGCGCGCCGCCGGCGTCGCCGTCGACCACGTCGAGCGCGTCGCCCAGGCCGAGCCGCAGGCGCCCCACCCGTCCGCGCCGGGTCGGCGCAGCGCCAGGCGGGTCCGGGTGGGCACGGCCGGCGCCGCGGCGGCTTCTGGGATCGTCCCCGACCCCGCGTTCTCCGTCCCGGGCCTCCAGTGGGATTACCAGCGCATCGGCCTGCCGCAAGGCTGGCGGACCACCGCCGGCAGCGCGGCCGTGACGGTCGCGGTCGCCGACACCGGCCTCGACTTCACCCACTCCGAGCTCGGCCCCAGGATCCGCCAGGTCGTCGACCTGACCCGGACCGAGAGCCCGCCGATCTGCAAGACCCTGTTCGGCCTGTCGGACAACGACCTGGCCAGGCGGAACGGCGGTCCGGCAACCACCGACTGGAACGGCCACGGCTCCTGGATCGGCGGCAACATCGCCGCGGCCCTGAACGGCACGGGCACCAACGGCATCGCGCCCAAGGTCGGGCTGGTCGCGCTCAAGATCTCGCAGTGGTGCGGCAGCGCGTACGACTCGACCATCATCGACGCCTTCGTCCTCGCCGCCGACATGGGCGTGGACGTCGTCAACATCTCGTTCGGCGGCTACCTCGACCCCAGCGACCCGAACCAGGACCTCATCTACCGCGCCTACGTCGCCGCGGTCCAGTACGCCAGGAACCACGGCACGGTGATCGCGGCGGCGGCGGGCAACGAGCACGCCCGCGTCGGCGCCGGCGGCCAGGTGCTGTCGCACGGCACCCTGACCACCCCGGGCGCCCCGCTTGACGACGAGCTCGGGCATTTCGAGGTCCCGGGCGGCATCCCGGGCGTGGTCGACGTGGCCGCCACCGGCAATCTGGTGAGCTCCCCGTCCGCGACCTGCCCACCCGGCACCACCGGCACGCCGAAGGACGTCAACGCCACGTGCAAGCCGGCCGGCGACGCGCACCAGCCCTTCGGCGCCGGCCAAAAGAGCCAGCTCACCTACTACTCGAACTTCGGCCCCCGGATCGACGTGGCGGCGCCCGGTGGCGCCCGCAAGTTCAACCTGCCGCTGTGGGACCGCGGCGGCACGCCCGGGTTCCCCTATACCGACGCGGACCAGGCCACCGTCTGGGAGGACTTCAGCACCACCTCGAACTGGGCGACCCAGATCGACTGCTTCTTCCTCGCCCCTGCGCCCACCTTTCCCGCGAACCAGTGCTACGCCACCATCCAGGGCACGTCGATGGCCGCCCCGCACGCCGCCGCCGCGCTGGCGCTGGAGGCGAGCGCGCACCCGTCGCTGCGCAAGAACGCGGGCGCGCTGGTCGCCCGGCTCTCCAGCGGCGCCACCAGCCCCGGCCACAACCTGACGCCGGTGCTCTCGTCGACTGACACCTCGCCCGGTGACCTGAGCGGGGCCGCCTGCCCGACCGGCTTCTGCCACCTCGGCGGCAAGGCCGTGCCGGATTCCGAGGCCTATGGCGCGGGCCTGGTCAGCGTCGCGCAGCCGTAGACCAGAGCGCCCCGGCCGCGCCAAAGCGCTTTGCGGATCGCCCCGGGGCGCGGCGGGCTCAGCCCACCAGGCTGCCGTACATCTCGCCGAGGGGGTCGGCGAGCAGCTCGAGGCGAGCGCCGTCCGGGTCCCGGAAGTACAGCGACGAGCCGCTGATGTGCTCGTAGGCGACGCCGGCCTCGTCGAGCCTGCCCCTCAGGCGTTGCCAGGTCTCGGGGTCGACGCTGATGGCGACGTGGTGCAGCCCGCCGAGCACCTCGGCGTAGGCGCCGAGGTGCAGCCCTGGGAAGTCGAAGAAGGCGAGGAGGTTGCCGTTGCCGATGTCGAAGAAGAAGTGGTTGGAGCCTCGGTAGTCGCGGTTCTCGAAGATGTCGGTGAGCGGGAGCTCGAGCACCCCCTGGTAGAACCGGATGGTCCGCTCGACGTCCGAGGAGAGCAGGGCGATGTGGTGCACGCCCCGGGCGGTCGACGCCGCCCGCCGCTCGCGAGGCTCGAGGTAGGTCGCGCGGAGGCGCTCGCGCTGGGCCTCGATCGCCTCCAGGTCGATGCCGCCGGCTTCGGTCACTGGCGTCTCCTTTCGCACGGGACCGCACCCACGATATCGCCACCGAGGGTCGCGGGCGCCGCTGCGAGCGGGCGGGCGGCAGGCCAGGCGCCCGCGAGCCTCCAGCGCTACCCGGCGCTCGCGCCGCCCGAGCCTCCGGCGGCGCCACGCGGCTCCTTCTCGCCCGGCCAGACGTCCCGCTCCTCGTGGTGCCAGACAGGGTGGTCGCCCGAGGTCTCCACGTTGAACCCGTAGTCGTAGACCATGGAGCCGCCGTAGGTGGCGCCGGTCACGACCAGTGCGGCCGCGGCCACGGTGAGCACCATGAGGCCCACGGGCGTGGACGCGCTGTCCCCGTCGGCCAGCCGCAGGACCAGGTCGACCAGGACGATCACGGTCACCGTGATCATGATGACCGCGTGCGTGTTGATGGTGCGGCGTGCCTGGGTGCCCGCTTCGCTGGAGTAGTACCAGTCCGCCCAGCCCGTCAGCGCGGTCAGCACCGAGACGGCGGCGCCACCGAGGGCCACCCAGGTGGCGGCGTGGAACAGCTCGGTCGCGACGGCCGCGTGGCCCGAGTGGAGCGCGACCGACAGGACGTCGAACACGGCCGCGAACAGGTAGGCCGTGACGGGGACGTCGGTCAGGGGCGGGTGGAACGGCTTGCCGGCGTAGCCCCGCAGGCCATTGAGCTTGCGGCCTTTCATCGCCAGCGGGGGGCCGACCGTGAAGTGCCTCATGTTCCCTCCAGCTCGAGTGCCGGTGACGGGCGCACGCCGGAATTTGTAAGACCAGCAAAAGTTAGTCTTAGGCAGCCTTGAACCCAGTGTCAAGTGCCCCTTCAGGCAGATTTGGGCCGGTTGGGCAACTCCGCTGGACGGTGCCGCACGAGCACCCGGTGCTCGTGCGGTCCCTGCGCGACAGCCGCCCGCCCCGGTGGGGCTGGCGATCCCTCCTCAGCCGGTGGCCTCGACGGAATTGCTCGGTGCCGAGACATTGCCCGAGCGGTCACGCGCTCGGACCGTGAAGGTGTAGCTGCCGGAGTTCAAGCACACCACCGCGCTGTTCTCCAGGCCGCTGGCGACCGCGACCAACTGCGAGCCCGCGTAGACCTCGTACTGGAGGTACTGGGTCGGGTCGGCGTTGTCGCTGGAGAGGTTCCACCCGAGCACGAAGACCCCGCCGCTCGACCACAGGTCCACCAGCCCGCTGGGAACGGTGGGGGGCTGGGTGTCGGCGGGTGTCGTGACGGTGACCGGCGCGCTCTGCGGTGAGAGGTTGCCCGCGCTGTCCTGCGCTTGAACGGTGATGGTGTAGGTCGTGCCGGGCAGCAGCCCTGTGACGGATCCGCCGTCGCTCTGGTAGGAGTAGGTCCGCCAGGCGGCGTCGACCAGGATGCGGTACCCGTCGATGCCGACCGCGCTGGTGGCCGGGTCCCATCCGAGCGATGCGCCGGTGAAGGACGTGCTGGTTGCCCGCAGGTCGCTCGGGGCGGTGGGCGCGGTGTCGGCGAAGGCCGCGGGCGCGGCCAGGACGCCCGCGGCGAGCGCGGCGAGCGCGGCGAGCACCGCCCAACCTGTGGGTGACGCTCGCGGCTTGACCGTTCCGATCATTATCATCCCCGATTTCGTGAATACGGATATGGGGTGGGAACGGAGCGGGTCGACTTTCGTGCAGGGATGGACCGCATTGCTCCCTATCTTGCCAAGCAATGCGCAATCCCAAACTCAAAGACTCCCTCTATCATCGCCACCCTGTAACGCCCTACGCTGGCCGGGTGCCCCACGGCGTATGTGCCACCCACCTCCGCGGCCGGGTCGCGTGGGGACGGACCCGCTCCGCCGCCCGCGGGGCAGACCGCTCGCAAGGGAGGTGCCCCGATGAGCTCCGAGGCCGTCGCCGCCGACCGCCCGTCCGGGCTGATCGAGGGCACGGTCGTCCGCCCGGGCGCGCCGCCGGCCGGGCGGGCGCGGGGGTGAGGTCGGGGTGCGACCCGGGCTCCAGCCCGTCGACTTCCTCCAGCCCCGGAGCTGGGCCGAGGCGCTCGAGGCCAAGGCGGCGCGCCCGGAGGCGCTGCCGGTCGCCGGCGGCACCGACGTGATGGTGGACCTGAACTTCGACCGGGCGCGGCCCGCCGCCGTCCTGGACCTCGGCCGGGTGCGGGAGCTGGAGGGCTTCGAGCGCGACGACGGCCGCCTGCGGCTCGGCGCGCGACTCACCTACACCGAGGTGATCGAGCGGCTCGGCGAGGCCCTGCCGGGGCTTGCGACCGCCTCGCGCACGGTGGGCTCCCCGCAGATCCGCAACCGCGGCACCATCGGCGGCAACCTCGGCTCGGCCTCGCCCGCCGGCGACGCGCACCCGCCCCTGCTCGCGGCCGGCGCCGAGGTCGAGGTCGCGTCGGTGCGCGGCGGCCGGCGCCTGGCCGTCGCCGAGTTTTTCACGGGGCCCAAGCGCAGCGCCCTCGCGCCGGACGAGCTCATCGCCGCGGTCCACCTGCCGGCCGCCACCGGGCCGGAGCAGTTCGCCAAGGTCGGCACGCGCAATGCCATGGTCATCGCGGTGTGCTCGTTCGCGCTCAGCCTCGATCCCGAGGGCAGGCGGGTCGGCACGGGGATCGGCTCGGCAGGGCCGACGCCGCTGGTCGCGTCCGCGGCCGAGCGCTTCCTCGAAGGGGTGCTCGAGGCCGAGGGCCTGTGGGACACGCGCGGCCCCCTCGGCGAGGCGGCGGCCGCCCGCTTCGGCGAGCTGGTCGCGTCCGCCGCCCGGCCGATCGACGACGTGCGCGGCACGGCCGCCTACCGCCTCCACGCCCTGGCCGTGCTGGCCCGCCGTGCGCTCGGCTGGGCGTGGGACCAGCACCGGAGGGGATGACATGCGCGTGGCCTGCACCGTCAACGGCGAGCCCCGTACGGCCGACGACGTCTGGGAGGGCGAGAGCCTGCTCTACGTCCTGCGCGAGCGGCTCGGGCTGCCCGGCTCCAAGAACGCCTGCGAGCAGGGCGAGTGCGGCTCCTGCACGGTGTACCTGGACGGCACGCTGGTGTGCGCCTGCCTGGTGCTCGGCGGCCAGGCGCAAGGGTCCGAGATCGTGACCGTTGAGGGTCTCGGCTCCGGCGACCGGCTCCACCCGGTGCAGGCGGCCTTCCTGGAGGCCGGCGCGGTGCAGTGCGGCTTCTGCACTCCCGGCCTGGTGGTCGCCGCCCACGACCTGCTGCGGCGCGACCCGCGGCCGAGCGACGCGCGCATCCGCGAGGCCCTGGCCGGCAACCTCTGCCGCTGCACCGGCTACCAGAAGATCCTGGACGCGGTGCGGCTGGCGGCCGAGCGCATGGAGCGCACGGGAGGCCGGCGGTGACCCTGATCATCGAGGGGTGCGCGGTCGCGACGGTGGACGCGGCCGGCACCGAGCACGTCCAAGGGCACCTGGTGGTGGAGGGCGACCGCATCGTGGCGGTCGGCGCCGGCCCGGCCCCCGCCGCCGGCCCTGCCCCCACCGCCGGCCCTGCCCCCACCGCTGGTCCCGGTGCCGCCGCCGGCCCTGGCCCTGTCGACCTGCCCGGCACGTCCGGCGTGCGGCGCATCGACGGGAGCGGCTGCCTGGCCACGCCCGGCCTGGTCAACTGCCACCACCACCTGTACCAGTGGCTGACCCGGGGACTCGCCCAGCAGGCCAACCTGTTCGAGTGGCTCACCGAGCTGTACCCGGTGTGGGCCCGGCTCGACGCCGACCTCGAGCTGGCGGCCGGCCGCGCCGCGCTCGCTGCCCTGCTCACCTCCGGCTGCTCGACCACCACCGACCACCACTACGTCTTCCCGGCCGGCGCCGGGGACCTGCTCGCCGCCGAGGTGGGGGCGGCCGCCGCGCTGGGCACCCGCTTCCATCCCTGCCGCGGCTCCATGGACCTCGGCCGCTCGCGCGGTGGCCTGCCGCCCGACGAGGTGGTCGAGGACCGCGACGCCGTGCTGGCGGCCACCGAGGCGGCCATCGACCGCTGGCACGACCCGGCGCCGGGATCGATGCTGCGGATCGCGGTCGCGCCCTGCTCGCCGTTCTCGGTGACCGGTGAGCTGATGGCCGAGGCCGCGGCGCTGGCGCGCCGCCGGGGCGTGCGGCTGCACACCCACCTGGCCGAGACCGTCGAAGAGGAGGAGTTCTGCCGCGAGCGGTTCGGCTGCACCCCCGCGGAGTACCTCGACCGCCTCGGCTGGCTCGGCGACGACGTGTGGCTGGCCCACTGCGTGCACCTGGACGGCTGCGCGGTGCGCCGCTTCGGCCGCACCGGCACGGCGGTGGCCCACTGCCCGAGCTCCAACGCCCGGCTCGGCGCGGGGATCGCCCCGGTCACCGCTCTGCTCGCCGCGGGCGTGCCGGTCGGCCTCGGCGTGGACGGCGCAGCCTCCAACGAAGCCGGCCAGCTCGGCCCCGAGCTGCGCCAGGCCCTGCTGGTCGCCCGGTTGCGGGGCGGGCCGGCCGCGCTCACCGCGCGGCAGGCGCTGGCGCTGGGCACCATCGGCGGCGCGCGGTGCCTAGGCCGCGAGGACGAGCTGGGCAGCCTTGAGCCGGGCAAGCTCGCGGACGTCGCCTTGTGGCGCCTTGACGGTCTCGGCCACGCCGGCATGGCGGACCCGGTGGCCGCGCTGGTGCTCGGCCCGCCCGCCCGGGTCGAGCTGCTCCTGGTCGGCGGCCGCGCGGTCGTGGAGGCCGGCGAGCTGCGCACCGGCTCCGAGCAGGACATCGCCCGCCAGGCCCGCGCGTCGAGCCGGCGGCTGCTCGGCACGGTGGGGGCGACCGCATGAGCGGGTCCGTGACCGGGTCCGTGACCGGGCTGGGTCGGCGCCCGAGGCCGGGGCCGTGACCGGGGCCGTGACCGGGGCCGGGTCGTCCCTGCCGACGAGGCAGCGCCCCCCCGTGCAGGCGCCCGTCGCCGGCGGGGTCTTCGAGAGCGTGCGCCGGCCGGACGGGGCCCTCAAGGTCACCGGCGACTTCGCCTACTCCTCTGACCTGTGGGTCGAGGGGATGCTGTGGGGCGTGACCGTCCGCAGCCCGCACCCGCGCGCGCGGGTCCGCTCGGTCCGGACCGGGCCGGCGCTGGCCACGCCCGGCGTGTCCGCCGTGCTGACCCACGAGGACGTGCCCGGCCGCAGGACCTATGGGCTGGAGATCCTCGACCAGCCTGTGCTCGCCTTCCCTGACGTGCGCTACCAGGGCGAGCCGGTGGCGCTGGTGGCCGCCGACCATCCCGAGACCGCCCGGCGCGCCGCCGAGCGGGTGCAGGTCGACTACCAGGTCCTGGAGCCGCTCGTGGACGCCGAGGCGGCCATGGCCGAGGGAGCGCCGCGACTGCACCCTGGTGGCAACGTGCTGCGTCACGTCAGGATCCGCCACGGCGACCCGGAGGCGGCCGCCGACGTGGTGGTCGCCGGTGAGTACGAGGTCGGCATGCAGGACCAGGCGTTCCTCGGGCCGGAGTCGGGGTTGGCGGTGCCGGACGGGGAGGGCGGCGTCGACCTGTACGTGGCGACCCAGTGGCTGCACGTCGACCGTGACCAGGTCGCCGCGAGCCTTGGCGTGGAGCCTGAGCGGGTGCGTCTCACCCTGGCGGGGGTCGGCGGCGCGTTCGGCGCCCGCGAGGACATCTCCGTGCAGATCCACGCCTGCATGCTCGCGCTGCGCACCGGCCGGCCCGTGAAAATGCTGTACTCGCGGCAGGAGTCCTTTTTCGGGCACGTCCACCGGCACCCCGCCCGGCTGCGCTACGAGCACGGCGCCACGCGGGACGGCCGCCTCGTCTACGTGAAGGCCCGGATCGTGCTCGACGGCGGGGCCTACGCGTCGAGCTCGACGGCGGTGTGCTCCAACGCCGCCTGCTTCGCGGCCGGGCCCTACGAGGTGCCGAGCGCAAGCATCGACTGCTACGTGGTCTACACCGACAACCCGCCCTGCGGAGCCATGCGCGGGTTCGGCGCGGTGCAGGTGTGCTTCGCCTACGAGTCGCAGATGGACCGGCTGGCCAGCAGGCTCGGCACGGACCCGGTCGAGCTGCGCGTCCGCAACGCGATGCGCACCGGCACGGCGCTGCCGACCGGCCAGCGGGTCGAGGGGCCCGCGCCAGTGGCCGAGCTGCTCCGCCGCGTCCGCGACGCGCCGCTCCCGGTCGACGAGCCGGCCGCACCCGGGCCGCGGCCGCCCGCCGCCGGGCCGGGGCCGCCGGTCGGGCCGGGGCCGCTCGCCGCGGGGCCGGTTGACCTCCGTGACCTTCCCGGCGGGGTCGCGAACGTCACCCATGGCGAGGGCGTGCGGCGCGGGACCGGCTACGCCGTCGGCTACAAGAACCTGGCCTATTCCGAGGGCTTCGACGACCCCGCCACCGCCAGGGTGCGCCTGTCCGTGGTGGCGGGCGAGCCGCTGGTCGAGGTGCGCACGGCAGCGGTCGAGGTGGGCCAGGGCCTGGTCACGGTGCAGGCGCAGATCGCCCGCACCGAGCTCGGGGTCGAGCGCGTCGTGGTCCACCCCGCCGACACCCGGGTGGGCTCGGCCGGCTCCTCGTCCGCCTCGCGGCAGACCTGGATGACCGGCGGGGCGGTCAAGGCCACCTGCGAGGCCGTGCGCGCCCGCGTTCTGGAGCTGGCCGCGGCCAAGCTCGGGCGCGACGTCGCCGGTCTGGTGCTGGCGGGCGGCGCGGTGGCGTCGGCCGCCGAGGGGCCGCTCGTCGACCTGGCCGACCTGCTCGGCGAAAGCGCGGTCGAGGAGACCCGCACCTATCGTCACCGCCGGACGTTCCCGCTCGATCCCGAGACGGGTCAGGGCGAGCCGCACGTCGCCTTCGCCTTTGCCGCGCACCGTGCGGTCGTCGACGTGGACACCGAGCTCGGCCTGGTCAAGGTGGTGGAGATCGCCACCGCCCAGGACGTCGGCAAAGCGCTCAACCCGCAGGCGGTCGAGGGCCAGATCGAGGGCGGTATCGCGCAGGGCCTTGGGCTTGCCTTGATGGAGGAGGTCCAGGTCGAGGGCGGCAAGGTCCGCAACCCGTCGTTCACCGACTACCTCGTCCCGACCGTGCTCGACATGCCGCCGGTCCGGCTGGACGTGCTGGAGCTCGGGCACCCCGACTCGCCCTACGGCGTGCGCGGAGTCGGCGAGCCGCCCACGATCTCGTCCACCCCGGCGATCGTCGCCGCGGTCCGCGCCGCCACCGGCCGCCCGCTCACCCGCGTGCCGCTCCGCCCCGACGACGTCG
>WNFY01006166.1_pt1 | contig 10724 bp, 8 predicted proteins | sample 5400091 | NCBI WGS metagenome assembly WNFY01 (sample SAMN13153364, study PRJNA577476) | soil metagenome | isolation source: 60 cm soil or saprolite under grassland replicate 1 | place: USA:California | collected 2016-06-15
AAAACCTTAAAAAAATAGTTATGGCGGTCAATTCATTTATGAAAATATTTCTGCCTAAAAACAGAATATTTTATGACTTGTTTGAAAAAGTAGCTGGGAATGTAGCCATAATGGGTACCAAGCTAAAACATGTTGTTGAAGAACCCGATTTTGATAAACGGGCTTCTTTGATCTCGCAGCTCGAAGATCTGGAGCATGACAATGATGAGTTGACTCACCGCATTTTTACCGAGCTGGGCCGCAATTTTATTACTCCCTTTGACCGGGAAGATATACATTACCTGGCGTCTGCTTTAGATGATATTGCTGATTATATCTATGCTTCGGCAAAAAAAATAAATTTTTATCGCGTCAATCCCAACGACAGCGGGCTGCAAAAGCTGGCTGATATGATTGAACAGAGTGCGCTGCAGGTAAAAATTGCCGTGTCGGAATTAAGAGATATGAAACATATGCGGCAAATGACCGAGGCGTTGGTCAAAATAAACAGCATTGAAAACCAGGCCGACGATGTTTTTGACATGAGCATTGAAAGACTTTTTGCTACGGAAGCTGATGCTAAAGAAGTCATCAAGAAAAGAGAAATTTACCAGGTAATGGAAATTGTCACTGATAAGTGCGAAGATGCAAGCAACGTGATAGAATCAATTATCATCAAATACGCCTAATAATGAGCTGATGCATTCACATCAGAGGTACTTATTAGCAAAGCAGCACATTGGCTAATTAGCAAATCAAAATTTATGAGCTTTCTGATTGTTATTATCGCACTGGCTTTGATCTTCGATTATATAAATGGATTTCATGACGCTGCCAATTCAATTGCTACTGTTGTTTCCACAAAAGTGCTTACCCCTTTTCAGGCTGTGCTTTGGGCGGCTCTGTTTAATTTTGTAGCCTTTTTTATTTTTAAAGACCACGGTGTTGCTAACACAATTTCAAAAACGGTCAAGAGCGAATTCATTACGCTACCAGTCGTGCTTGCTGGCTTGATAGCCGCCATTGGATGGAATTTGCTTACATGGTGGTTTGGTATTCCCTCTTCTTCTTCTCATACATTAATTGGTGGCTTTGCAGGTGCAGGCATTGCACATGCAGGAAGTTTTCTGGCGATTGAGGCCGACCCGGTAATTAAAACCGCGAGCTTTATTTTTCTGGCGCCTCTTGTCGGTATGATCATGGCATTTATTATTTCTTTGTGGTTTATTCATGCTTTTGATAAAGGAATCGCTCCAAGGCTTCTTTCGCTTGGCGTAATTATTTTTGTAATAGTTTTTCTATACTTCAGTCTTGAATATGATCCCGCCAAACTAAAATCCCATTATAGCTCCTATGTTTTAAAAGTTATTTTCTTTTCTAAGAATTTCAAATGGATATTATTGGGCGTAATCTTAACCGTTATATCAGTCTTTACTCTTTATTTAAGTAAGTTGAATGCAAACAGGGCAAATAAATGGTTTAAAAGATTGCAATTAGTTTCATCAGCAGCATTCAGCATTGGTCACGGAGGTAACGATGCTCAAAAGGTTATGGGAATTATTACAGCAGCTTTAATTGCCAATGGCAGTATTGATAAATTCGAGCAAATGCCGATATGGGTACCACTTGCCTGCTACACGGCTATTGCTGTGGGCACTATGAGCGGTGGCTGGAGAATTATCAAAACAATGGGCACAAGGATTACAAAGGTTACTCCATTTGAGGGCGTAGCTGCAGAAACAGCAGGAGCCATCACTTTATTTGCGACTGAAAATTTAAAAATTCCTGTAAGCACTACTCATACAATTACTGGCGCTATCATAGGAGTTGGAGCGACCAAACGCTTATCAGCCGTGCGCTGGGGAGTTACCGTAAACCTTTTATGGGCATGGATACTCACGATTCCTGTGAGTGGATTGCTAGCTGCCGGTGTATACTCTATAGTTCGTTTATTCCTTTAAAAGTTTTTCCTCACTTTTGCGGAAATAAAAGTTGTCAGCATGGCTAAGATATTGGTTACAGGCGGATGTGGTTATATAGGGTCCCATACACTCGTTGATCTTATTGAAAATGGTTACGAGGTCATTTCTGTTGATAATAATAAGAGATCAAATCCTATAATTTTAGAAAGGGTAGAAAAAATAACAGGGACGAAAGTAAAAAATTACAAGGTTGATCTTTGCAACTTTGATGATACGTTTGCCATTTTCCAGGAAAATGGAGACATCCAGGGCATTATACATTTTGCTGCTTATAAATCCGTCGGTGAGTCAGTTGAAAAACCACTGATGTATTTTGAAAACAATATTCAGTCGTTAATCAATATCTTAAAATGTGTACAGGAGTTTGAAATTCCCTGGTTCGTTTTTTCTTCTTCCTGCACAGTATACGGAAATCCCGATGAAATTCCGGTAACAGAATTGACAATGCCAAAACCTGCCGCCTCACCGTATGGCTACACCAAGCAAATGGGAGAGCAGATTGTAAATGAATTTGCAAAATCAAGCGGTGCACAATGCATTTTGCTTCGATACTTTAATCCGGTAGGTGCGCATCCTTCCGCAGCAATTGGTGAATTGCCGGTCGGCAAACCCGAAAACTTAGTGCCTGCCATAACACAAACAGCTATAGGTAAAATAAAAAAAATGTTTGTGCATGGAAATGATTACCCCACCCGCGATGGGAGTTGCCTGCGGGATTTTATTCATGTCTGTGACATAGCGCATGCGCATACTCTTGCCATAAGATATTTGCAAAACGATAAAACTGACTTGCTTTGTGAAGTGTTTAATTTAGGCACGGGCAATGGGGTCACTGTTTTAGAAGCCATCCATTCCTTTGAAAAAGTAAGCGGCTTAAAACTGAATTACGATATTGGCCCAAGGCGACCGGGAGATATTATTGCTATTTATGCAAACAATGATCTTGCAAAGAAAGTATTGGGATGGCAACCAAAATATTCTTTGGATGATATGATGTCAACAGCCTGGAAATGGGAACAACGATTGAAAGCTGATGATAAAATCTTTACAAGCCAACCAAAGGAGTTGAATTAGCAATCGGCAATAGACAGTAGGCAATTGGCAATCAAGAAGAAATTGGGCGCAACAATAGTTTATCGCAACACAGAAAAAACGAAGGTTTATTCTAACTCACATTTTCCACTAACTCGTCCATCATTTCTTTTACCGTAGTAACAATATGTGAAGCATTGATGCCTGCATCATCAAGCAATTCATCCTTCGTTCCTGATTGAGAAATTTTTGTCACTGCCATTTTGATAAGATGCCCGTTTTCATCGGCAATAGCTGCCGCGGCAAAATCACCCATGCCACCATGTTCAAAATGATCTTCAACAGTGATAATAATTCTCCTCTTTGTTTCATGCAAACATTTCCTGAGCGCTTCTTTATCAATAGGGCTGATGGAATAACAATCTATTACCCGAATGTTTATTCCTTCTTTTTTTAGTTCATCCGCTGCCTTGATCGCTTCAAATACCGTAATGCCCGTTGCAGCCACAGTTAACTGGTCATTTCCTGATTGCCGTAAAACTTTAGAACCGCCAATTGGAAATTCCTCCGTGCTATCATATAGCACAGGAGTTTTTGAACGGAGTGTCCGCATATAAGTAAATCCCTTTTGAGCCACCATTTGCGGAACTAACTTAGCAGTGGAAACTGCATCGGACGGCTGCAAAACAACAGCATCGGGCAGAGCACCGAAAAGAGCGATATCTTCAAGGCCCATCTGTGAAGGACCATCCTCTCCAATGGAAACGCCAACATGAGAACCTGCGAATTTAATGTTGGCTTCTGAAACTCTTGCCATTCGAATCTGGTCCGCTGCTCTTGTGAAAAATGCCGCAAACGTCGCAACAAAGGGAATTTTTCCGAGCCTCGATAATCCTGCTGCCATAGAAACCATATTTTGCTCCGCGATATAACATTCCCCAAAACGTTCAGCAAAGGCCTTCTGGAAAGTTTCCGTGAAGGTTGAATTTTTTACATCGGCGTCGAGTACATAAATTGCCTTATTTTTTTCACCAAGCTTTACCAGCACCTCTCCGAAAACCTCACGTGTAGCATACTCTTTATTTTTATCAAATGGCATTTCAACTGCAATTTTGCCAAACGCATTTGCAGGCAATTTTGTTTGAGATGGCTTTTTGAGTTTAAAACTTAATTTGTCATCTACAGTTCCCAATTCTGCCAATGCTTTCTGCAGCTCGTCTTTTTTTAGTGGCTTACCATGCCAGCCATCTTTATTCTCTAAAAAAGAAATGCCTTTACCCTTAAATGTTTTTGCAATAATGGCGTGCGGCTTTCCATTAGCACTTTTAGTAGCTGAGTCAAAGGCTTTATCGATTTCATTCAAATCGTGACCATCAATAGCTATTACTTCAAAACCAAATGACTGAAAGCGATTGACATATTTTTCAATGTCGTGGCCAAACATAGTTTCCTGGCTTTGCGCCAAACGATTGATGTCAAGAATAGCAATGAGGTTATCCAGCTTTTCATGTGAGGCAAAATTTGCTGCCTCCCAGACCTGTCCTTCTGCTAATTCTCCATCGCCTGTTAATACAAACGTTTTATAAGGAAGATTTTCACGTTTAGCGAGCCAGGCAAGTCCTGCTCCTACAGACAATCCTTGCCCGAGCGACCCTGTGGCGGCTTCTGAGAAAACAAAATTAGGAACGGGGTGACCTTCGAATCGACTTCCAAATTTCCTCAATGTTTTGAGTTCTTCGAGAGGGTAGGCTCCTGCCATGGCAAACAAAGTATACAGCAGTGGCGAAGCATGTCCTTTTGAAAGGACAAAACGATCATTATAAAGATTGAGCGGATTGGCAAGATCATATGTGAAATATTTTTCGAAAAGTACGGCAGCAAGATCCGCTGCTGATAGGCATGATGTGGGATGACCTGATCCGGCTTCAGTAGTAGAAATAAGGGCCCACTTGCGAATCAGTTTGGCTTTTTGTTGTAATTCGTTAGACTGTTCCATGTATCACCAATTATAATTTGATAAGAATTTTTGAGGACGCCAATTTTTTTCAAAGATACAGCTATAGGAGACAAGGTGATTTTGGCCTGTTGATTTTGTACGAAAAATGATGAGACAAAATGGGTAATAGATGTTACAAAGAATTTTGCAGGTTCGCTTAAAAATTGAACTTGCTTTTTTATTTTTAACTAGGATTAGGGATCAAACTGATTTAACCAACGAGTTTGAGAGCTACGTAACGATAAGCCAAAATTATTTTAAGAGTTTAGAAATCAAACCAATCGTAAAGCCAATATTCTAAATGTACTAAAGCCAAAAGCATGTCTTTGACCACCACTACTGATAGTGAATTATTAATTCAGTTCCGTAACCCGGTGACGAAAGAACGGGCATTTACAAGCATTATAAAAAAATACCAGGAAAAATTATATTGGCATGTGCGCAGAATGGTCATAGAACATGAGGATGCTAATGACGTGCTGCAAAATGTTTTTATAAGAGTATGGAACGGTCTTGAAAATTTTCGCGAAGATAGCCAGCTTTATACCTGGCTCTACCGGATAGCTACCAATGAATGCCTAACCTATATTGAACAGCAGAAAAAAAGAATGTCGGTTGCTTTGGATGAGGTGGAAAGCGGGTTGAGCAATAAGATAAAGGCCGACAGTCATTTTGATCCTAACCGGCTGGAGTGGAAGCTTCAATTAGCCATCCAGCAATTGCCGGAAAAACAAAGAATAGTTTTTAATCTTAGATATTATGATGAGATGCCATATGAGGAAATGAGCCGGGTCTTGGGCACCAGTGAGGGAGCATTAAAAGCCAGCTATCACCATGCGGTCAAAAAAATTGAAGATTACATTAAAAATCATTAAACTTTACAGTCTCGATGGCGTCTCAAATAGGATAAAATGGCAAACAAAGATATCATACAAGAACTCAGTGACTTAGGAAGCGATTTGGCCAAGAGTGTTCCGCAAAATCCTTATTTAGTTCCCAAAGAATATTTTGAAAGTTTTGTAGGGCGGGTTCTTAGCTTGGTTAAAGCCGATGCGTATTTATCTTCTTTGCCAAAAGATACCCCTTACCAGGTTCCAGTTGGATATTTTGAGGGATTTGAGGACAGGATGATGGAAGTGATCCGCAGACACGCCGATTATCAAACCAGTAAGGAGGAATTGGAATCGATTTCATCCCTACTAAGTAGCTTAAATAAAAGGCCCGTTTACTCCGTACCCCAGGGATACTTTGAGAATTTTAAGGTGACTGTTGAAGAAAAGAAAAGGCAGACAAAAGTTGTTTCAATTGCTGGTCGCAAGTGGTTTCGGTATGCCTCAGCGGCGATTGTTACCGGTGTAATTGCTATGGCGGGGTTAATGTATTTCAAACAACCTAAGGTCGATCCTTTAAAGCAACCCCAGGTATGGGTTGAAAAGAATTTAAATAAAGTTAGCACGGAAGAAATAAGTGATTTTGTGAAATTAGCAGAACAAGAATCTCAGGCAAAAGAAAACGTCGCTATAAATAAACCAGATGACTTAAAAGAATTAATGAAAGATGTTTCAACAAAAGAAATTGATAAATTTCTCAATGAAACAGGAGATGATGTTGTCGATGAAACTTTGTTGAATTAACATGTTATAATGAAAAAAATTTTACTCATATTAACTTTAGTTTTTGTTTCTGGCATTTATCTGTTTGCCCAGGATGATGATAACGGCAATGAAAAGATCAGAGATAAAATGAAAGAGTTCATTCAAAAGAGACTTAATCTGACCAGAAATGAGGCAGAAAAATTTACCCCGGTATTTTTGAGATACTTCAGAGAATGGCGAACTACAATAAAAGAAAATCAAGCTGATAAGCTGATAATGCAACAAAAAATCATAGAAGTTCGCTTACGCTACAGAAATGAATTCAAAGAAATTATTGGCGAGCCACGCAGCAACGAAGTTTACAAGCATCAAGATATTTTCATACAGGAATTAAGAACTATCCGAAAAGAACGCCTCGAGGAAAGAGGGCTGCCATTGAAAAGAAATCGATCGCCGTTGCAATAAAGATATTTTAATATATCTTTGAACCTGGTGTTTTTCATAGGTTAGCAACGGCCGGCTCTTTTTAGAGCGGGCCTTTTATTTTTAGATTTTCATATCTTCTCACTTCTCTATTAATTTTATTGAAATCCCAAATTGCATTACGAAATTTAGTGCCGCTTCTTCTTTATGGCAACTGAAAAAATAAGTGTTGAGCGGTTTCTTGAGCTATCCAGGCATCACCCGGTGATCGATGTTCGTTCTCCGGCAGAATACAATCATGCACATATTCCGGCCGCATATAACCTGCCTTTGTTCTCGGATGAAGAAAGAAAAATTGTGGGCACTACTTATAAACAAGACAGTCGCGAAACTGCTATAAAAATTGGCCTTGATTTTTTTGCGCCCAAGATGAGGAAGATGGTGGAGGAAGTTGAGGAAATAATGGGCAATCGACAACATGCAATAAACACTAACAGCACCCGATCGCCAATGGCCAATTGCTTATTGATTTATTGTTGGCGGGGCGGAATGCGCAGCGCCGGTGTTGGCTGGCTGATGGATCTTTATGGGTTCAAGGTATATTCTCTTGCCGGTGGCTACAAACAATTCAGAAATTATGTGCTGGATACCTTTAAGCTTCCTTTTCAGTTCAATATTATCGGGGGTTATACAGGATCAGGGAAAACAGAAGTGTTGAAAGCATTGAATCAACAGACAGAACCGGTGATTGATCTTGAAGAAATAGCAAAACATAAAGGTTCTGCCTTTGGAAATATTGATTCGGAAAAGCAACCAACACAGGAAATGTTTGATAACATTCTGGCAGAAGAACTGCGTAGCAAGTCAATGGTAAGTAAGTCAATAAATCAGTATAATGAGCCGGCGATAAATGATTCCATAACTAATGACTTAATGATCACGATCTGGCTCGAAGATGAGAGCCAGCGAATCGGAGATGTAAATATTCCGCACGAGCTCTGGAAGACAATGAGGCAATCGCCCATTTATTTTTTAGATATTCCTTTTGAAAAAAGATTGGATCATATTGTAAAAGAGTATGGGAACCTTGATAAAGAAAAACTGATTAATTCTATTTTCCGGATTCGAAGAAGGTTGGGTGGTCTTGAAACAAAAAAAGCTATTAATTTTCTGCTTGAAGATAATACGATAGAATGTTTCCGTATTTTATTGAAATATTACGATAAATGGTATTTAAAAAGCTTACACAACAGGGAGAACCTAAATTCGTTATTAGTAAATATTTCCTGTGAAAACGTGGGGATGCAAAATGCAAAAGCCCTTCGAAAACAAGCAATCATATCATGAAAAACCTGTATCTCGCTGCTTTACTACTGGCATTTCCTTTTATATTGCTGGCGCAAAATATTCATGGTTTATGGTCAGGCACACTTGCAAACGACAGCACACATCGTACGCAAAATTTTGAACTGGGCCTTAGCGAATATCGTGGCAAGATTACCGGTTATACTTATACCACGTTTATTGAAAACGATACCTTTTATTATAGTGTTAAACGAATAAAAGCTGAAAGAAGAGATGGTAAACTGGTTATAGAAGATGTGGAAATGGTGGGTAATAATTTTCCTGAAAGAGCAGCCAAACATGTGAAACAAATTACTACGTTCCCGTTGATTAATGATACCACCATTGATATTACTAATGGCCGCTGGAGCACTACCCAAACGAAGAGATATTACTCTCTTAATGGCTCTGCAAAAATAAAAGAGCAGGAAGAAGAAAAAGAATCTGATCTGGTGGCCCATTTGCAGGAAATGAAAGTGAAGAATGACCTTGCTGTAAATAAAAAAGAAAAAAAGAAAGATGTGTCGATCGCAAAAAATTCCCCGGTTGTAAAGCCACAAGCAATCAAGACCGATAAAATCCCCGCCAATAAAAACACAGATGTCGTAAAAAATTCACAGATACCACCATCAGAAATAAAACCCGCGGTTGAAATCACCGAAACTAAAAAAGCAGATGAAACGAAATCTTCGATACTCGAGAACAAAAAAACAAATACTATTTCAAATAGCAGTAATGAGATTAAAGAGAATAACTCACATCAAAACACAAAACAAGAAACTGCTACCAACAATAAAAGCACTATACAACAAATTGTTCCGGTCAACACGAACAAGAACGATGCTGCTGTAAACGCACAGATGACTCAAACAAAGGTTCCTGAAAAAAAGCAAGTGATTATTGAACCTGTGAGTCAAAAAACAAATCAATCCACGAATAACAATTCTCCTGAAAAAGAAAAAATTGTTAACACAGTTTCAATAAATGCGCCGGTAAGCCAAAAGAAGGAATCAATTGAAACGATGAAAGAATTGCCTGCGGCTGTTGCAGGCAGAAAAAATGAGTCGATCCAGGATATTTATTTTAAAAATGACAGTCTTACATTATCACTTTACGATAATGGGATAGTAGATGGAGATACAGTGAGTGTTTTTTTGAACGGAGAAAATATAATTTCAAAACAGAAATTGAAAGAAGCTGCTACCAAAAAGACCATTTATATCTCTGCAACAACCGATTCTGTACAATTGGTTTTATTTGCGGAAAATCTTGGCACCATTCCACCTAATACCGGTTTATTGACGGTGCGTGATGGCGATGATGTTTACCAGGTTCGATTTAGCGCCGACTTGCAAAAAAATGCTTCAATCTTCCTGAGAAGAAAAAAAGAATAGTAAGTTTAGCATTTCATTGAAATTTGCTCAACACTTACTGACTAATGACAACTGACTCAATCCAACTCACACAATATTCCCACGGCGCTGGTTGCGGTTGCAAGATTTCACCAAAAGTGCTTGATGAAATTCTGAAAACTAATCTCATTGTTCCCGGCAATGAAAAATTGTTAGTCGGCAACGACAGTAAAGATGATGCGGCTGTGTATGACCTTGGTAATGGGATGGCTCTTATTTCCACTACCGATTTTTTTATGCCCATTGTAAATGATGCTTTTGATTTCGGACGAATCGCAGCTGCAAATTCCATAAGTGATATATATGCTATGGGTGGAAAACCACTGATGGCTATTGCCATTCTTGGCTGGCCAGTCGAAAAACTTTCTGCGGAGTTAGCACAGCGGGTTATAGAAGGAGGAAGGACAATTTGTAACGAGGCAGGAATTCCATTGGCCGGTGGTCATAGCATAGATTCTCCTGAACCTATATTTGGGTTGGCGGTTACCGGGATTGTTTCGATTGCCAATCTGAAGAAAAACAACACAGCCGAAGAAGGAGATTATTTGTTTCTCACGAAGCCCCTTGGTGTTGGTATTTTATCAACTGCACAAAAAAGAGGCTTGCTGAAGGATGAGCATTTATCAAAAATGATTAACCAAATGTCAACTTTAAACAAAGCTGGCGAAGAGTTGGGCAGAACCGAAGAAGTCACTGCAATGACTGATGTTACGGGCTTCGGCTTGTTGGGACATTTAATTGAAATGACTGAAGGAAGCAACTTGAGTGCGGAAATTTATTATGATAAAATTCCAATGATGGAAGGCGTTGATGAATACATGAGTCAGCGCATTTCACCAGGTGCTACATTTCGCAATTGGAATAGTTACAGTGATAAGGTGAAATTTGAACAGGGAATAACTGTAATGGAAGCTTGTACCATTTTACCAGATCCTCAAACCAATGGCGGGCTATTGTTTAC
>WNFY01006167.1_pt1 | contig 10722 bp, 11 predicted proteins | sample 5400091 | NCBI WGS metagenome assembly WNFY01 (sample SAMN13153364, study PRJNA577476) | soil metagenome | isolation source: 60 cm soil or saprolite under grassland replicate 1 | place: USA:California | collected 2016-06-15
TCTGCCGCGATGTGAGCACCGACCGGTGTCAGCACTCACGGACGGAATAGATCCAGGTCGGATAGCTTGTCGGGTCTGCTTGGGGTGATCATCCCGGTCAGGTCGTCGTCCATCTCGTCGAGGTAGGTGCCGTACGGAGCCCCGCCCGAGGTGTACCCCGCGACGAAGTACGGCCGCCCGTCAATCATGATCCAGTCGTCGTCCAGGAGCGCTGGTGGGGTGGCCGAGCGACGCGGGCGGGGCTGCGGAGGTGGTCGGTGCGCCCACCGTTGGGCGGAGTCCGGCAGCGGGAATCCGATGGCGGTCAGGTCCTCGTAGGCGGTGTACCGGTCGACGCCGTAGCGTCGTGCATAGGTCTTGATGGTGACGGTGGCGCCGGAGGCGATCCAGGCCCGGGAGGACTCACGGCGGGCCTGCCGGCGCATCCGGTGCCGACGTGGCTGCATCTCGGAAGAGTACGCGCAGCGTGGCGATCCCGCTCGCGTCTACGTCGTCAGGAGCCTGCGACCTAGCGCCCGGTTCGGCAGGCGCAACTGCTGAAATGAGTGCCTCATCCGCGCGCAAATCTATGCATGAACTGGAATACTCACTCACGCTCTCTCAACCTTGCTGACGATCGCGGTACGCTTTTCCTGTCATTTGATAGGAAATCAGAACGCCGAGTATGCGCGGTGCGAGATTGCGGCAGCGGCGCGAGTGCGGGCACGCAGATCGCCCCATATATGCGCGCCGCGGTCAGCAGCGCCCGGCGGACGAAACGTGCGCCAGATTAGGCGGGAGTGCGCACTGTATCTACGCCGGCTCGATCACCCAAGACGAGGGGTCCTACGATCCGGGCATGGTCTATGACGAGTTGCTGGCCGGGCGGGTGCGCGACTGCCTTCGGAGGTCGCCGGAGTAGAAATGGACCATGGCTGACGCCGTCTTGATGGCCGGGAAGTTCGTTCTGGTCACCGGAGGCACCGGTGGCATCGGCAAGGCCACCGCCATCGGGCTCGCCGCGCTGGGCGCCCGGGTCGGCATCACCGGCCGCGATCAGGCCCGCACCGAGGCGGCCGCGGCCGGCATCGGCGCCGCACCGGGCAGCCCGGCGGTGGATGCCTTTGCCGCGGACATGTCCGCCCAAGCCGGGGTGCGCCATCTGGCCGCCCAGGTGGCTGGCGCCTATCCGCGGCTGGATGTGCTGGTCAATAACGTCGGCGGGTTCTGGGCTCACCGGCACCTCACCGCTGATGGCCTGGAGCGCACCTTCGCGCTCAACCACCTCGCACCGTTCCTGCTGACCAGCCTGCTGCTGGACCGCCTCACCGCCAGCGCACCCGCCCGGATCGTCACCGTCTCTTCCGGCGCCCACGCCGGGGGCCGCATCGACTTCGATGACCTGCAGGGCGAGCGGGACTATTCCGGGCAGCGCGCTTACAGCCAGTCGAAGCTGGCCAACGTGATGTTCACCTACGAGCTGGCCCGCCGCCTGGAAGGCACCGGCGTGACCGCCACCGTGTGCCACCCCGGCGTGGTGCGCACCAGCTTCGGCGCCGAAGACCACGCGGCGTACTTCGCCGGCATGATCCGGGTGGCGCGCCTGGTCATGAAGAGCCCGGCCCAAGGCGCGCTCACCCCGGTCTACCTCGCCTCCTCACCCGAGGTCGAGGGCATCACCGGCCGGTACTACGCCAACCGCAAACCCAAGACCTCCAGCAAGGCCTCCTACGACACCAAAGCCGCCGCCCGGCTCTGGCAGGTCAGCGCCGGCCTGGCCGGCATGACACCAACCGCATAGCGACCCAGCGCAAACATCCGGCAGTCCCGGGCACGCCCGCCGTTTCATGGGCGCGACAGATCAACTCACCTGAAACGGCACCGCTGGGGCAACACCAAGCAGTAGCTGGCGCGCAGAACCAAACGCGAGACAGACCCGAACTCTGCCTACGGCTACCTGACCGCCCAGGTGGCCCAGGGGCTGATGCTGGCCGTGGGGATCGTCTTCCTCCTGCTCCGCGTACCGCTCGCCCAGCAATACACCGGCGCCCCACGGCAGCCCGGCCTCCCGGCGCTGGCGCAGGTCGCGCAGGAAGCCAACCACTATTCCTTCTGGATCGGCATGCTCGCCGTAGGCGCCGGCGGCCTGCTGCTCTGCCGTGTCGTGCTGAAAGAAAACCTCGTGCCCAGGTACCTGGCTGCCTATGGGCTGGCCGGATATGCCATCTTCCTGGCCGGAGCGATCCTCGAGATCCTCGGCCACAACGTCGGCGTGGCCCTGTCCATCCCGGGCGGCCTGTTCGAAATCGCCTTCGGCATCCTGCTCATCGCCAAAGGATTCCCCGAAGCCCAGAGCAGCGACTACGACAGGCTGGCCCGCAACGTCCCGCCTGCCAGGACAGCACCATCGCCCGCGCCCACACCCTGATGCGGTGAGGCTGGGCCGAGCTCAGCCTCCGGTGTCGCTGAGCTTGGCCGACGGCTGTCCTGACATCGATCCAGTGTAGGTGAGCCTGCCCGACCGCGAGGATAGGCGCGCAGCTCATCCGCATATGCGCCGCAGTCAGCAACGCCGGGCGAAAGGAACCTTGCACCAGATCGGCGGGTTGGTGTGCGCCATGACGTCGATGGCTGATCACGCAGCGCGATCATGCCGATGAGCACCTGACGTTGGCCGGAGAGTGCCGCTCAGGCGCGGACGTCGCCGAGCGGATGGGCAGACGGTCCGCGGTGTAGGTGGTCCCGTTCTGCGTCCAGGGCGACATCCCGGGCTGGAGGCCATGCGGGGCTGGGTCGGCGCTGCGGGGTTGCCTGACGGGCTCGCTGGGCTCATCCTCGGCTTGCGGCGGCGGCGTTGCCAGCATCCGCGGTAGCCAGGCAAGCGCGTTGCTGCGTCTACCGGCTTGCGCGTTGGGTCGCCTTGTTCCTGATGCAGCAGCGCGTCCCGAATCTTGGCGGGCGGCCGGGCCGGTGGCACCGCATAGGCCGCCCGGTGATCACCTGTGCCGGTGCGCCGGACGGCGGATCCGGGCCCAGCGCGGCTGGGCTCACGGCTGGTCCGTTTTCGGCTCGGCGTCCAGGTACGAGGCGTTGATCATCACGCCGGCGGCGGCTAGGAGCGCGACCGGGTCGGGCCGGTGGTGCGGGTTTCCGCAGGTGGTCTTGACGCAGTACGGCGAGCCAGGGCCGAACTGGCAGCTCTCGTGGCCGCCGCCGCAGATCGGGCAGCCGCTCATGGCGCCTCCCCGGACGGCGCGCTGTTGAAGATGCCGTCCGGCCATCGGCCGGCCCGCGGCCACCCGGCCGCCGAGGCCGCGCGGGCCGGATCGGTGGCGATGGTGTCCTGCGTGGTGATGGGGGCCATGGATCCATTATATCGAGCACGTATTCGATGACAAGCCTCGCATGGCCCTTGTTGTCCTATGCTAGAGCGATTTTTGCTGCGGCGCCCGTGGCCAGTCGGCTCGATGGACACGCAGAATGTTCTTTCGGCGCGGCACCAACAGCCACGGCCATCGAGCGGACTGGCGAGCATATCGGCGGATATCGCGTATCGCACGACCGCGGAGCTGTCACCGTCGGTAACGAGGCGCCTGTCTGGCCTTCGCCGGCGCCCAGAACCGCTACGACGACGTCATCGGTGACTTCCCGGTCTGACCAGCACGATCATGCTCGTTTGCGGCTGGTGACACGTTTCTTACCGGCAGGTCGCCCGTGAGTTCAGCCCGACTGAAGGTTCGTCACCAGGAACTCACGGCATCAACCCATGACAGCTCCGGAACTTCGTCGGGTTCGCCGGGAGCGTTGTGCTGCTTCCTCGGCAGCTTCGCGGGCGGATGGGTGACCGGCGTCCAGCATGGCCAAGGGTGCCAAGGGGCTGGACCCAGGTGAGGCAGTCGATTCTGGGGACCCAGGGGGCCGCTGTTAGGGATTGCGGTTCCAGCTGAGCGGCAGCCTGGCCCGGACCTCGGCCGATGGCCCGGCGGCCAGCATGTCGATCCGCGGGGTGCCGTGGGGCAGCGGCGGCACGACCCTCAGCCAGAGCAGGAAATCGCCTGTATCCCGCAACTGGGCCGAGTTTGCCGGGCGCGCGATGTGCCAGCGGCCGTAGCGGTCGCGTAGCCAGAAGACGGGCATGCGGTTGGCTATCGTGCCGTAGGGCCAGGTGTACTCCGGCGTGACGCCGCTGGCCAGCAGGTGCAGGAATTGGCCGTGCTCGCCGTTGTGCAGGCCGAGGACCGTGACCCGGGCGCCGTCTAGTTCGGGCAGCTCGGCCGCCGTGACGGCCCAGCCGGGGACAGGGGCCCGTTCCGGCGGCCCGCGACGGCAGTACGTCAGCAGGCTCAGCCACGGTTCAGGCAGGTCACCGGTGGGCGGCGCGGCGATGCCGTGGCTGATCCCGAGGCGCGCGCACAGGCCGGCGAGCTGGCCGGGGAGGCGGCTGGACGGGGACAGCGCGGCGGCGGCCTGCAGCGCGGCGATGATGTCGGCGAGCCCGTCGGCGGCCTGGCTGAGTGGCCCGGGCCGGGCGGCCGACGGATGCAGGGGAACCTGCTCTGGTGAGGCGAGGGCGAGAAACCCGGTGGCTATATCGGTCAGCAGGAGCTCACCTGGGCTCACCGCGGCCGGGGTCACGGTGATTGCCGGCGGCGGGGTTGGCCGGGCTTGCTGCGAGTTCAGGTCGATGCGCGTCGCGGGCTCGCCGGGGGTTGTGCTGAGGTCAAGCCAGCGGATCTGATGCGGCGGGTCCGGGCGCAGGTCAACCTCGCCCGACCACTCGGCGCGGGCGGGCCCGGGGCTGGCGCTGAACTGATAGCTGGTGCCCTGGTCGTCTACCGCGGTGAACTGATGGGCGTGCAGCACGCCAGGAGGCGGCCTGTGCCGCTCCGGCGCCTGGCCCGGTCCCCAGTAGCTGACCGCCGTGAACCGCGCGCCGGCCGCCGTCTGCACGTAGGCCAGCAGGTGCAGTTCGCCCCGGACGTCGCCGGCCCGGGTCCGGATCACCTGACCCACCGGCATGACGCGCCAGGGTGCGTGCGGTGACGGCGGCTGGTGGTGTCCTGCGCCCGGGCCGGACAGGCAGGCCGTCAGCCGGGCCAGGTGCGCCTGCGCGTTCGGCGCCAGTCCGCCCGGCCCCCGGCGGGGCTGCCGCACGCCGAGGGCAAGTGTGAGCTCAGCCTGGATCTCGTTCGCGGCGCCCATGTCGAAGGCGTGCACGGCGTGTAGCGCCTGGGCGACGAGTTCGAGCCGCGCGGAGTGGCACTCCTCCAGCAGGCCGCCATCGGCGGGCCACGTGGCCGCGCGGCGCAGTTCGGCCTCGGCCAGCAGCCGCAGATGGGTTTCCGCGCGCTCGCGGTTCATGTCCTCAGTGTCCCCCCGGGTAGCACGTAGCAGCTCCCCGGGCGCCGGCCTGGTCAGATGCTGGCCGCAGCCCCGGGACGAACGCCGGGCGGCAGCCGAAGCGACCCATCAAGACGCCGACGCCGTCACCGCGGCACTACACAGGAAGGGCATGAGCACCCTGATGGATGCCCTGGCGGCCAGCTCGGCTCCCGTCACGGCTTCGACGCCTGATAACTGCGCGCCGGGTTCCCCAGGAACGTGGTATTGCTCCCCGGCAGCTTCGCCGGGCTGGCCGGCCAGGAGATCGCAGGCGATGAGCGTGTACTTGCTGGCGGTGGTGTGGGACAGGCCGAACACCAGGGCCAGGTGCAGCGGGTCAGCCCGCGCCGTTAGCGCTTCGTGAAGCACCCGGTCGCGGCGGACGCGCTCGATGCTGACGCCGTGCCGCTGCAGGTTCCAGCTGAGGTAGGGGGGCAGTACTGGTAACCTCGCGGATTCAACTGTCGCGAGTTCCCCCCGCCAGGCCGGGCTTGGAGTGCCGGTGATGTCCGGTATCCGGCGGCCGCCTCACTGGACCTTCGTGAAGGTGACCTTCTGCGCCGTGAGGTTCGGGCTGGCGGTGTAGCCGGCGTCGAGCCAGACCGACTGCGTGTGCTTGGGGTCGCTGCCCCACCATGCCGGGTGCTGGTATGCGCTGTCCGGGAGCCTCTCTCCGATGATCTGTGCCACCTCGGCGAACGTCATCTCGACCCGGAGGCGGCCGTCGGCTTGCAGGTGCCTTTCGAGGCGTTGGTACTGCTCGCGTCGGATCACGGCCACATCATGCCCCGTAACACCAGATCAGTGCTCCTCCGACGCGCAGTGACTCCTTGACTGGGTGCCGACCGGGATTGAACGGGCAGGCAGTGCGATCAGAGAGCCGGAAGGTCGTTCATGGTCAGGAGGGAAAGGCTTGCGACGCCTGCCTCATACTCAAGCACCCGGCGGATAAGGAGCTTTCCGGCAGCCTGCAGCCACCCCACCTCACCCCCGGTAAGCACGTGGTCCTTCGCCTGGTCAGCGCCGACCTTCCGGCCATGGTCCGGATCGGAGACGGAGGTAAGGTTCCCCATCTCATGGAGCACCTCCGGATCGACTTGAAGTTTCCTACCGACTGCTTCCCGTCGATCATTCCTGGATGCTTCGCGTCCTGGGCCGAACTCGCGCTCGATTCGGGTCAAGAGCCAGTAGGCGCACGCCGTGAGGGGCTCGTGACCAGCCTCCATAGACCTCCAGCGTGAACGCAGCGACGACGTGACAACCCCCTCGACGCTGATCGCGGTGTCCGGGCCTGGGAAGCTGTCCCGGACAACAGACTCGGCCTCCACTGCCCACGCGGACTCCATCATGGCGGCTGCCCGGCCCCGCCCGGAGTTCCCCTGCTCGTCTACGTCTTCGGTGCTCGATCCGGTAAAGCTGAGCCGGAACGGCAGGCCTTCGACGATCTCGCTGTGTGCCTCCCAGGCGCGAAGCCCGGGTTCCAGTGAGTCCCTGGCCGAGTCCAGGTCGGCGTACTCATTGCCTGGCACAGCTGTCAGGACTCCGCCGGCGAGACGGCAGTCGAAGCCCCGGATGGCCGCTTGGATCGCCGGCGCATCATCACTTACCCGACGGCGGTCATCCAGCCAGTTCACTGTGTAAGTCAGGGATGCGACTCTGCTTCTCACCCGCATAACATACATGCAGTGCCTCAGTGGTGACACACCGTGCTCGGGGCGGCCGGTTGCAGCTGCTGCGCCGGTCGTGCTCGCGACGATGGTGCCCGTCCTTCAGTCAGACGCTTAGTTAGCGGGGAAACTGGCGTCGCCCGGAGGCGTGCCGGATCGCGATGATCAGGAGGCCGACGCTGCGGTCGTCGATCCCGGTGACGGCGTCGCCGAGCTGGACGGGGATGTCTCCTGCAAGGCTGGCTGCGAGCCGGAGCATTCTTTTCTCCCCGCTGGAGCTGGGGAATTCGCCGGCGTCGAGGGCGTTGATCGCGGCTTCCCAGTTGATGCTGGCCAGTTCGATGCCAGGATCTGTGATGCTGTCCGCGACGTGGATGAAGCACCGGAAGTCCTCGCGGGCTGGCCACGTGCCGTGGGCGAGGAGTAGCCCGGTTCCGGATTCGAGTGCGTAGAGGCCTTCGGCTCCAGCGCGGAGCGCTGCCTGTAGTTGCTGGTCGGTCATGGGTCTCCTCCGGCTGACGGCGGCTGGTCGCGGTCTTCGGGGGCGTAGCGGCTCCACGGGCTGCCTGCTTCGGCGGCGATCCGGGCGGCCTGCTGGTGGCCGTAGCCGAGCATGGCGGCGATGACTGGGGCCGGGGCCTGGAGAACGAGGTGGCGGAGCGCGGCGGTGCGCCCGCTGCGAGCGGGGATCCCGGCGGCGCGCAGGCGCCGTTCGACGCTTTCCGGGGTCATGGGCTGACCGCCGCGACGACCGGGGAACAGCCACCGTGCGCCGGCGTTGGTGGCGGTGGTCAGGTTGAGCCGCTGGCCGGCGTGGCGGAGCAGAAGGCTGGCGAAGGGCTCGGGGACCGGGGCGGGCGGGTCGCCGAGTCGGATCGTGACCTCGCCGTCGTCGCATGCGATGTCGTCGAGGGTCAGGCGCATGATGCGGGTCAGCGGCTGGGCGTAGAGCAGCATCAGGACCGCGGCGACGCGGGTCAGCAACTCGGTCTCCTCGCCTGTGAGCATGCGCCGGAGCAGGTCCAGGCGCTGCCGCTGGCTGACCGGGACCGGGTTCGCGGTGTCCTGGTGCGGGACGGTCACCGGGGGCATGAGCTTGCTGTTCACGGCCCAGCGCAGGAAGGCGTGGGTCAGCCGGCGGGCGGTGTAGCCGCCGGCGTACCAGGCGTCGACGTCGGCCTGGCGGCAGCCCTCGAGTCCGCATCCCCGGCCGTGCAGCCAGGCCAGGAACGCGATCGCCAGGCGGACCTCGTCGCGGGCCTGCCCGGTCTGCTTGCCGGTGACCGGCCCGCGGTCCGCGAAGCGGCGCAGCCGCCGGCGGACGTACCAGGACGCGAACCGCTCGAGGTGCTGGCGGTGCCCGGGCAGCGTGATCCCGGTCAGGGCCTGGTCCAGCCAGCGCTCGAACAGCATCAGGTTCCGGTCGGCGGCCGGCAGGACGCCGTGCAGCATCAGCAGGTCGCGCAGGTAGGCGACCGACCGCCACGGCGACATGCCGGTGAGGGTTTCGTGGGTGACCGGCGTGCCCGGTTCTGCCAGCGTGCGCAGCATCTCCCGGACGTGCGGTCGGCGGATCCAGGTGATCCCGCCCCTGGGACGTTTCATCTGGGCGAACGCGCTGGCGAACGAGGCCAGTTCCGGCCGGATGCGTCCGGTCCCGTCGTCGAGTAGGACGGCCAGCATCTCGGCCAGCACGCAGTTCCCGCAGGCGCCCCGGCGGTAGCGGATCCCTTCCCTGCCGCATGCCGGGCAGGTGAAGTCGCCCAGTCCGCCGGCGCAGCCGGTGCACAGCCGGCCGCCGTCCGGCGCGATGCCGGGGGTCAGCCGGCTGGCGCCGCACCCGGCGCACGGCCCGTAGGTTTCCAGCGCGTGCGTGCGGCACGTCGAGCAGAGGTAGCCCTCGGGCCAGTGCGCCCAGCTGGAGGCGATGACGCGGCCGCAGCGCGCGCAGGGCGGCTTCGCTGCCCGGCCGGCGCTCACTCCCCGGGGCGCAGGCGCGCGCGTGTCGGCCGCCGCGCGTTCAGGTTGACCACCTCGTCGCCGGTGCCGGTCTTGCGCGCCGCCGCGTCCTGGGCCCTGGTGGCGATCAGGTCGGCCGGGCTGCAGCTGAAGATGTCGCACAGCGCCGCCAGGACCGGCAGCGACAGCCGTTCGGGCGTTCCGGAGGCCAGCCGGTGCACCTGGGAGGCCGACAGGTCGATGCTGCGGTCGCGGAGCAGCGGCACGAGCTCGGTGACGGTGAACATGCCGTGGGCGGCCATGACCTCTCGCAGCCGCCACTGGTAGCTGACCTCGCGTTTCACCGGCTCCTCCTGCCTGGCTGCCCGATGGCGGCGGCCAGGGTCTCATCCAGCGCCCGGCGCACCGTCCGTGTCCGGAAGTCCGACGACACGCACGTGTACAGAGATGTCGTGCTCGCGTGCTCGTGCCCGCACTGGAACTGGACGAACAGCGGGTCCCTGCCTGCCTCGATGAGGTGCGTGACGTAGCTTCTCCGCAGACCGTGGAAGTCCAGCCCGGTGTCGAAGCCGAGGGCGTCGCGGTAGGCGGCGAACCGCGAGTTGATCCGCTGGAGCCCGATCTGCTCGCCGCGCTCGGACGGCCACAGCGCCGTCGAGCCGGGCACGGCCAGGTGGGGGCGGATCTCGGTGACCCACTCGCCTAGGACGTCCGGCGTCCACGCCCAGACGGTCGCCACGCTGCGCCGCTTGGGCGGCGACCCTTTCTTGGCCTTGCCGTAGCGCACGTGGACCAGGCCGTAGTCGCCGAACTCGGGCGCGTGAGGGTTGCGGCCGATGTCGGTGACGGCGAGCATCCTGGTCTCGTTCCTCCGGAGGCCGTAGCTGTAGGCGACCTTGAACAGGACTGCGTCCCGGAACGCCGGCAGCCACCCCTTGCGGCCGCTGTCGCGGGCCCTGGTGACCTGCTCATCGGCGTAGTCGAAGAACTCCTGCAGCTCGTCGATGGTGAAGGCGCGCTTCTCCGGTCGGCTCTCGTTGTCCTGGACGTGCGCGGCGGAGTTCCACTCGTGCACGATCTGGACCGGGTGATTGCCGAACCGCAGCTCGCACTCCGCTGGCCAGTCGTAGACCGGGTCGGAGACGTAAGCGCAGAACGAGCGCAGCGCGTCCTGGTAGGACCGCATCGTCGAGTGCGCGCAGCCGCGGACAGACCGCAGGTCCCCGAACCATTCGTCGGCGTGCTGCGGCAGCCACTCCCACGGGTACGTCCCGGCATGGGCGAAGAACGCCCGCAGCCGGACCGCCCGCTTCTCGATTGTCGACAGCGCCAGGTTCCGGGCCAGCTGCTGGTTCCGCCAGCCGTCCATCATCGCCTCGAGCACCTGCTCTTCGGGCCGCAGCAGCGACAGCCCGTCCACCAGGTGCAGCCCCGCCGCGCCCGGCGCCGGACCCTGGGAAACCGCCACAAAACCCCCTCAAACACAGTCGCATCCGATGCGGTTTTTTCGCATCGGATGCGACTGTAACAGCAGAACCCCAGGCCACACAGGCACTTTGAGGTAAGCCGCAAGCCCACCTGCCAGCCGTTCCCGGAACTTCCGGCGGGAGTCGGCGGCTACCGTATGGTCAGCGCATACAGCGATTCCGGCCATCGTCGCGCAGGGAAACAGACCGTCGCGAGTTCGCGTCTGATGAAATTCGCGCTGGAAACCAAGTAAGCCCGAAAGGGGCAA
>WNFY01006846.1_pt1 | contig 10720 bp, 9 predicted proteins | sample 5400091 | NCBI WGS metagenome assembly WNFY01 (sample SAMN13153364, study PRJNA577476) | soil metagenome | isolation source: 60 cm soil or saprolite under grassland replicate 1 | place: USA:California | collected 2016-06-15
GCCGACCGAACCAGCTGGTGAAGCTCGAGCGGCGTTACAGACGGAGTGGGATCGATCGATTTGCAGCACCGGTCCGAGTTGCTCGTCGCATCAAACTCAGCTGCAGCAAATAGTAGGAAAGAGCGACACAGAGAAGCGACCCGGCAAAGAGTAACAACGCATACAGCTACTCGGAATGCTGGCCAATCCAGTCGCTCTCGCCCGACGCGATTTTCAATGCAAGATCGACATCACGACCCGAGTAGTCCGTGCCGTAGATCCATTTAGCAATGCGCAGGTTCGAATCGAGAAAGATCAGAAGGTTTGGATGTGAGAATTCTGTTCCGGCTTTGCCATACTGAAAGCCGATCGACTCCAGCAGCGCGTCGATGTCTGTTTGGGAGGCCGTTCCGACTAACCAGCCCAATGGAATCTTTTCGCGTGTGCGATACCTGGCGAACGTTGATGGGGTCTCTGCGCTGTCGAATGAGAACAAGAGCACTCGAAACTGTCGTGGATCGGCAGAAGAATCAGCGAGCGCCTTTTTCAATTGATCGACATTGGCGATACACGCGGTCCGGCAGCGCGTGTAAATGGGTAAAAGAACAACAGGGAATCCCGTGAATTCCGACAATCGACGGACGTGACCCACGTCATCGATCCACTTGATCTGTGCGACTGGCCGTCCGCGCTGTGGTGAAACGTCTTGGACAATCGCGGCGAAGGAATTCGTGGAGACAAAGGCGGCAAAAATGACAAGCAAGAAAAATTTCATTACAGCGGAGTCACCGATTTGTTGCGCTGCTAATCGGTCGTGGATTGTCCTGTGAATACGGCGGCGCACCCGGGAAATTGCTTCGGATCGTTTGCGTGATCGGAGGCGCATAAGCGTTTGTTGAAAAGCGTGGCAAAGAAAACAATGAAAAACAGCAGAACTTTCAGTCAAACGCCAATTCTCACATTTTTTGGCAGAGAGCTTAACGACCAGACCGAACTGGAGAGACGGCGACGAACCTGAGGCACAGCATTTCCACTCAAAAGGCGCACCGTTTTTCAGGGCGTCGCCACGACAAACACTTAGAAGGCCAACTCAGTATACGTCGCGCTTGTAGCGTTTGTCGGCTTTCAGTTTTTCGACGTACTGGTTCGTCTGCTCTTCAGTCTTGCCGCCTTTTTCCTGAATGATTTTGCGAAGCGCCGCATCGACGTCCTTGGCCATGCGGCGCGCGTCACCGCACACAAAAAAGTGCGCCCCCTCGCCATCCATCCATTTCCAAACCTCGTCAGCGTTTTCCTGCATTTTGTGCTGCACGTAGGATTTCTCGGCCGCGTCACGCGACCACGCCAGATCGAGCCGGGCAAGAAACCCATCGCTCTTTATTTTTTCGAATTCCTCTTCGTAGAAATAATTGCAGTGCCGGTGTTGCGAACCGAAGAAGAGCCAGTTCTTGCCTTTTGCGCCGGTGGCTTTGCGTTCCTGCAAGAATGCCCGGAACGGCGCCACGCCTGTGCCGGGCCCGACCATGATGATCGGCGTGCTACCGTCTTCGGGAAGTCGAAACTTCGACGCGTTCGGGAAAACTGGGACTGGAGCTTTCTCAGCGCGCTCGGCCAAAAAAGTTGAGCAAACGCCTTTGCGGATGCGTCCGCGACTTTCGTAATGGACAACGTCGATAGTGAAATGCACCTGATCGGGGTGCGTCTTCAAGCTCGAGGAGATGGAATACATACGCGGCACCAGTTTCGCGAGCGTGTCCACGAACTCCTGCGGCGTCCACTTGATCGACGGATGCTCGATCAGGAAATCAACTACCTCCATGCCCCAAAGATAAGTGTCGAGATCCTGTTTTCGCTCCGGTTTCAGAAGTTCGCTCAGTAATGGTGCGCCATTAACTGCGCACTGGGCGATCGTTTTCAAAAATTTCGGGGTGGTCTGTGTGATCCGGCAATCGCAAATTAAAGCTTCCCGCAACGTCGTGTCGCCGTTCCGACCTTTGACCGGCTCGTCACCTTTCGCGCCGATCTTGTTAATTATTTCATCCACCAACGCGGGATCGTTCGTCGGCCAAACCGTCATCGAGTCGCCAACTTCGTAGTTCAATCCCCAGCCCTTAAGATCGAGCTCGAAATGGCGCGTGTCCTTTTCAGAACCTTCGCCGCACAAACTGCGGTTCACGACCAGCTTTGCTGGAAACGGATTGGTGCGGGTGTAACGCGAGCCGACAGGAGTGTCAGTAGCCATTCTACGGAAGTTGAGAGTTGGTAGCTTTTTCCGCGCATTCTATCGCAGGGATGGTTTAATTGTCGCGCGGAAACTTCGCAGGACACCCCTTCATCCGGGGGCGCAACGCCGTCAGGTGCGACTTGATTGGAACGGTGAATGAGAGGCCGTGCAACGGCTACTCTCCTGCGCTGCAGGTAAGCCTAGTGTCTCAGCGATCCGCGCGGAGCGGGCGTTGGTTAAAATAGCGTACGACCGCGCGTGAAAAATCTTGCCGCAGCCACGTGAGATATTGGCTTTGCTTTTCCCCGGCCCCGCCGTGGCAACTGGAGGATTTGCAACCGGCTACGCCAACGAATCGACCGCCCTTAATCGGCGCAACTTCTACCTCCGCTGCCGAACTGCTCAGCGTGCAAGGGAGGAAGAAGACGATCGCAGACAGCCACCACAAAACGCTTCGGGCCACGTTCTAAATGGTAGAGGATATCGCGATGGCAGACCATTCCAAAAACTTGGCGACAGCGCGCCGAGCAATTTCTGAGAGGGAAATATTCTTCCATAAAAAGCAGGGAGCAGGTATTTCTTACGCTATTGCCCGAACCGGACCGACATGCAGAAAGTCGTCGAGAAACTTACTGGTGAACCACTGAGCATCGATCAGCTCATCGAGTATCTGCCTGCGCTCAAAGAAGTGCCGCGCGCGCAGCTCGACAATTGGGCGAAAGGCGCGGCCGTTCTGCATCGCTACAAGAAGGGCGAGATCGTGTGCGAAGAAGGCGATTTCGGTTCTACCGCTTTTTTTATCGTGTCCGGCAGCGTCGACATTTTCATTCATAATCCGTTGTCACACCTCAGAACACGGCCGGCCGTCGGCATTTTTGGCCGGAGTATGGCACGGATGAAGAGCTTCCTCACGAATGATGAGGTAAGTCCTCGGGCTGAGCGAGGCGCGCGCCAATTTATCGGGATCGATGCGAATGTGGATTTGCCAATTAACCGGCCGCTTGCCCAACTGGGGCCGGGTGAACTCTTCGGCGAAATGACCTGCCGCACCTATCAACCGCGCTCGGCCACGGTGCAGGCGCGCGAGCCGTGTGTGATGATCGAAATGTTGCGCGTCATCCTCGACTTGCTTGTTGGCAGCCGGCAGGTATCGGATCTAACCAAAGCAACTTCGCGGGTAAAGGCGCCCACTTTTAAAGGAACGTCTTTCAAAGCGGAACTCGATAAAAGATACCGCGAGCGCTCGCTTAACAATCATCTGCGGAGCGTCCCTTTGTTTGCATCGGTAAGCGAAGAATTTATCGAACATCTGCGGCAGAACGTCGAGCTCATTTCCTACAACCAAGGCCAGGTGATCTGCAAAGAAGGCGAGGAATCGAATGCGTTTTATCTGATCCGCTTCGGCGTCGTCCGTGTCTCGCAGGGCTTGGTCGGAGGCGAAATCGTGCGGAGATACCTCAGTCGGGGAGATTGCTTTGGCGAGATTGGATTGCTCAAATCGAAGAAGCGCAGCGCAACATGTATTGCCCTTGACGCCGTGGACGTGGTGCGAATCACCGCCGACGAATTCAATCTGATGCTTGAGAAATTTCCCGACGTGCGGGCCCAACTCGAGGCTGTGGCCGAAGCGCGCCTGGCATCGGACAAAACGCGCGCAGTCCCTTCCGGCTACTCGCTCGACGACTTTCTCGATCAGGGATTATTCGAAGCGCAAAATCTTCTCCTGATTGATCTCGATAACTGCACGCGCTGCGACGCCTGTGTGCGCGCCTGCGCGAACGCGCACGACGGTGTGTCGCGATTGCTGCGCGATGGTTTGCGCTACGATCATTACCTGGTGGCTACTGCCTGTCGCTCCTGTCGCGATCCACTTTGCATGACGCAATGCCCGGTCGGTTCCATCCGGCGAAAAGAGAACCTCGAAATCTTGATCGAAGACTGGTGCATTGGCTGCGGAAAATGTGCCGAGCTCTGCCCTTACGGCAACATCAACATGCATCCGCTCGAAGTCATTAAGGAGGTGAGAACGGAAGTACAATCTGCGCAACCGGGGGTGGCACCGAAGATCAAGATCGAAAAGAAAAAGACCACCGCATACAAGGCGAACACGTGCGATCTCTGCACACAACTTTCTACGCCAAGTTGCGTTTACGCTTGCCCGCACGACGCGGCGAAACGGGTCGATCCGCAGCGATTCTTCGGCGGCGTGATTGAAGCGCAAACGATGCTTTTTAAGACGACTGACTCAGCCGCAAGTCGGTCAAAGGCACATATCACACACTGATGAAATTCTCGATTTCTGAGGTTGCTGTTTGAACGATGCGGGTTTTTAATCGGTCGCATCTCCCGTGGCTGATCTTTGTCGTGCTCGCCACGGTTGCGGCGTCCTGGGTATACATCGGCAATTTCTATCCGGAGCATTTGCCCGCCGGATTTGGTTTGCCGCCAGCGCTGGTGCAAAAGCCGTCGGAGCATCGCAGCGTGGGTGGCACACCGCTTGGTCTCATCTTCGGCACAATCGCGTTTGCGATTTTCATTTTTGCGACCCTGTTCAGTGTGCGCAAAAAGGTCGTGCTCTGGCGCCTTGGCACACTTCAGCGCTGGATGCGCGCCCACATTTGGCTCACGCTGCTCACCATCCCGTTGGTTCTTTTCCACAGCGGATTTCGGCTGGGCAGCCCAATGACGACGCTACTCATGGTGCTCTACGCGATTGTGATGGTGAGCGGCATTTACGGACTCGTCCTGCAACATCAGATGCCGCATATCATGAAAGAGCGTTTGCCCGCTGAAACCGTGTTTGAGCAAATTCCGCATATTCGCGCGCAGCTTGTCACGGCCGCAGTGAAGATGCGCGACTCGTTCAAGCCGGTTCCGCCGAAAAAAACAGATGCCAGCGCGCCTGCACCAAGCACGATCAAATCTGTAACCAGCGGTTCTACTCCGATGGCTTCCACCGCCGGTGAGTTCAGCACTCCCACAGCGCGCGCCAAGACAGTCGTCGGATCGACGATCACTGCTGCTCCGATCAATCCCGCGACCACGGCTGCTTCCGGCGCGGCGGAAATAAAATCAGAGTCGCCACCGCCGAGTGTTGCGAGTGCGGCATCGGAGCGACCCGCATCAGCCCAAGTTCAAGGAAGCGGAGCCTCAACTCCTGTTGCACCACAGAAATCAGTCACGCCTGCCAGCGATCGAGATTCCGAAGTAGTGCTAATTGAGTTCCTCGATCAGCAAATCCTGCCTTATCTCAGTGCGAAACGCGGCGAAAAATTTCGTCTTGGTAACAGCCGCTTCTCTGATGACACATTCCGCTCTTTAAAAGCTCAGGTCACGGAAGCATATCGCAGTCGTGTCGAAGAGATTCAGTCATGGTGCGCCGAACGCCGCATGCTCGATCTCCAGACGAAATTGCACCATTGGCTGCATGCCTGGCTGTTCGTGCACGTGCCTTTTTCGTTTCTGCTGCTCATGTTCACCGGATGGCATGCATTCGTGACACTGTTTTATTACTAGACGCCTGCCATGGCTGCGCCCCGCAGAACGCAAAAACAGATTGCCGAGCGCTACAAAGGCAATCTCGGCTACTACCATAGAAAGCATCCATTTCGGCGAGCGCGTTTTTGGGTCAGCTTCCTCGCGATTATTTCCGGAATCGCCGGTATCGTGCTTTTTCAAAGCCGCGGGCGTGAAACATTTTTCAATCCTGGAAAGATTTCGAGCAGTCATGCCACATTTGCTGACGACTGCCAGCAATGCCATGACAAGTCTCTCATCAGCGGTGGCAAGCTGACGCCATCAACGTTCAACGCGGTGTTGCGCGAGCGTTTTCGTTACGGTGTTGCGTTCGGGCCGATCGACGAAAAATGCGAGGCCTGCCACGATGGCCGGACGCACACGTTCCACCAGGCCAACGTAGTGCAAGACCGTTCCTGTTCGGCATGTCATCAGGAGCATCGAGGTCCGGGTCCGCTGAAACTAGTCGCCAGTTCCAACTGCCTTTCCTGCCATGGCAACGCCGGAGTCATGCAAGCATCGGTGCAGAAGGGTATCCAGCTTCCAACCGAGGCTTTCCATCGACATCCGCACCCGCCGCAACAGGTCGCATTCGACTTGCCACGGCCTACTAACGGTTACACCCAAACTTTTTCATCGTTTTGGCAAGGGCATCCGGAGTTTCAGCTCGATCGCGAACAAGTTCGCGACCCCGATGTGCTCCGCTTTAATCATCAGCGCCATTTTGCGCCGGACATTCCGCTCGTGAACGGCAGGAAACTCGACTGCAACTATTGTCACAAGCCAGACTCTGAAGGCCGTTTGTACGAGCGCATCAGTTTCGCAGCGAACTGCCAGGCGTGCCATTCACTCCAATTTGATCCAAAAAATCCCGAGCTAACTTTGCCACACGGCAATGCTACCGCAGTGCGCGCATTTTTGCGGACACTGCCGACGCAATACGCTGAGCTCGCGGTGAAAAAAGGAATCGCGAACCCGAAAGAGATTCAGGCTTTCGTCACAAAGCAGATGACGCAGCTGCGCGAACCTGTCCGATCCGGGGAAGATTTCGAGCGCCAGGTCTTCTTTTCCACCGATCCCTACAAGCCAATGCGTGACGCGGGTCCCGGCGTGCGCGCTTCATTCTATGGCTGCGCTTTTTGCCATGAGGTGAAGCCGGTGCCCAACGCAGCACCGATGATTACCAAGCCGATTTTTGTCGATCGTTGGATGCCGCAGGCGAACTTCAATCATGCCGAGCATGCCAGCGTGGAATGCGACGACTGTCATCATGCGATGCAGAGCCGGGACACTTCGGATATTCTCATGCCAACCAAAGCGAACTGTGTTACTTGTCACAGCCCCGCAGGAGAAGTCGTGGCTGAATGTATCACTTGCCACACATACCATGCGCTGCCTTCCGTCGTCGCCACGAACACTCCGCCAGGCGGCAAGTTGTCCTTCAAACAGATGCTGCTTGGAAGTTCGACGCCGAAGTGACCTTGTTAGCCGTCGTTGCCGATCGAGAGCGTAGGGCAAACGTCGAGGGCGCGCTGTGCTGCGGCAGTCTCTTCTGGCGTCTCCGGTTGCTTGAAAAAATAAACGTGCGTTTCGTCGTCGTTATATTTGATCAGATTGGGTGCTTCATCGAGACAAACCCGGCAGAAATTACAGCTGGTATCGACGTACCACGGACCCGGAACATTCTCGGGTTGTTTGCTCGCTTTGTCCGCCATAACCCTTTCTTTTACTAGACGCACTGCCGCCAATCAAAGCTTTTTGGCTGTGGGGCCAGCGGGCTGCCGGTTTGTTTCCAAATCCACGCGAGACGCCCCTCTACCCTAGGTGCTACGTCTGGATCAGAAGGTTGACGTCATTAATAGTAACGGTCGATCCGTCCTTTAGCCGCTTCTCGTTCTGTGGTTCGGTCGGGTCCATCACTTCGGAATCACTGCTGTCCCCGGATCGTGCCAAGGCCGCTACAACAACGAAAGCGAAAAATGCGACCGCCGTCCTTTGTAGAAAGCTCAAATCAATACTTGCGTCAGGGACCGCTTTTTTTAAATCTCGTGAGCAAATATGAGCGGAGCCGAACACCCGATTGGCACTAGTGGAAACGTTGCAACAGATGAGTCTTTGTCGCGACGCTCTTTTGTCGGCGTGCTGCTCGGCTTTGGCACGGTGGTGATGGGCGCAGCGCTTTCAGTGCCGCTCATTCGATTTGCTTTGCATCCACTGCTCTCCACGACTACCGAAACGGGTTGGTCGGACGTGGGCAAGATGGATGAGTTCGCATCGTTGACCGCGCCGATGAAAAAGTTAATCACGGTCGAACAGCGCGATGGCTGGCGGAAAATCATCTCCGAAAAAGCCATTTATGTGTTGCCGATGAAGGATGGAGTGTTGCGTGTGTTGTCGCCGATCTGTCCGCACCTGGGCTGCTCGATTCCGTGGATCGAATCTAAGGAACAATTCATCTGTCCCTGTCACACGGCAGTATTCGCCCTGAATGGCGCGCGCATTTCTGGTCCCGCCCCGCGCTCGATGGACGATCTGGAGATCAAGATCGACAACGGAATGTTGAAAGTGCGCTATCAATATTTCCGCCAGCTTATTTCCAAGAAAGAAGTTCTGGCCTAGCAAGAATATTGCGACATGGCTGACGCGCCTAAGCCTGACGAAAAAGTTGTTGGTTCTCGCGCTAGTCGATGGAGTCGCGTGTACCAGTGGCTGGACAGTCGAACCGGGATCGGCTCACTCTTGCATGAAGGTTTGGACGAACCGATCCCGGGCGGCGCGCGCTGGGCTTACGTGTTCGGCTCAGTCCTGCTGTTCCTGTTCATTTCGCAAACGGTAACCGGAGTATTCCTGTCGCTCTATTACGCTCCGACTGCCGATCATGCGCATACCACGGTTGCCTACATCGTCAAGGAAGTAACCGGCGGATCATTTCTGCGCAGTTTGCACGCTTACGGCTCGAGCGCGGTGGTCATCGTGGTGCTTCTTCATCTCTCACAGACCTTTCTATATGGCGCCTATAAAGGTCGCCGGGAAGTTCTCTGGATTTCTGGATGCGCACTTTTGGGCCTCATGCTGGCGATGGCATTCACGGGTTATTTGTTGCCTTGGGATCAAAAAGCTTTTTTCGCCACAACGGTCGGCACCAATATGGCGAGCGAGATCCCGTGGGTCGGCTCCTTACTGAAGCGCTTCATGCGCGGCGGAAACGAGATGGGTACTCTCACCCTGTCACGGTTTTTTGTGGCGCATGTTTTCTTACTACCTGCCGCGATCCTGGGTTTGGTGGCTGCGCACGTCTATCTCTTCCGCAAAGCAGGCGCGGCCGGTCCGCCGAGCGAAGATCCGGTAAACCCGCGATTGCCAACTCAGCGATTTTATCCGCGACAGGTGGTGATGGATACGATCGTCGCCTTGGTGATGATCCTGATACTTGGAGCGCTGGCGCATTTTGCTCCAACTGAGCTTGGCCCTAAAGCCAACCCTGCGGACACACAATACGTTCCGCGGCCGGAATGGTATTACCTTCCGTTTTTCCAGTGGCTCAAATACTTCAAAGGGCCGTGGGCTGTGGTCGGCATTGTTATCGTTCCGACGATTACTGCGGCTCTGGTGATCGCTCTTCCATTTATCGACCGTCGTTTGGAACGGCGGCCCTGGCGTCGGCCCGTCGCGGTCGGAATTTTTTTAGGAATTTGGTTCACACTCATTACTTTCGGATTGCTGAGCAAACGCGAAGATCATCTCGATCCAGCGATTGCGAAGCAGGTCGCGAAACAACGAGAAGAGACCGAGCAGTTCATGCGCGAACCGTTCGAGCCGGAACCTGCCGTCAGCACGCTAACAGCTGCGAATGTCGCGCTGCTCGATCCCCTCGCTGCGTCGGGCAAAAAAGTTTACGAAAGTGAATCATGCGATGCGTGCCATGGTGAAAACGGAGTCGGAACAAATGCCGGTCCGAAACTTATCGACGCGACCGCGCAAAAACCGGCGGAAGAATTGTCGAAGCTGTTGAGGCATCCGACGGCCAAAATGCTGGCAGGCGAAATGAAGCCGGTCGAGGTCAACGATGAAGACCTCAAAGCGCTAGTGGCCTATATCAAGAGCTTCAAGTAAGGAGGCTTTACCCTGTTCGCTGCATCACGTTCGGAGAACGCGATCCAATACGGCTTCGATGTGGGCGTCTATTTCTTCAGCGTGCGCACGTAAGCAACGAGGGCTTTGATTTCGTCGTCGGTGAGTTTGCCGCCGAAGGCTTTCATCGTCGTCTTACCGTTTTGCTTCACGCCTTCCTTAATCGACTTTGTCGCCTGCGCGTCGGTGAAAGCCGCCTGAACCTTGGGGTCCGTCAGATTTCTGGCGTTCAACATCTTTCCCATTTTTGTGTCCGCGCGTCCATCCGCCCCGTGACACTGTGCGCAATTGTTGGCCCAATTTGTTTTCGGGTCCGCAGCGCTTGCAGAAAAGGCGAATGTGACGAACGAGATTGCGGCGATAATGAGGATTGTTTTCATTGTGGGTCCTTTCTGTTGGGTGAGTAATAATTCACTGTGGAGTCGTTTCTACTGCCAATTTTGGAGGTGTAAAGCTAAGTTCTTTGTGCTCGCCGCCTGGGCGAGGTGCGCCGGCTGATAATCGAAAACTTCTCCAGCGCTCCAGTGGCATGGAAGCGACGGCCATTAATGCCAGTTGGCTGATCATGAATCCCACCAGCCATGGGAATGCCTTTTGCATGAACCCGTAGGAATGCAGGCCGACCCCGAGCATGTTGACGCCGAACCACGAAAAACTGGTCACGATGTTGCCGAAGAGCGCCATGATCATCAGGCCGCGTTGCCGGATGAATCCGCCCCAACGTGCATGCAGAATAATCGCGCACCAGAGCACAATTAACACGGCGCCGTTTTCTTTCGGGTCCCAACCCCAGAAACGTCCCCATGATTGATCCGCCCAGATTCCGCCGAGGACCGTGCCGACAAAGCTAAACAACGTCGCGAAACAAAC
>WNFY01006168.1_pt1:0-5000 | contig 10719 bp, 8 predicted proteins | sample 5400091 | NCBI WGS metagenome assembly WNFY01 (sample SAMN13153364, study PRJNA577476) | soil metagenome | isolation source: 60 cm soil or saprolite under grassland replicate 1 | place: USA:California | collected 2016-06-15
ATTAAGTTAAGTAAGGGCTATAGCTCAGTTGGTAGAGCACCTCGTTTACACGCGCGCCAATGTTTTTCGGGGGGGTTTAAGATACAATCAAAAAATTGGATCTTATTGAGAAATCGATGTCTTACCCTCATAACTTTGAGGGAACAATAGCCTGACAAAGGGTTGGGTCCGATCTGGGTGTCTCTTTTAGGTACCAAACAGACCCCGCCATTGATTTGAGATATTGATAAGGTGAATACAAATTCAATGCTAGGCCTTAATGAGGACAAGGTCCTCAAAAATCTCTTGTCGTCCTATGAACTTTAAGGTGTATGAAGTTTCATATTTGATTTTTTAAGCCGAACGATAGAGACTTAATTTAACTTAAAATGATCTAAACCTGAGGCAGACCTACGTCAAGATAATCCCACCCTTGAAACACTTTGGTAGTGCACCTGAATTGGAATCCCAAATAATGAATCAGAGCACGTGGAGCCATCTCCTTATCTTGATTTTTCTATCAAGAAAAAATATGGCGAACTGGCTGATATTTCTATCAGTTAATGAAAGAGCCCAGTGCACAAAAAAATGCATGTTGGGTCTTTGAAATAGTTCAGATCATTTGGATACTAATCAGTTTGAGCTGTTTTACCGAGAAGGTCTACGGTTCGAGTCCGTATAGCCCTAAATAGGAAATACAAAAGGTCTACTTTTTTTATTTCTTCATTCTTTTTTGTTGCTTGTAACTGATAGGGAAAACAAGATACTTTGTCTAAGCGTAATAGTTAGAGTTATACTATCTAAAGAAATTCAAGATAAATCAAAAAATGAACTATCCTGAAACTAAGATCCCCTAGTCATCATAAATCTTAAAAGGAGATATGAATAAACAAACTAGACTAGATGGTTTAGTCAAAATGTACTTTTGTTTTGACTAATCTGGACGACTTGACAACTTCCATTCGAATCAACCGACCTTGTATATTTTCCAAGTTCATAGGAGTAGGTCTATGTTTTTGCTTTACGAATATGATCTTTTTTGGGCATTTCTAATAATATCAAGTCTTATTCCTATTTTGGCATTTTTCATTTCGGGAATTTTAGCCCCGATTAGGAAAGGGCCGGAGAAGCTTTCCAGTTATGAATCGGGTATAGAACCGATGGGCGACGCTTGGTTACAATTTCGAATCCGTTATTATATGTTTGCTTTAGTTTTTGTTGTTTTTGATGTTGAAACGGTCTTTCTATATCCATGGGCAATGAGTTTCGATGTATTGGGTGTATCCGTATTTATAGAAGCTTTGATTTTCGTGCTTATCTTAATTGTTGGTTTAGTTTATGCATGGCGAAAAGGAGCATTGGAATGGTCTTAGCTCTTGAATATTCAGACAATAAAAAGAAAAAGGAAAAAAGATTGAAAAAGTTATGAATTCCATTGAGTTTCCTTTACTCGACCGAACAGCTGAAAATTCAGCTATTTCAACTACATTAAACGATCTTTCTAATTGGTCAAGACTCTCTAGTTTATGGCCCCTTCTTTATGGTACAAGTTGTTGTTTTATTGAATTTGCTTCACTAATAGGATCACGATTCGACTTTGATCGTTATGGACTAGTACCAAGATCGAGTCCTAGACAAGCGGATCTTATTTTAACAGCTGGAACAGTAACAATGAAAATGGCCCCCTCTTTAGTGCGATTATATGAGCAAATGCCCGAACCAAAATATGTTATTGCTATGGGAGCCTGTACAATTACAGGAGGTATGTTCAGTACCGATTCTTATAGTACTGTTCGAGGGGTCGATAAGCTAATTCCCGTGGATGTCTATTTGCCGGGTTGTCCCCCTAAACCGGAAGCAGTTATAGATGCTATAACAAAACTTCGTAAGAAAATATCTCGAGAAATTTATGAAGATAGAATTCGGCCTGAACAAACAAATCGGTGTTTTACAACCAACCACAAGTTTCATATTGGACGCAGTCTGAATACTGGAAATTTTGATCAAAGATTCCTCTACCAACCGCCATCTACTCCCGAGATTCAGACCGAACCCCTTTTCAAATAGAAAAGTTCATTATCTTCCCACGAGTTAGAAAATTAGGTAGGACCTCTTTTTACTGTACAGAATTCATGAATAAGAATTTGTGGGTTCATCTTCATAAATTGGATCGAGAATGAGAAATATATTCTAAATAAAATGCGGGAGATAAAAGAGATGCAGGGTCGTTTGTCCGCTTGGCTAGTCAAGCATGGGATAATTCATAGATCTTTGGGCTTTGATTATCAAGGAATAGAGACTTTACAAATAAAGCCTGAGGATTGGCATTCCATTGCTGTCATTTTATATGTATATGGCTACAATTATCTACGTTCCCAATGTGCCTATGATCTAGCACCCGGCGGGCTCTTAGCTAGTGTGTATCATCTTACCAGAATCGAATCTGGTGTGGATCAACCAGAAGAGGTATGTATAAAAATATTTGCTTCAAGGAGGAATCCTCGAATTCCGTCTGTTTTCTGGGTTTGGAAAAGCGTGGATTTTCAAGAACGAGAATCTTACGATATGTTGGGAATCTCTTATGATAATCATCCGCGCTTAAAACGTATATTAATGCCAGAAAGTTGGATAGGATGGCCTTTGCGGAAAGATTATATTGCCCCTAATTTTTATGAAATACAAGATGCTCATTGAATGATAAGAAAGAAATTTACACTTAGCCAAAGAGATTTAAGGATTATACTTTCTGTTCTAGATTTAATTCTAGATTAAACAGATCTCATTAGAAAAAAAGAGAAAATGGAATTGCATTTTAGAATTTAGAATAAATATTCTTATCTTATTTAAATACAATTTAAGAAACTGTACCCATCTAGATCTATAAATAATCTATAAATATCAAATAGATGGGGTATTTCTCGCCAAGATAGAAAAAATATGGAGGAATTATGATCCATATTCGAAATGAATATGGATCTTGCTTCCTATCAATTACTTTCTAAAAAGGCCTTATACCATGAAACCCTGTATCAGGAACCAGATTTGAACTGGTGACACGAGGATTTTCAGTCCCCTGCTCTACCAGCTGAGCTATCCCGACCATTTCCAATGTACCAGTCCATCCTCATTTTATGAGAGGACTGGGGTCTATGTCAATTAAAGGTACAGGGGGAATTACAAAGTTTTCCCCAAGTCCTGTATGTAATAGGTCTTTAAAAAGACAATTTTGCAAGTTGTAAGTTTCGGTATGAGTAATGCTATTGATTGTGAATCATTCAATTAAGGATTCCTTTCTAAATTTCGATGTGTATTCTATATCGCATGTGATAAGAGAAAGTCATTTACGCCCCAATACGTTTGAAAAAGAATGATAAAAGGGAATTTTTAACCGTTACCAAAAAAGCAAAAAGGGTAGGATAGCTAGAAAATAGATTTTTGGGGATAGAGGGACTTGAACCCTCACGATTTTAAAAGTCGACGGATTTTCCTATTACTATAAATTTCATTGCTGTCGGTATTGACATGTAGAACGGGACTCTATCTTTATTCTCGTCCAATTAATATAAGTTCTTTTTAAAAAGAACTATCAGACTATGGAGTGGGGTGATTTGATGAATGAATATTCGATTCATTCTTGAATGTGGAATCAATTCACACCAATTCTTCCATCTTTCATCTAAAAAAAAATACAGATACCGACTCGGGCCGTCATTCATTTTTTTAGATATTTTAGTATTCAATAGAATAGATACGTTTATCCTTCATCCTTTCTGAAGTTTCGATGAAAAAATTTATCTACCAACGCAGTCAACTCCATTTGTTTTAGAACAGCTTCCATCGAGTCTCTGCACCTATCCCTTTTTCTCGCTTTCTGAACCTTTATTTTGAGAAGACAGGATTTGGCTCAGGATTGCCCATTTTTATTAATTCCGGGGTTTCTCTGAATTTGAAAGTTATCACCTAGTAGGTTTCCATACCAAGGCTCAATCCAATTAAGTCCGTAGCGTCTACCGATTTCGCCATATCCCCCTCCCTTTTGTTTTGAGATTAGGATCTCATTAGAATATCCTTTTTTTCATTTTTACAGGAACCTTTGCATTTTTTAGGTATCGATTACTATCTCTAAAAAAATATTTTCTTTCTTAGCTATAAGAAACCTGTATTTGCTCCAATCAAATTGGATTTTATCATTGGTATATCGGCAATTCAATATAGATTGATATATACCCTCTATATATGTTTCTATTTCTGCAACTTATCCTATGTAAGTTCGTATATTTGAACGATCGATTCTTTTTTTCTTAACTGCCCCTTCACGAACGAAAGCCGAAGAATGTCCGATTAGTTAGAACTTATAACTAAGTAAATAATTCAACTTCTTCGAAAAAAAGAGTAGAATTCTACAATTCTACTAAAACTTATACCTAAGTATAATATAACTAAAGAGGTGTAATAACTAATAACAAAGAATTTCCAATGGAATAAAAAATCCAATTTGACTATACTACAAACAAATATTTAAGATTGACTATCAAATAGAATCCAATTTCTAGTTAGAGATAAAGAACTAGAAGTTCTATATCGCTATATGAATCATTATGTTCTATAATATTCACTATTTCATTTATTTTTTTTCTTAAAAAAAGAATTATAGATTTTACACTTTTCCTACCATATTTCTATAAACACTACACTATACACTAATACTATAAGTGTATTGAATTCCTATATATATATAGAAAATTTTTATTATGTGGGGCCCGCTTAGCTCAGAGGTTAGAGCATCGCATTTGTAATGCGATGGTCGTCGGTTCGATTCCGATAGCGGGCTTTTCCCTATTTTTCATTTTTTATTCCATTTTTGTTTTGAAAAATGGATAGGGATAATATCTTTTAGAAATTAAAGACTATTGAAAAAAGTTTCTTCCCCTTAATCAATTTTTCCACTTATAGGAAAGGATTTACTATATAATTTACTATATAATTATATATATTATAATATAATAAAATACTAAATATAA
>WNFY01006170.1_pt1 | contig 10717 bp, 9 predicted proteins | sample 5400091 | NCBI WGS metagenome assembly WNFY01 (sample SAMN13153364, study PRJNA577476) | soil metagenome | isolation source: 60 cm soil or saprolite under grassland replicate 1 | place: USA:California | collected 2016-06-15
TACGTGACGCCTGCTCGGGCATTTCGTGCAGGAGTTCGGCGTGCAGGTCCATCCCCGTCATCTGCGGCATCATGAGGTCGCAAAGAATGACGTCGTACCGCTCGCCGGAAAAGAGGCGCGCGCGCGCCTCCCCTGCCGTCGTTACCGTCGTCACCGCGTGCTCGTTGACGAGGAGCCGTTCGAGCGCCTTGATGATCATGAGCTCGTCGTCGATGACGAGCACTTTGCCTCGTCGAGGCGGCGGCGTGACGTCGGGCAGCGGCGCTGCAACCTCCTCCTCGAAGCTGGTCGGCGCGAGTAGCACCGTGAATGCCGTACCCTTGCCGAGCTGGCTCTCGACGTGGATCTCGCCACCGAGCGCCGTCACGATCCGATGGCAAATCGAAAGGCCGAGCCCCGTTCCGATGCCGACCGGCTTGGTCGTGAAGAACGCGTCAAAAACGCGGGCGAGGTTTTCAGGAGCGATTCCGGCACCGGTGTCACGAATCTCCACCGCGACGCGCCCCGACGGCCCATCCATCTTGGTCGACACTCGAATGAGATTCTGCTCGGCGTTTCCCTCATGAATCGCCTGGGCCGCGTTCACGATCAGGTTCAGGAACACCTGGCCGAGACGGGCGTCATTCGCGTCCACGGGCGGGACGTCGCCGTAGTCTTTGACCAGGCGGGCCCGGTGTCGAATCTCGTTCCACGCCATCCGGAGCGATGATTCCAGCACCTGCTTGAGGTTGACGGGGCCGCGCCGCTCTTCATCCGTGGATCGCGAAAAGATCTTCAGGTCGCGAACGATGTGTCTCAGGCGGTCGGCGCCATCCCGCGCGTCGCGCAGCTCGTCCAGCACGTCGCGGAAGTGATCGGCGACCTCCAATTCTTCGCACAGCCGCGTGATGTCCTTGGCCATCAACTCCAGGTTCGCGACCACCGCGGCAAGTGGATTGTTGATTTCGTGCGCGACACCGGCGGCCAGGGTTCCGACCGAGGCCATACGGTCTGCGATCAGCAGCTGCTGTTGCATCCGACGGCGCTCGGCTCGCATCACCGCGTCGCGAAGCTCGCGATCGATGGCGGGGGATAGCCGCCCGAGGCTGCCCTTGAAGACATAGTCGTTGGCTCCGCTTCGCACCGCCGACACTGCGGTCTCTTCCCCGACGGTACCCGAGACGATGATGAATGGAACGTCGAGCGCTGCCGCGCGGACGATGGCCAATGCCTTGAGGCCGCTGAATTGCGGCAGCGCATAGTCGGACAGAATGACGTCCCAGCTCTCGCGAGCGAGCGCGGCCATCATCGCCGCTTCGTTGTCGACGCGCTCATGGACGACGTCGTATCCGCCATTGCGTAGCTCCCTGAGGAGAAGCTCCTCGTCGTCAGCGCTGTCTTCGACGAGCAGGACGCGGAGTCGCTTGGACCCGGTCGCCTCTCCATCCGGCCCGTCCTTCGAGGCCCGTCTCGTTTCAGACCGCCTGGCCTTCATCATGAAAGGCATCCGATCTCCTCCCGCCTACAGTTCGAAATCGCGCGCCCGTATCCCCAGGTTCTTCATCTTCACGTGGAGGGTCTTGAAATCGGTCCGCAACTCGCGCGCCGCCTCGCTCTTGTTGCCCTGCGCAGCCTTCAGGGCTTCGCGGATCGCGACACGTTCCGCGCCGCGGGCGGCCTGATCCGCGACGTCTCTCAGCGACTGGCCGGGAGATCGCGGCACCGGCGATCCGACCACCGACGCGTCCCCGCTCAAGAACCGCCTGAGCGTTGCGCCCTCGAGGACCAGCGCCTTCGATTCGAGGACCGCCTGTCGAATCACGTTTCGAAGCTGGCGCACGTTCCCGGGCCATGAATGGCCCTTCAGGACCTCGAGCGCGTCGGGCGCGATCCCTTGCATCGGGCGCCGCAACTCGACGCTCACTTCGTACATGAATCGCTCTGCCAGGTGCTTCACATCCTCGACCCGCTGGCGCAACGGGGGCAACGTGATGGTGTACTGCGCGAGCCGGAAGAATAAGTCAGAGCGGAAACGTCCATCCGTCACGCGGGCCTGGAGGTCGTCATTGGTCGCCGCGATGAACCGCACGTCGATCGGCTTTGGCTGGTTGGCGCCGATGGTCTGGAGCTGTCGCGACTCGAGGACGCGGAGCAGCTTCGCCTGGAGTCCAATGGGTAAGTTGCCGATCTCGTCGAGAAACAGCGTCCCGCCGTCGGCGAGATGAAAGTGTCCTTCCCGGCGGCGATCGGCGCCTGTGAATGCGCCTTTCTCGTGACCGAACAACTCGGATTCGAGAAGCGGCTCCGGGATTGCACCGCAGTCCAAGGCGACGAACGGTCGTGCCTGCCGTTCGCTCAGCCTATGCAGGGCGGCAGCGACCAGTTCCTTGCCGGTTCCGGTTTCTCCCAGCACCAAGACGGAGAACTTCGTTGCCGCGACCGTCTTCACTTGGTTGATGATCTGTCGCACGGCTGCACTCGGACCCATTTGGACGTCGAGCTGTCCCGCGCCGCATCTGACTTGGCGCCGGAGCTCCTCGACCTCCGTTACGAGGGCACGGGCCTCCATCGCACGACGCACGGAGACGGAGATTTCGTCCGGGTCGAAGGGCTTCGTCACGTAGTCAAATGCCCCCAGCTGAATTGCGCGCACGGCTGACCGAACATCGTTACGGCCCGTCAGCATGATGATGGGAACCGTTGGTCTCTCGGCCTTGAGACGTTCGAGGGCCTGGATGCCGTCCAGCTTGGGGAGCTCGAGATCCAGGATCACCACGTCAGGCGCATCGGCCAGCCCGCGCACGACCCCGGCCTCGCCGTCCTCGGCGCCCAGCACCTCGAAGCCCTCCCTGGTAAAAATGGTCCTCAGAAGCCGAAAGATGACCGGATCATCGTCCACGACGAGAAGTCGGCGCTTGATCGCCGGCGCGTCGATGGGGGTGACGGACGCGGTCACGGATCGCCCAATAACGAGAAGACCAGTGAGCTGAGCGCTGCCGTCACGCCGAGACAGGTCAGAATCACACAGAGGTAAGAGACCCTGCTGAGGAGCCGTCTGCGCCTGATGTGCCTTTCGAAGGGATCGCCAAATCGCGCCCGTGCGCGAGCCGCCCGGTCGTAATACCGCCGCCACTCGTCGGTCGTCGCCCGTGTCCGGCCCACCTTGCCCTCCTCTTCACTGCGCAGGCCGACCATCGACATTTTCCTTTGTTACTTTAGGCCTTTGCAGATGGTGGCAATTCAATACCACCTCGAACGTCGCTCCTTCGCCCGCGGCGCTCTCAACGCGGATCCTCCCGCCCATTGCCTCAATTGAATGACGCGCGATCCAAAGACCGAGCCCCAATCCTCCATACCCGCGCGTGTGAGGAGCCCGACCGAAACGGCTGAAAATCAAACCTTGCTCTTCGGGCGGCAGCCCGACCCCATGATCGCGAACGCGGATGGTCGCAGATGCACCGTCGCCGTCCAGGGTGACTTCGACCGGTCCCCCGGCACCAAACTTGAGCGCGTTACTGAGCACGTTGACGAGCGCCTGTTCCAGACGGTTGCGATCCCAAGTTCCCGTCAAACCAGGCACCGTACGCAGCGTCAGATGGCACCCGGCCGCCTCCGCGACAGGCGCGAGGTCGCGCAGAAGGTCCTGCAGCAGTTCGCGCAGGTCGATTCCTTCCGGAGTGAGCTTCCAGGCGCCGGCACGAAGGCGGGTCGTATCGAGCAGACTCTCTACCAACCGGCCCAGTCGCCGAACCTCGACGGCGATCGATCCGACGCGACTTTGGAAGCGCTCGGCACTGGTGTCCCCCTGCACGGTTCGCACCAGCTGTTCCACCTGGAGCTTCAGCGCCGTCAGCGGGGTTCCGAGCTCGTGTGACGCGACGGAAAGGAAATCGTCTCGAGCCTCAATGGAGGCCCGCAGCTCCGCTTCCAGCTTCCGCCGTTCGGTGATGTCGACACAGGAGCCGATGTAACCCGCAAAGCGTCCGTCGGGTGTATATCGCGGCGTCCCTCGGTCGAGGAGCCAACGGAATTCGCCATCCTTCCGTCGAAGGCGGTACTCCATCTCGAAGTGACGGCGTTCGTTGAACGCCTCGCGGTACGTATCCATGCATCCCTCGAGATCCTCGAAGTGAACGTTCTCTGCCCACCCGACGCCCCATTCCTCTTCGAGCACTCGGCCTGTGAACTCGAGCCATGTCTGGTTGAAGAACGTGCATAATCCGTCGGTCCTCGACATCCACAGAAGCACCGGCGACGCATCGGCCATGTTTCGGAACCGGGCATCCGTTTCATGAAGCTCTTGGCGAATGCGGTCCTCCTCGGTCGCGTCTCGAACGACAGCGATCACGCCGACGATCTCCCCGGTCTCCCGCCGAATGGAGGACAGTTGAGCACGAAGCACAGTCCCGCTCGGTGTCCTCCTCGCGGAACGCTGTTCGGACGACGCAAACGGCGCCCCGTCGAGAACCTGCTGGATGGCTGATCCGACCTCCCCTTCACCGACGCCCGAGAGAACCTCGAGGATTCCATATCCCAAGACGCGGCCTGCCGGCAGGCCCGACAGGCGTTCCATGGCCGTGTTCCAGTACAAGCACCGGAGGTCTCTGTCGCAGGCCCAGGCCCCATCGAGGCTCGCGTCGGCCAGCTGCTCGAACGCAGCGGCCTTCCAGCCAGCGGGAAACGTTCCGCCGTCAGCCATTCGACACAGTCCGATTCGCCGTGACCCCGTTCAGTCGCAGGAGTCGAGCCCGAGCCTCCGCGCCGGCAAAGGAAGCGTCCGTCCCGACCACTTTCGCGGCAGCGCCTGCGCACGCGTCGACAACCGGGGTCCACTTGTCGATCCAGCCCGCGATCACAGGTTCGTTTGCCGCGTTGTCTGCTCGTGCAAGCGCGAGCAGTCCGCCCGTCCAGGCCCGGTGCCACCGACAATCCTCGAAGAGGGATCGGAGGATCTGCGCGTCGAGGTGAGCGTCCGATTCATCGGCACGCTGCGCGAGCGCACCGAGGAACAGATCGTCTACGACTGGTTTGACGCACACGTTGAGAGCAACGAGCGCCTCGCCCCAATCATATGTGACGAGCAGCGTCTCGATGCCACGTCGCAACGGCTGCCACGTCGGATCGGACTGCCACAGCGCACGTCCCGCCGCGATCATTTCGGGTCGCACCCGGGCGACCTGGGCCAAACGGTAAGCGATCCTCTGAATCCTGCGGACCTCGTCACCGCACTGGAATAACGCCGCGACCGCGATGCGACTGCTCGGAGCCATCTGGCCCACGTACGCAGCCGCCATCTGGAGCCCGTGGCACAGGAACCGAAGGGGCGAGAGGATGCGCCCGAAGTGCTCGGCCCATCCCGCAGTGAGACTTCGCTCGTATTCCGGATCGCCCGCAGAGACCAGAAGGCGGCTGACGTGGCTCTCCGCGTCCCTCTGCAGCTCGACATACTTCGTGTATGTCGTCGCACGAGGATCGACGAAGTCTTCCCAGCGCTGCGACGTGAGCGGTGATCCTTTTTGATTGCGCGCGTAGAACTCAGACGTCGGCATATTGACGGCGAAGCCACCTCGGCCAACGTGGTAGAGGAGACGGGACGTCGCGATCTCGTAGTCGGACGGCATGCGTTTCGCGGAAGCGAGGTGCCAGTAGGTCTTGCGGCGATCCGTCACTTCGACGCCTTCTCGCTCGACGGCAGGGACCCGGATTCCCACAACGCCTGTCGATCCGAAAGCGAGAGCCTTCCTCGGAACGAAGGCATCACTTTCTCGAGGTCCTTCGGAACGCGAAACGGTTCTCCGAGCAACTCCTCGACGACCTGGGCGTTCAGCTCACACCGCCGCGCCACGGCTACCCTGACGTACGACCCCCGGACAGAGATCCGCGCACCGGCATTCACCTTCCGAATCGCGGCGACGATCGCGTCGGCGACCCGGCCGGCAAGCAAGACCGGGCCCACCTCCAGCTCCGAAGCGCGCTCAGGCAGCATCGATTGTCACCAGGATCTCGCCCTCGTCGAAATGAACGCCGTAACGGCGAAGCGCGATCCCAGAGGGATTGATACCCTCGCCGGTGCAGACGTCGTACTCCCACAGGTGCGCTCGGCACAGCAGGCGGGTTCCCACGAGCTTGCCCTGGCTCAAGCGCAGCGCCTTGTGCAAGCAACGATCCTCATACGCACATATGTTGCCGTCGACGTTGACGATGAGGACCCGGCGCCCGTCGACGTCCACGCCCACCATCTCGCCAACCCACAAGTCGTCCTTCCGCAGCGCGGTCCGACAAATCATCGTGCGCTCTAGTCCCACTCGAGATCGATGCGGTCCAGCGGCCGCATTCCAAGCGTCAGCAGGGGTGCAGTGAGATCCAAAGATTGGGAGCCAGAGATGATCCGAAACGAACCACGACGCTGGACCCGAACCCCTGTCGCGCGGAGGAGATTCTCACCGAGGTCCCGCACCGTTTCTTCGGGTCGGCCGAGGACAACCACACCCATCGTGTCGCCTTGAACGAATGCATAGAGGGGAATCACGGTCATCGCTTCGCGCGCTCCAGCCACGGATACTCGCCGCCAAACGCATCTTTGCCCCAGCTTTCGTACGACAAACCGAAGGTCTCCCGGAGAAGCGCGAGAATGTTGGCGGGCGCATCTCCCTCCAACACCTGCTGCACCATTCCCTTGTGGGACGCGTACCGCTGCGGCTCGCTTTCGAAGATCCAGCGGCACGGTTCGGAGCAGAAGATCCTTCGCCGGCCGCCGTGCTCCACGATGACCGCGCCGTTTCGATCGGGCGTGCCATTACACAGCACCAACTGACACAGCTCACAGAAGCCGACGATCGCGGTGCCGTGGGCTGCGAAATCGTTGCCGGGATCGGCATTCCGCCATCGCTCCGTCACCTGCTCCCAGACCGGCTCGAAGGAGGGCCATGTCGCGGGGTACTTGTTGCGCAACCACGCTCGTTCCTGCGGTCCCGGCACGGCCAGGTCGAACCAGACCGACGCGCGATAAGTGTATGCGCTCGCGTACACCATGTGGTGATAGTGCTCGAGCGCGGTCAGGAAGGTGTCCCAATACCAGGGCCGCTCCAGCCCGTACTCCCGGAGGGTGTGCAGGTACTGATCGACGATCCATTCCTCCATGAATTCTTTGAAGGACGGTCCGCGTTCGTTAAGCGGCGTTAGGTAGTCCATTGCGAATCCGGTCACGATCGCGAACAGCAACCAGCTTCGCCAGAACCACTTGTCGACAAGTCTTTGCGCCAACGCTCGGTCGGCTTCAACGACACGGGCCAGAACCGGTCCACCAATCTGGGCGTGACGTGCCTCATCGCTCTGAATACTCCCGAGCAGCGTTTCGAAAAGGCGATCGCCCACGCCATGCGCGACCGACGACAGCCCGACGAACTGAAGGTTCGTGAATCCCGTCTCGAAGACGAAGTTCGCAGCTATCGCGAACTCGATCGGGTCCGCCGCCAGGAGCAGCTCGTCGATCAGGTGTCGTCCCGCGATCGCGACCCAGTTGTTCGTGTGATAGAGGCGATGAGTCCAATCGAACTGCTGATCCCACCCGACCAGCGGATGCATCAGCAGAAGCGGGATCTGCGTGTGGCGGAGTTCATCGAGCGCACCGAAGGTCGCCGCCGTGCGCCAGGCGCCGTCTCGGCCGAATCGAGCTGCGCGCAGGTTGCCGATCACCGCGGCAAACTCGGCCAGTGGCAAGGTTGCGCCGTGCAACTTGAGGGCGCTCAACCAGGTTCGGGGCAGCCGTTCGAAATCAGATATTCGTCCGAGCGCCTCGCGCACCGCACCGAACGCGCTCTCTTTCTCGCTTTGATTGGCTACGTACTCGGCGTAGGTCGTCTTGTACGGCTCGTCCCACGCGGTCCAGGCCTCCTTCGGAAGCCAGGGTCGGCCGCTAATGTCCGGCGGAAAGACGTCCTCCTCGCGAACGTAAGAAAAATCCCAGTCGAGCTTGCCTGCGAGGCCGAGCCACTCCTCACGCTGCATCAGTTGCGCTCGCGAAGGCGAGCTTGCAGATGCATCATGATCGTCATCCTCAGTTGATCGATCGAGAACGGCTTCAGCAGCACGGCCTCCTTCAGGCGGCTCAGGAACTCTCGCGCCTCCGCGGTGAACGCACCGCCCGTCATGAAGATCAGCGCGGGCGCGAGATGCGGCCACTCCGCTTCCAGCCGCTCGAGGACATCGCGTCCCCCGAGCTCCGGCATCATCAGGTCGCAAAGGATGACGTCGAACGTCTCATTGGCCGACAGCCGTACGAATGCCTCGGCGGCCTGGGAAACGACGGTGACGTCGTGCTCGGGCAGAGCGTCCGCGATCGTCCGACCAATCGCCGGCACGTCATCGATGACGAGGATCCGCCCCCGCACGTGCGCCACGTCCTCCCCGGGCTTTGTGCTCGGTACGATCACGCTCGAGGGGAGCCCCGCGATCGGGAGGATCACACGAAACAGCGACCCTCTCCCTGCGCCACTGTCGACCTCGATGCGGCCTCCCTGGTCCGCGACGATTCGATACGACACCGTGAGACCGAGCCCGGTGGCCTCGCCAATCGGTTTCGTGCTGAAGAAGGGGTCGAAAATATGCGGCAGCACCTCGATGGGAATGCCCGGCCCCGTGTCGACGACTTCGATGATCACGGCACCTTCATCCACGCGTGTCCTCAGCGTGACCCGGTTGGCATCGGCATGACCGTCCGGAAGCGCCTGAGCGGCGTTGAGGATCAGGTTGAGGAGGACCTGCCCGATGGCGGATCGATCGCCGACGATCATCGGAAGGTCCCCGTACTCCTTCTGGATGATGGCGCGATGCTGAACGTGGTTCCGCGCCATCGCGAGCGATTCGTCCAACAACGTATTGAGCGAGAACATCTCGCGCGTCACATCTGACCGGCGAGACAATCGCTGGAGGTCCTTGACGATGTCTCGAATGCGATCGAGGCCAATCCGACAATCGTTCAACATCACCTGCACGTCGGCCAACTCTCCGGAGGCCCCGACGACATCCGTGAGGTAACGATTGAACTGAATGGCGACGAGGTCGAAGTTCATCGACACGTACGCAAGCGGATTGTTGATCTCGTGACCGACGCTCGCGGCGAGTCGCCCGAGCGCGGCAAAGCGCTCCGCCTCCTCCAGCCTCCCCAACAACCGCTTACGTTCCGCGTCGCCGAGGATCCGGCGGATCGCGTTGAGCATGACGTCCGTACTCAGCGGCTTGCGGAGGTATGCTGCCGCGTCGATCGCCGCTGCTTTCGCGCTTCCATCCGCAGAGACGGCCAGCACGGGGATGGTCGCGAGAACCGGATCAGCCTTCTGCATCGCCCGAAATTGCCAGCCGTCCATGATCGGCATTCTGAGATCGAGCACGATCAGGTCAGGCGCGCCGCCGGACCGCAGATGTTCGAGGGCCCGCCGGCCGTTCTCGGCCGTAGTGACCGCGTAACCTTCCTCTTCCAGAATCGCTCGAAGGACGTCTCGTATGCTGCGGTCGTCCTCCACCAGAAGGATGCGCTCGTGCGCGGCCCCCGACCACCGGTCCCCGCCCGGTCCGTCGTCCGCCGGCCCCTCAAAATCCGGCGGACGGAGTCCCAGGTCCCCCCCCGCACCGCGACCTCTGGAAACGTCTACTTGCAGCATCATCGCGCCTCCCGCATCGCCCTTCGAACAGCAGGTCCCATACCGGATTCTCGCCGGGACCATTAGGACGGCGTTGCCCAGCTCACGTCAAGCCGAATCAAAAGTTTGATAGCCAGATGACTATTAGTGAGCTTCCAAAAACAATGGTTTCGAAACCATTGGCTGCGATTTGCCACGCTCAAAGATTCGATCCGTTATTGCAGCAAATCTAGCATTTGCGGAGCAACCACAAGCAGTCCGGAGCAAGATGCAAACCGCAATCACGCGCCGGATGGTTTCGTAACTAGTTGCCTTACCGGTCGGTGCCGGAACGCGGTCCGGATGAGTTATTGAGTGGGACTCAGATTCTTGCAATCATCGACGCTCAATGGGCGGTGCGACGGCGGTGGCGACGGCAACTCCGAGGGCGGCGATCCTGGTCGTGGACGATGAGCCCGACGTTGCGCGATCCACGGAACGCGCTTTGGTGGCGGGCGGGTATCACGTCACCGTGGCGATCAGTGGACAAGACGCGATCCGTAAGGCGTATGCCACGTCATTCGATGCGATCGTCAGCGATCTGTTGATGCCGGACATCGACGGGCGCCAGCTGCTACGCACGATTCGAACGCGTAACCTCGATGTTCCGTTCATCTTCTTGACGGGAAGCCCGAACCTGCAGAGCGCAATCGAGGCGATCGAGTACGGGGCGTTTCGGTACCTGCTCAAGCCCGTTTCCCTGCGCGACCTTTTGGCGGTCGTTGGCCGGGCCGTGGGTTGGCACCGCTGGGCGGCGATCCGCCGAGAGGCCGCCCCGGAGATGGACGGCCGGCGGGCCACCGACCGGGCGGGGCTTGAAGCGCGCTTCGCGTCCGCCCTGGACGCCCTGTACATCGTGACGCAGCCGATCGTTTCGTCGCAAGCGTCGGCCGTGCTCGCTTACGAGGCGCTCGTGCGAAGCGACGGACCGATCGTGCGAAACCCGGACGAGCTGTTCGGCCTCGCCGAGCGGCTCGATCGAACATCGCAGCTGGGACGAGCGATTCGCGGCCTCGTGGCGGCGATCCTGCCGAGTGCTCCGGATTCCGTCCAAATCTTCG
>WNFY01028020.1_pt1 | contig 10716 bp, 13 predicted proteins | sample 5400091 | NCBI WGS metagenome assembly WNFY01 (sample SAMN13153364, study PRJNA577476) | soil metagenome | isolation source: 60 cm soil or saprolite under grassland replicate 1 | place: USA:California | collected 2016-06-15
GCAAGCGCCGGATACCAAGGGGGATACCAAGCGGCGTCCCAGCCCGTGCGAAGCCGGCGAATCGCTTCCGAGGTCATCCGCTGGCTCGCGCTCCCCATCCGTTCGCCCTGAGCGTAGAGGGCCGCAGAGCGGCCCGTAGTCGAAGGGCGACCCTCGGACACGAGCCGGTCGATCCCGAAGCACAGGCGGTCCACCTCCGACTTCATGAAGTCTGGCAAGAGGTGGCCGTAGCGCCGCTCGGTGATCTTCCGGTCGAGTGCCCGAGGAGCTTCTGCACCGAGACGAGCCGGGCGCTGAGCATGAGGAGGACGCTCGCGTAGGTGTGCCTCATGTCGTGGAAGCGGATCTCGCGGACGTTCCCCTTCGGCCAGAGCTTGAGCCCGCAGCGTGGGCAGGGACGGATCTCGGCATCGGCGCGCTCTTCGCTGTAGCGGCAGGTCTTGCGGCGGCAGACGCCAGTTCCTCGTCCGCGCCTTCAACAAGGCGCGGAAGACGGGGAAGTGGCACTCGTTGCTACCGTGCGCCGCGTGGCGGCGGCTGTACGTGTCGAGCCACCAGCGCATGAGGTCCGCGACGGTCCAGCGCTCCGGGTTCACGTCCCGATTCCAGTTCGCGCCCGCCACGCAGTCGCCGTGCTACCCTCGCGGCATGACGCACGAGGCGGGCTGCAAGTGCGCGATCTGCGGTGCAGCGATTCCCGATCCACCGCTGGACTACGCATACAAGCTGCCACTTCCGGTTCCCATCGAGGGTGGAGAGGAGTTCCGGTACGGAGTCTGGGTCGAAGTGGACCGGGACACGTTCGAGCGTGTCGTCCGCGTGTGGAATGATGCTGCTGCGTATCGGACGCTCACGTTCAGCGGCCGGATCGCCAACGCCTTCCCTCCGTTCGGACAGCGCACGGTCGACGTGCTCGTGGACCTCGCTACGCGAGATGAGAAGTCGCGACCGTTCGTCATCCATTCGCGCGAACCCTGGCTCGTAGGGCTTCTCGCGCGCGGTTGGACGCATCGAGAGCACCTCGATGTTGCGCAGGCGCTACGCGCGACAGTGACGAGGCGTCATTAGGCCAGTGACAGGTCTTCCGTCAGCACGAGCGCAAGTCGAGGCGGGGACAGGCTTCGACGCGCCGCTGGCGCAAGTACCAAAGAAATCCGCACTACTTCTCGGCGCGGTACCTGTACCGCGCCGGAAGCTTCATCTTCCGGAGGGCGGCTCGCGCCTCGCGCGCATCGTCGGGGGAAGACGCGTGCGTGCCGCGGTAGCAGCTCTGCAGTCGACCGATGTACGCGAGGGTCGCGCCGACGATGAAGAGGGTCTCGCTCGCGTTCACGTGCCCGGCAGCGATCGACATGAGCTCCGCCACGGTGACGCGCATCGAGATGGAGATGCGGACGACCGTGACGTCTTCGCCGCCGCGGTCGGGCAGGAAGGGCCAGGGGGACTTGAGGGGTGGCGGCGGACTGGCGCTGAATCGGACCCCGAGGCGGAAGGCCTCGAAGAGCACGGCTTCCTGCATGAGCTGAGCGCGCTCGAGGCCGCCAAGCGCGTCGCAGGCGCGGTCGAAGATCACGTCCTCGAGGTTCAGGAGACGGATCGTCTTCACGATGTACGACGTTCCCAGCGGCACGGCGCTCCCTCGTTCGACGGATGCCGCGACGCGGCACGGCATACGATAGCATGCCGGCACCGCGGTCGCCCACCGCCGAGCCTCGCGATGACAGCGTGGTGACGCTCACCCTGAGTGTTCCATGAACTTGCCGGCAGTTTGTTCAGGTCACGGTGACAGCTCATCTGGGGCCGGCGCCGATTTTGCCCATGGTGAAGGCGCGTTGGACTGCACCAGGAGGTGCGTATGGTGTGTGACCGAGCTTAAGGGAACGGGCGGTCGCACAATCAGTCAACGGCAGGATCTCTACGCCGAGCTCCCGAAGCGGACCGGCATCCGGGTGAACCTGTTCGATGGCTGGAAGCAGACTGCGAGCCAGGAGCCAATCCCTTCGATCTTCTCGGCGCGACTCGCTACGTCGTGGACGAGAATGGGCTCGTTCGCCGAGCGCGGTTGGCGTCACCTGCCGCCGTTGTTCTTCGCGTTGAAAGACGCCCTCCTGGTACAGGAACTCCAAACTTGACTCGGCGTTGCGCTAGTCAAGGTTTTGATGTAAACCTTGACCACTCGGCCATCTTGGTAAAGCTTTCTTTCCCATGGCTCGCTATGAGACCCGCGCGTGGCCCGCTGACCCCACCGCCCCTGGCGGCAGGGCGGAGCGCCGCGCCTTCCGGTACCGCGCCTTCATCCCGGACCCGGTTGCCGGCCTGGACCTCGCGCTCCCATCGAACGTCGCGGCCGCAGTCTCGAGCGCCGAGCGCGTCGTCGATGCCCTGAACCGCAATCCGCCACGGATGGTGAGTCTTGAGGTCCTCGCGCGGCGGCTGCTGCGCGCCGAGTCCGTGGCGTCATCCCAGATCGAGGGCCTCGTGCTCTCGCATCGCCGCCTCGCGCGCGCAGAGGCGGAGGAGCCCGATGCCCGAGATGACACGGCTCGGTCCGTCCTGGGGAACGTGACAGCGATGGAGCAGGGCGTGGCCCTCGGCTCCAGCGCCCGCCCACTGCGCCTGTCCGACATCCTCGCCCTGCACCGCGTGCTCATGCTGGCGACCACGACACCGGAGATCGCCGGCGAGCTGCGGGAGCGACAGAACTGGATCGGGGGGAACGCCTACAACCCCGGCCGGGCCGACTTCGTCCCCCCGCCGCCCGAGCTCGTGAAGGAACTGATGCGCGACCTCGTGGCCTTCGCGAACCGGACCGACCTCCCGCCCGTCGTCCAGGCCGCCGTCGCTCATGCGCAGTTCGAGACCATCCACCCGTTCGCCGACGGGAACGGCCGGGTCGGCCGCGCACTCATCCACGTCGTGCTGCGGCGCCGCGGTCTGGCCCCGCGCTACGTCCCGCCAGTGAGCCTCGTTCTCGCCGCCGACGCGAAGGCCTACGTCGCCGGCCTGACCGCGTTCCGAGAGCAGCGCGCCGCAGACTGGATCCTCCTCTTCGCCCAGGCGCTCGAGCGAGCCGCAGCGAAGGCCAGCGAACTCGCGCTAAGGCTTGCTGAGCTTCAGGAGAAGTGGCGAGAGCGTGCAGGCCGCCCGCGCCGCCACTCCAGCGCCGAGGCCCTCATCGTACAGCTGCCCGCGCACCCCATCCTCACGGTCGCCACGGCGCAGAAGTTCCTCGGCCGATCCAAGCAGGCGCTGAACGAGGCCATCGCCGCGCTCGCCGACAAGGGGATTCTTCACCCGATCACGATCGCGAAGCGGAACCGCGCATGGGAAGCTCGCGAGCTGTTCGACCTCATCAACGACGTCGAACGCGAGCTCGCGACGCCGAGTGACGATGACGAGACCTGGCGCCCCTCTCCTCGCCGAAGAACGTCCCCCAAGCCATGACGTGTCGGAGCCCTATCGTACCCTGGCCACCTGGAGCGGATTCGGGTTGGCCCGTATTTCGTGAACCGTCGGGGGTCTCCGAAAGATGACTCGTGCCTTAGCAGTTTGGCGGCGCGGAGGGGCGCGGACGACGTCCCCGTCATCGCCGCGACCACAGGGTCTGGGGCGCAGCCATCGCCTCGCCGTCGACCATCACCGATTCCACGCGCTCGTCGTAGAAGCAGATGAGGTCCTGGATCTTGAACAGCTCCGGGTTCGGGAATGGGTAGCTCCAGGCTGCGTCCCGGACGAGCCGATCCGCGATCTTCACGTGGAAGTGGCTGGCGCGACCCTTGTACGTACAGGTCGTCACCGTGTCCGAGGGCACAAGCAGCTCCATGCGGACATCGACCTTCGGGATGTAGTGCCGCACCGGGAGCCCCGTCTCGAAGAGGACACGCGGCCGCCGCGTCTCGGCGACGGTGGTCCCGCCCACCACGACGCGCACGTGGCGCGACGAGTGAAGCACGTCGATCCGGTGGTACGGATCGCGCGCATGCCCGAAGACCTCCTCGTCCTCGTCGAACCAGTGGTCCACCCGGTCCCAGTAGAATGCGACGAGGCCGGAGATGTCGGGGCACTCGGGGATCGGTGACGGGTAGGCCCACACGGCGTCCTTCGCGGTGCGATCGCCCACCTGAAGGCTCCAGTAGGACGCCTCCCCCTTGAGCGGGCAGCGCGTCCGCTTGTCGCTCGGGACGAGGACGTCCGCTCGGACATCCTCCCGCGGGAAGTAGTAGACAGGGACGTGGCCGCGCTCGAACACGTACATGACGCGTCGCGAGTCGGCGACGGTGGCGCCGCCAAACACGACGCGGACGCGCCTCGGGCAGGGCTCGATCCGTACCGGGGGCCCGACTTCGACTTCGACCTTCGATCCCTGGAGGTCCGTGGCCATGCCTATGGCGTAGCGGGCGCGGCGGCGGTGCGCACGGCGAGGCTCACTCGAACGTCGCGCCTGTCGGCACCAGCGCGGCCGGTGCGGGCGCCCGCGCGCGCCTGTGGACGAAGAGGGACATCAGCGCGGCGACGAGGCAGATCGTCCCCGACGCCACGAAGGCGTGGTGGTAATCGCCCAGCACGGTTCGGATGATCCCGGCGCCGAGCGCCGCCACCGCCGCGCCCACCTGATGCGCCGCGAACACCCAGCCGAACACGATCGGCGCGTCCTCGGCGCCGAACGCGTCGGTGGCGAGTCGCACCGTGGGCGGAACCGTCGCGATCCAGTCGAGGCCGTAGAATACGGTGAACACGCTCAGTCCGGTACCCGCCGTCACGAGCGCGTCGGGCAGGAAGATGAGCGACAGCCCGCGCAGTCCGTAGTACGCGAAGAGCAGCCGGCGGCTGTCCCAGCGGTCCGTGAGCCACCCCGAGATGGTCGTCCCGAAGAGATCGAAGATGCCCATGGTGGCGAGGATTCCCGCGGCGCGCACCTCGGGGATGCCATGGTCCATGCACGCCGGGATGAGGTGCGTGCCGATGAGGCCGTTCGTGCTCGCGCCGCACACGAAGAAGGTGCCCGCGAGGAGCCGGGTTCGTCGCCAGCGGCGCCGTAAGGACGCAATCCGATCGCGGCTGGCGACTCGCGCAGGAGGAGGAGAGCGATCGCCGCGGCGCCCACCGCCGCTGCCGCCACGATTCGCAGCGCGGCTCGCCAGCCGTCGTCCTCCGCCGCGCGCGCGAGCAGAGGCAGGAACAGCAGCTGTCCCGTCGCCGTGCTGGCGGTGAGGGCACCGAGGACGACCCCCCGGTGGCGCGAGAACCAGCGCATCACGACGGCCGCGCCGATGACCATGGCCGCCATGCCCGTCCCGGCGCCGACGAGGACGCCCCACAGCGCGACGAGGTGCCAGGGGCTGCGCATGAACGTCGCGAGGAGGAGCGCCGCGGCGAGCATGCCCATGGCGAGCCCCATCGTGCGGCGGACGCCGATGCGCTCCGCGATGGCCGCGCAGAACGGGCCCATGAGCCCGTAGAGGAGGAGGTTCACCGAGATGGCGGCGGAGATCGTCGCGCGCGACCATCCGAACTCGTGCTCGAGCGGGACGATGAGCACGCCGGGAGTCGCGCGGATCGCCGCCGACACCAGCAGGACGACGAAGGTCGTCCCGATGACGAACCAGCCGTAGTGGACGCGCCTCGTCATGCTCTTCCCTCGTGAAGGTCCTCGCCGCGTGAAGGTTCTCGCCGCCCGCCGGAAGGATCTGCTCCCTGGAAGGCGCGCTGTCACGGGCCATCGTCGCATACGTGCTATTCATTCTTGCATGATGACCTCCTGGGACGACCTCCGCGTCTTCCTCGCGGTGGCCCGCGCGGGCTCGGCCAGCGCCGCGGCGCTGGCGCTCGGCATCTCCCAGCCCACCGTCTCGCGCCGCGTCGCGGCGCTCGCCCGCGAGCTGGGAATCGAGCTCCTGCGGCCGGGCGCGCGCGGATTGGAGCTCACCACGGCAGGGGAACGCCTGCGAGGGCAGGCGGAGCGGATCGATCGCGCCGTCCTCGCGGCGCGGCGCGCGGTCGACCGGCTCGATGTGCGGCCACTCGGGGCGGTGCGGCTGACCGCGCCGGAGGGGCTCGGGCTCGTCGTCGTCGCGCCTCGCCTGGAGGCCTTCGGGCGCCAGCACCCGGGGATCGACCTCGTCCTCGTCGCCGAGTCGGCCGTCGCGAACCTGTCCCGTCGCGAGGCGGACCTCGCGCTGCGGTTCGTACGCCCGCGCCAGCGCGAGCTCGTCATGCGGCGGCTCGCGGCCGTGCCCTTCGCGCCCTACGCCTCGCCGCGTTACCTGCGCGGGCATCCGCGGGAACCAGGCGCCGGCATCGTCGGCGGCGACGAGCTGGTGGCGTTGCACGAGTCGCTCGAGAGCTCGCCCGACTCGGCGTGGCTGAGGGCGCACGCCCCCCATCACCGCGTGCGCGTCCGCGTGCGCACGCAGCTCGCGCTTCGCGCGGCGCTCCTCGCCGGAGCCGGCGTCGGCATCCTCCCCGACTACCTCGGCGACGACCCCGGGCTGCGGCGGCTCGGGGCTGGTCCGGTCCTGGAGCGCGACCTGTTCCTCGTCTACCACCGCGCGCTGAGAAGCGCGGAGCGCGTGCAGGTCGTGGCGCGCTTCGCCGCGAGCTGCGTGGACCGCCGGACGGCTTGAGCGGCGCGAGGTCATGCTCATGACCTCGGGTCCTCGCGATGCTCCACGTCGCGAAAGAGGCTTCGCTCGCCGGAACCGACACGCGGGAGTCCCAGGTGAAGTCCTACCTGCCGCCCTTGCAGGGATCGCGAGAACCAGCGCGAGCGTACCGGCGCACGTACCGGCGGGGACCGAGGCGCGGCGCTGCACTGCAAGTGTCGTTCAGGGCTCGCAAGACGACGTGCGGCCAATCAGGGGCGGCCGAACGTCGCCTGCGCCCATGCGACCGTCTCGCGCGCCCCGGCATCGAGCGGCGTCGCGAGGTCGCCGAAGCGTGCGCGGAAGCGTCGGTCATCGACCATGAAAGGCTCCTCCCACTGGTACGCCATCTCCTTCAGCTCTCGCATGAGCGGCACGAACAGGCCGAGGGCGGAGAGCATGAGCGGCGGGATGCGCTTCAACTTGATCGGGCGGCCGAGTGCGGTGCCAAACTGGGCCACAAGGGCGCGAGTCGTGACCGCTGGCGCGCAGGGGAGCATCCAGAGCCCGTCCGCCGCAGCGTCGAGCCCGAGCTTGGCGAGGCCCGCCGCGACGTCGCGCGTGAAGTGGTAGGTGTGCGGCGTGTCCGGGTTCACGATCACCTGGCCGGCTTTCCCCGCGAACACTTGCCGGAAGAAGCGCTCGCCGAGATGCGAACCCTGGCCGGCGCCTGGGCCGTAGAAGTCCGATGCGCGGCCCACAGCGACCAGGACCTCGCCCCGTCGCGCTGCCTGCATGAGGCCCTCGTGGAGCTGCGCGCGAATGGCGCCCTTCTTCGAGCACGGGTTCGGCGGGGTCTCCTCCGTCATCGGCCGACCGCCGGTGCGCCCGAGTGCGTACAAGTTGTCGAGCACCACGAGGCGAGCCCCAGCGCGTCCCGCGGCGGCGACGAGGTTCGCCTGCAAGCGAGGCAGCGTCTCCTGCCAGACCTTGGCGAAGTAGGGCGTATTCATGCAGTGGTACACGACCTCAGCGCCGCCCGTCGCCTTGATGCAGAGGGCGGTGTCCATGGCGTCGCCTCGCACCACCTCGACTCCCTTACTCCGCTCGTGTCCGCGTCCATCATGTCCCGCGCCGCGCGGAGCGGTGCGCGACAGATGGGTGACGCTCGCCGGCCTCCGTGAGCAGGCGAAGGCACGGTCGAGGGAACCTCGGGCAAGGCATGGCTCTCGCTCAAGGGCGGTCATCACTCGCTGCGGGGAGCACGGCAACGGCCTCCGTCGCGCGAATCGCCGCCGGGCTGGTGGGCGTGCGCGCGGTCGCTGCGTCGCCCGTCGCGTCTGGACTTCCGCAACATCGCGCTCCCCGCGACGGCCGCGCGCTCGTGGCGCGCTTCGAATATGCAACGCGCTAGAAGAGGAGGTCCACCGTGATCGACCGGAACCAAGTGCACGAAGGGATGGTGGTCCGCAGCTCCGACGGCAAGAAGCTCGGCCGGGTGCTGGCCTGCGAGGAGGGGAGGTTCGTCGTCGAGAAGGGGTTCTTCTTCGCGACCGACTACATCGCCCGCTACGACGACGTGACCGACATCTCGGGCGACGAGATCAGGCTGTCACAGCCGCAGGAGAAGCTCACGCACGGTGAGCACGCCTTCGCGCGCGAGGGTGGCCTGGGCGAGAGTATCACCCTCGGCATGGGGGGCGGCCTCGGCACCTCGTCGCGCGAGCCGTGGGCGCGCGCTGACGAAGAGGAGGAAGAGGCTAGCCGCAGCGGCAGGGCACGGCGCGATGAGGGCGAAGGGGGTCCCAAGTACAACTTGGGAGGTGGCTCTGTTCCACCCAGCTACGGCGATGAGGGCGGGGGCGGCCTCCTCTAATCTGGTTTCGATACGCGTCCCGAGACCGCCTTTGCTTGGCGGGTGTGGATTTCGCTCATGATCGCCTCCGCCGCCGGAGCCGTCATCCTCCTCGCGTCCGCCGCCGTCGCTGGGATCGTGGGGGAACCCTGTCCCGAATGGGACAACAGCAAGTGGGTTCAGGGCGGGCCGCTGCGGCTGGCCGATCTCCGCGGGAAGGTGGTGCTGCTGCGCTTCTTCATGGAGTCGGACTGCCCGTACTGCCGCGCCACGGCGCCGGCCCTCAACGAGTTCCACGGCGAACTCGGGCCACGAGGGCTCGTGGTCGTCGGGATGTACACACCAAAACCGCGGCCCCGCGCGACATCGGTGGAGGCGGTCCGGCGCCACGTCGAGGCATACGGGTTCCAGTTCCCCGTGGCCGTTGACGACGACTGGGCCACGCTGCACCGGCTGTGGCTTGACCGCGTGCCATCGGCCGACTTCACCTCGGCGTCGCTGCTCATCGACCGGCGGGGGATCGTGCGCCACGTGCACCCCGGCGGTCTCTACGCGAAGAACGCCCGCGATCCGCGGGGCCGCCGCGACTACGAGGAGATGCGGGGGGCGATCCTGCGGCTGCTCGCGGAGGATGGCCGCTGACCGATGGGCCCGGGTCACGGCCCGGGCGAAGCTCCGACACCACCGAGAGAAGGCGTACGTTGGATGCCATGAGCGACAACATCACGGAAGTCATCAACCGCACACCTGGATGGGTTCGGGAGATGGGGATCACGATCCTCGCAGCCAGCCCCGACGAGGTGACGTGCGAGTGGGAGGTCTCGGAGAAGCACCTCCAAGCCTACGGCATCGTCCATGGCGGCGTGCACTGCGGGGTCATCGAGACGCTCGCGTCGCTCGGCGCAGCGCTGGTTGCTCTCCCGCGCGGCCAGCGGGTGGTTGGCCTGGAGAACAACAACACGTCCTTCATCCGTGCGGTCCGTTCCGGTGTCCGACATGGCAGAGTGGCCGAGCAGCTTCTGCACCGAGACGGGGTTCGCGCCGCAAGACGGGGCGCAGCGAGGACTTACGAATTATCAGAGGCTTACACCATTGGTTTAACCTTCTGGGCCTGCCTCGTGTAGAATTGGTGGAGGGGGCTCCATGTGCGTCCGCTTTCGACTTCTTGCGACCGTAGTGCTCGCGATGGCCATCGCGTCCTGCGGTGGTGCATCGGTTGCCACCCAGCCCTCGGCTTGCGATCCAACCACGGGCTGCGTGCGCGTAGACCGGATCAGTGGGACCTGCCAGTGCCTCGAATGGGAGTTGGTGTCGATCGAGCCAGTGCCAGTGAAGTACGTGGTTGTGGGGATTGTTTACGCAGCGCTTGGGAATGAGAGCCAAGTCTCCTACGGATACACTACGCCGGTGGCCTCGATACCCCCGGCTTCCTCGCAGTTCGGGAGCCGATGGCGCTCTCTCGTCCGCAGTGCGGACGGGTCGGAATCGGTGGCCGCGCTCGGGCCGATCAGCGTGGGAAGCGGCACCTGGGGCCCCTTGACACCCGTGACAATGTCGTCCGGAGCATTGATCCAGCCACTGAACGAGGCGCTCGGGGTCCAGAGCACCCTCGATGTCAATTCGCACGAGGGCGACCAGATCTTCGTCTGGCTGAACCCCGCGGCGGCGGTGACGACGAACTACATCGGTGAGAAGACGGTGGCCTGGTCGACGAAGGTCAGCCATGGCGTCGGTGGAGCGCTGGTGATGCCCTTCTACGCCGGATGGCTCGATGGGGCGATCCCCATGCCGTCCAACGTCCAGGACCTGCTTACAGGATTGGACGCAAGCGATCTTGCCGCGATCCTGAAGCGCGACCCTTTCTTCGAGCCGCCCGGAAGGGACCCGGCGACGATCGGGAGCGACCCGCGCTTTCGCCGCCTCGAAACGGTCTTCATTGATCCGAACCATGTGGGCTCTGCATCGGCAGCCTGGACGCCATGTGCCGAGACCTTGACGGATGCGACCTTTCCGGTCCTAGCCGAGGAAGAGATCGCCTTCGGTGCTCGCGAGACGTTCGTGCTGCAGCATTCCTTTCTCACGGCCAACGCGGTGTGCACGCCACAGCAACCCGGCCTCGTGCTCGGAACAATGACACCGGCTTGTTCGATCTCGGCTGATGTCCTTGTCGACACGATGTTCGGAACGCTGCTAACGCTGCCAACATCTGTCACACCGAGTTGCACCGGTCCCTGAGGCACCCGCGCCCGCCGATCGTGCCGCTGTCCTCGGAGCGGATGA
>WNFY01006174.1_pt1 | contig 10715 bp, 10 predicted proteins | sample 5400091 | NCBI WGS metagenome assembly WNFY01 (sample SAMN13153364, study PRJNA577476) | soil metagenome | isolation source: 60 cm soil or saprolite under grassland replicate 1 | place: USA:California | collected 2016-06-15
CTTCTCGATGTCGGCCGCACAGGCCGCCGCGAGCAGGTCGCGCTCGTCGTAGGCCCGGTAGCCGCCCCGGGTCCGCAGCGGCCTGACCAGCCCCAGTGCCTCCCGGTAGCGCAGCGTGCGCGGGGTCGTGCCGAGCCGCGCCGCGGCCCGGCCCACCACCTCGCTGATGCCAGGGCGAATGCCGTGGCGCAGCGCCAGTCGATCCAGCTCGATTGTCATGGGCGCAGGCTACTCACCTTGACAAGATAATGTCAAGGTTGGCCGCCCGGCACGGGACGGGTGAAGAATTGAACGGGATGACACGTGGATCGTTGCGGCTGCGGTCCGCCTGCGGGGTGCTCGGCCCGGTGGCGTTCACCGCGGCCTGGGTCGCCAGCACCCTGCGCCAGGTCGGCTACTCGGTCGCCGAGGAGCACCTGAGCGGTCTGGCCGCGCCCGACGCCCGCGGCCCCGAGATCATGATCGCCGGGTTCGTCACGCTCGGCGCCTGTACCACGACGTTCGCCTCGGCGCTGGAAGCCGTCCTCGGGGGGCGCGGTCGTGCCCGGCACGGCCGCGCGGGGCCCGGCCCGGCGCTGGTGCGCGCCGCCGGTCTCGCCACCGTCGCCGCCGGGCTGCTGCGCCGCGACCGGATGCTGCTGCACCCACCGGACGCGGCGAGCGGCCAGTCCTGGCACAACCACGGCCACGACCTCGCCAGCGCCGTCATCTACGCGGCGCTGATCGTCGCCCCGCTGCTGCTGGCCCGCCGCTTCCGCGGCGACCCGCGCTGGTCGGCCCTGCGGGCCCCGGCGGTCGCCACCTCGCTGGGCACAAGCGCCCTGCTCGCCTTGTTCTGGTCGCGCGCTGTCGAGCCGTGGAACGGGGTGGTGCAGCGCGTGGCCGTGACGGTCCCGCTCGCCGCCATGGCCGCCCTCGCGGCCCACCTGCTCCGATAGGACCGTCAGCCGCCGGTGGCCAGCAGGTGGGCGGACGCGAGCACGGCCCTGCCCGCGACGATCAGGCCGAGCGCCTCGGGCACGTTGATGGGCCGGTTGGCGAAGGCCGCGTCGTCCAGCATTTCCTTCATGCGGCCCGCGATCCGGTCGCGCGACGCGCCCAGGTCCTCCAGGGAGCTCTCCAGCCGCTGGTAGGTGCTGTCGTCGGTGGCCGTGCCGCTGTTCAGCGCCTTGGTCGAGGCCGTCAGCGTGTCGCTCCCGAACGACCCGACGCCCGCGTTGAGCTGCTTGTACACCTGGGCGAGCGTGAGCGCGGCCGGGCCCCCCGTGCGCAGCAGGGCGGGCACCACCTGCGGGTCGAGCCCCTCGACCAGGACCCGGCCGTCGTGGCGGTAGTCGTCCTGCAGGCCGAGCAGGGACAGCATCGTCGGCCGCACGTCGGTCTGGTCGACCCAGGTCGCGTCGTCCAGGCCCCGCGACCGCACGCCGGGACCGACCAGCCCGAGCCAGATCCGGTTGATCTCCGGCGAGAAGTCCCCGTGGTTCCACGCGAACGCGGGGTTGATCGCCACGCACGGCGTCGTGCAGTTGGGCGCGCCGGCGAACAGGAAGTAGTCCGGCCTGGCGAATGCCGTGAACGTCGGCGTTCGCGCGGGGTCGGCGGTGAGCATGTGGAGCAGCTTCATCTCCACCGGGTCGGCCAGGAAGCTCACCACGTTCTCGGTCGCTCCGCCCTTGTAGGGGTTGCTGGCGGTGAGCGCGGCGGCGTCGCGCTCCAGCGTCCGGGTCACGGCGGCGTCGCGGGCGGGGTTGCCGGTGACGTAGAAGTTCGGCGCCGAGTCCGAATGCACCGCGAACGGCGTCAGGTTGGCGCGCTGGGTGGCCAGCAGCCCGGTCAGGTTGCCGTTCAGCTCGCCGATCTCGCCGGGGCCGTAGGTGCAGGGCGTGGTCACGCCGTCGCAGCCGGTCTTCTGCACGCCGGCGAAGTGGTCGCCCTCGTCCGTGGTGACGGCGAACAGGGTGTTCGAGCGGTCGATCCCGTCCGATTCCAGGCGGCTGAAGAACTTGGCGAACGCGTCGTCGTAGGAGCGCAGCGCGGCCTCGTAGCCGGCCTGGCCGGGACCGAACGCCGGCCCGGTCGGGTGCTTGTCGTGCACGTCCGACAGGTACGCGTAGGTCACGGGCACGCCGTGCTCCTGCATCGACGCCACGTACGACAGCGACACCGCCGCGCTCATGCCGTCGAACCCCGGGAAGCCGAGGTGACCGGCGGGGTCCTGGACCGGGTTGCCGTCGAGGTCGTCGAGGGGACCGCCCGGATGGATCTGCGGCACCACGTATTTGTGACCGAACAGCCCCTGGAAGCCGTCGTAGCCACCGGGCTCGTCGGGCAGCAGGTCGGGCCGGACGCCCTCGGCGCCGGCGCAGGGCGCCGCGCTCTTGGCGCAGTGCACCGAGATCCCGACGAAGTCGGCGGTCGCCCTGACGGGGTCGGCCTTGACCTCGGCCGCCTCGGGCGAGTCCGCGCCGAACACCGTGGGGATGTCCGTGCCGATGTTCTCGAGCACGATGTTCGCCGACGCCACCGCGCCGACGCTGCAGCCGGCCCTGGTGTAGGGCACCCACGGTGCCGGTGCGGTCCTGCCGGCCTCGTTGATCATCTGCGGTGTGCTGTCGGTCCTGACGGGCGGGTTGGTGAGATCGTTCAGCGGGTCGGTCCAGTACGCGAACGAGCCGGCCGGGTTGCTGGTCCCGTCGGGCTTGAAGTACCGGAAGCTGTTGGAGATCGGCATGCCGTGCCGGTCCCCGTACACCCCGGTGAAGCCGTCGAGGATCCCGGTCGCCGTGTGGGCGATGAGCTGCGTGTGGTTGTTGCCGAACATGACGCCGTTGCCCTCGATGAAGTCCCTGAGGTGCGGCATCTGCTCGAGGTCGGACGGGACGGCCGGGTTGTCGCGCGTGAGATGGACGTTGTCGAACACCAGGTAGACCACGTGCTGGATGCGGCCACCGGCCGAGCTCAGCCGGCATCCCGGCTGGCCGGCGGCGCCCGCCGCCAGTCCGGGCGTGCCGATCCCAAAGGCCGCGACCACGCAGGTCATGACCCCGACCAGCGCCATCGTGCGGCGTGCGAGCCGTGCCGAATGCAACCTGCTCACCAGAGCCCTCCCCCCCGTTCACGATGGAACGGACAGACAGCCTTGTGGACCGACCGTATCACCACAATTCAACGAAATGGAGTCCGTTGCGTGGACAGGGTCGTGGAGGCTCCGGTCGGCTGCGTGCTCTGGCGTACGTTCGATCACCGCGGTCGGGGCGCCTGTGCCCGGGATCCTGGTCGGGCGGCTCGGGAGTCGACCACGGACGCCTTCAGAAAGACGCCCTCGTCGGTGACGGTCCCGGCGGCGAGCCGCCAGCCGGGGACCTCGCGGGTGAGGACGCTGCGCGCCCCGAGCAGGGCGCCCGTGGCAGGGTCCAGGAGCAGCGCCGCCTCCGCGAGCACCTTGACGGCGGTCGGCTCGGTGCGGCCGATGCTCCCAGGCGGCTGCACGCTGGTGCCAGGACCGTGTGTGACCCTGGCAGGCCGCTGCAGCAGCGGAGCGGCCAGCGCCACGGCCAGCGCGGCGGCCACGACCGCCCCTCCTGACAGCAGCCGGCCTCTGCGGGCCAGCCGAGGCGCGCGGCGACGGTCGCGGGTGGGCTCTGGCTCGCGGGCTTTGACTTCGGCGGCGGCCACAGCCAGCAGCCGCGCACGCGCCGCTTGCAGGGCGGCCCCGTCCGGCTCCGCGGTATCTGCGGCGATGCTGCGAACCAGGTCGAGCTCGTCGTCGTTCATGCTGGATCGGTCCTCCCCGGTGGGATGGGTTGCAGCTCCGCCGGCTCCTCAATGGCCGTCCAGCCGAGCTGGCGGCGCAGGCGCTGCCGCGCGCGGTGCAGGCGGGAGCGGACGGTGCCCGGGCGGCACGCCAACGGCCCGGGCGATCCCGGCGGGGTCGAGGTCCGTCCAGGCAAACAGCAGCAGCACCTCGCGCTGCTCGGCGGGGAGGTCGGCCACGGCCCGCGCGACACACCGCGCGGCAGCAGTGGCGTCCACCCGTTCGGCGACGCCGTCGCCGATGTCCGGCCCAGTGGGTTCGAGCGCGACGCGGGCATAGGCGCGCAGCCGCCGCTCCTCGGCGCGGGCGTGCTGGCGCAGCAGGTTCCCAGCGATCCCGTACAGCCAGGCGGCAGCGTCGGGACGCTCGGGCTGATACCGGTGGCGCTGCCGGAACGCCAGGACGAACGTCTCGGCGGCAAGGTCGTCGGCCAGCTCGCGGCCGACCCGCCGCCGCAGGTAGCGGAGGATCGCCGGGTAGTGCCGGTCGAATACCTCGGCGAAGCGGGCCGGCTCCGCAAGCGACGCGGCGATCACGTCGGTGTCGTCCGTCGGGGGCTCCTTGTCGTCGGAGTGCTGTCACCCAGTCAATGGCCGGAGCGGCCACCGCGTTCCCCTGCTCTGCCCAGGTTGGCGGCTGTGTCAAAGTCCGGTCCGAGCACAAGGAGTGGAACGAAAGTGGAACCATGAGCGAAACGTATGTACACGGCTATCACCCGCGGGAGAACGAGCGCCTGCAGGATCAAGCCGGAACGCTGGTCGACCTACTGCACTCCGACACCGCATACCCTGGCGGGAGCACAGTGCTCGAGGTTGGGTGCGGCGTCGGCGCCCAGACGGTCACCCTGGCCCAGCGGAGCCCCGATGCGCGATTCACGTCGGTTGACGTCTCCGCAGACTCGATCGCCGAAGCCAAGCGAAGGGCCGACCGGGCTGGACTCACCAACGTGGAGTTCCGACAAGCGGACATCTTCGCCTTGCCCTTCAACGCCGAGTCCTTCGACCACGTTTTCGTCTGTTTCGTCCTGGAGCACCTCTCGCGGCCCGTTGCGGCCTTGGCGATTGTCAAGCAGATGCTCAGGCTCGGTGGCACCATCACCGTTATCGAGGGCGATCACGGATCGACCTACTTCTATCCCGATAGCCCCGCCGCCCATGCGGCGATCCAGTGCCAGATCACGATGCAGCGGGAGGCCGGCGGCAACGCACTGATCGGCCGACAGCTTTACCCTCTGATGGTCGAGGCGGGCTTCGACGCGGTCCGTGTCTCCCCCCGGATGGTGTATGTGGATTCGAGCCGACCTGCCCTGGTCGATGGTTTCACGAGGAAGACGTTCACCGCGATGATCGAGGGCATTCGCGAGTCCGCGATTGCGGCGGGTCTGATCGAGCCGGAAAGCTTCGATGCAGGCGTCCAAGATCTCCACCGAACGACCGAGGCCGACGGTGTGTTCTGCCATACGTTCTTCAAGGGCGTAGGCGAGAAAGGGCGCCAACCTGAGTAGAGTAGACAGGTGAGTTACGCGAACTTGCCGAGACAGGGCTTATGGACATCACGCCGTAGGTGCCCGTAGCCGATCAACCACGCATTCCGCTCTCCGACAGCCCGGCGCCGGGGCGCCACGCAGATGAGATACAGGCTGCTGGGCCGTCGACGGAGGCTTGCCAACGAGGCAGTAGGTCACAAAACGGGCCTACCCTGTGGTCGAGGTTGAAGCCAACGGCGTCACCCGTGTACCGAGGTCGTCCTCGTCCGACGGAGGCCATCTGCGCTCCAGGGTTGGCTCGGCCGCGCATGATCTGGGAGTACTTGGGGTACTCGCCGGTGAGCTCGGCGATGACCGAGGCAGTGGTGGTCAGCGTTATGCCCTCGCGCTCCATCCGCCGCAGCGAGATGTCGTGGCCGAGCGCGGTCGCCGAGCCGCACGCATCGGCGACGAAAGTCACCTGGTAGCCGTCACGGTGAGCGTGTAGGGCCGGGGCGACTCCGCAGACCTCGGTGCCGATCCCCGCCGTGATCAGCTGGCGCCGGCCCGTGGCGGAGACCGCCTTCGCGACGGCCGGGTCGGCCAGGGAATCGATGATCCCGTGGCGGTCGATGCGGTTGTCGTACGCGGCGGGCAGGATCTCCTCCAGCGACGGCAGCAGGGCGCCGTTCTGCCCGTCCTCCTCGCTGGTCGTGAAGATCATGGGCACGTCGAGAATCGCGGCGGCTCTGGCGAGCCTGCGCACGTTGACCTCCACCTCGTCGCGCGGGGGCGCTTTCACCACCCGCTCGAAGACGCCGGTCTGGTGGTCGACGAGCAGGAATGCCGCGGTGGCAGGCGAGAGTGGCTTGGGTGTCATGTGTCTCTCCTTCGGACGTTGATTGGACTTGGTGACCTGGCGCGGATTGCTCACGCACGGCTTGGCTGCGGCCGCCGGGCCCGAGCGGGCGGCGGGGCCTGCCCGCCGGAGCCGGTCTTGGCTGGGCCGCGCAGCGGCCGCTCGCGCGGGAACAGCACGAGCGCGAAGCCGGCGAAGGCGATCGGAGCGGCGAGCAGCAGCCCGCCGAAGGCGGTCAGGCACGCATTCGCGTTCCTACCTGCTTGGGGGGTGCTCGTAGGGGGAGTTGAGCGCGAGCTGCTCGATCGAGGACTGATGGAACCCGGGGATGTGGTCGGCCGCGACGGTGGTCATCCAGGTCGAGCTGGCAACCTGGGGCTTGTCGCGCAGGTCGGTGACGATCGCGTCGATGAACGGCCCGGCAAAGCCGGGCCGTGTCGCCATGATCCGGCTGATCTCGTCCTGGTCGAACTGCTCCAGGCCGAGCCCGGTCACGTCCGCGCCGATGCCGTCCGCGCCGGTGGCGGTCTCCGGGCTCTTGAAGGCGGAGATCCCGCCGGTCCCGTGCAGCGCCGCCACGTCCCAGACGTTGTCGGCCCGTTTGCGTGACATGCCGTGCTCCAGCACGAACGCCCGCGCGGCGTTGGCGCTGGCGACCTCGAAGCGGACGTCAGGCGAGTGGTAGGCGGCGGTGAGGCCGAGGTCGTGCAGCATCACCCCGGCGAACAGCACCTCGACGTCGACGTCGGTGCCCTGCGCCGCGGCGATCAGCGACGCGAGCTGGAAGCTGCGCTGGCAGTGCTGCACCAAAAACGTCGGCGAGCTGGACCGCAGCAGGTCCTCGATCGCCCGGGCCAGCTTGGTGCGGGGCGCCTGTGGTCGGACCGCCGCCCCGGCACTGCCCCCCGTCGCCGCGTCGGCGCGCCCGTGGCCCACGCCGACCGCGACCAGCACGCCAGCGGCGGTCGCCGCCGCTGTCGACACGAACCCGCGGCGGGTCACCGCCGTCTCCGTGGACGCCATGATGCTCCGATCCCTCCCTGTCACCTCGCCAGCCCGTGGAGGCCCAGGCGCCCACTATGGGCGGGCACGCCACGCACCCGCCAGTGGCAAGAAGGACACTGTTGGGCTATATCCTGCCAACATGGGCCTGCACCACGTGGTCACCCTGACGCCCGAAGGCTGCGTCCTGCTCGACGTCGCCCGGCTACGACCAGGTGGCGCGCCCACCCCGACCATCCCAAGCGGCCGGGCTCGGGCTGGCGCGCCCGCCGCCGTGGGTCAGTCCCCGATCTCGGCGAGGACCTTGGCGGCGTGGCCGTCGGCCTTGACCTTGTACCAGGCGCGCTCGATGCGGCCGTCGGGGCCGACCAGGAAGGTCGAGCGGATCACGCCGACGCTGGTCTTGCCGTACAGGGTCTTCTCGCCCCAGGCGCCGTACGCCTCCATCGCGCGGTGGTCGAGGTCGGACAGCAACGGGAAGCGCAGCCCGTACTTCTCCTGGAACCTGCGGTGGCTCTTCGCGTCGTCCGGGGAGATCCCGACCACCGGGACGCCCGCGCGGTCGAACGCCCCGAGGTTGTCGTTGAACTGGCATGCCTCAGCCGTGCAGCCGGGCGTGTCGTCCCTGGGATAGAAGTAGACGATCACCCTGCGGCCTTTGAAGTCGTCCAGCGACACGGTGTTGCCGTCCTGGTCGGGCAGGCTGAATGGGGGCGCCTGCGCGCCGGGCTCGAGTTTGGCCACCTGCGGTCCTCCTGTCAGCTCCGGTAGACGAGCACTGGGGTCCCGAACGCGAGCCGGTCGTAGAGCCCGTCCATGGCCGTGGTGGTGATGCGGATGCATCCGTGGCTGGCCGGGAACGGCGGCACGTTCGGGGCGCCGTGCAGAGCGTAGCCCCCGACGAAGAAGGCCGGCCTGTAGAGCAGACCGAGGACGCTGCGGTGCCAGCCGTTGATCTTGCGCTCGACCCGGAAGCTGCCCTCCGGGGTGTGGGCGATGCGCACGTCGCCGTCCACGACGTACTGCTGCCCGGAGCCCGAGGAGGCGTCCAGGATCTGCTCGATGCGCCCGTCCGAGACGACGTACACCACCTGGAGGGTGAGATCGGCCTCGATGTGCAGGCCGCTGCCGTGCTGGCGCGGGGACGGGCGGCGCGGGCCGGCGAGGGCCTTCATGGTCTTCGGGCCGGCGACCCCGTCGCGCTCGAGCCGGTTGACCTTCTGGAACGCGACCACCGCGTGGCTCGTCTCGGACCCGAGCTCACCGTCGGGCTTGCGCACCTCGTAGCCGAGGGCGGCGAGCCGCCGCTGGAGCGCGAGCACGGCTGCTCCGTGGTCCCCCAGGCGGAGGTTGGGCGGGTCCGGCTTTCTCTTGGGCTTGGACGCAGGCGGCGAGCCGGCCTTCCCGCCCGAGCTGGGCGGGGCGCTCTGGCCCGCACGGCCACTGGTGGTGGAGGGGCTCGAGGCGGTGGGGTGGCTCGTGGTGGTGCGGTGGCTCGTGGTGGTGGTTGCGCCGGCGGCCGCGTGCACGCCGCTCTTGCCGGAGGCCGGGCTGCACGCGGCCAGCCCCAGGGCGGCGGCGACCGCGACCCCCAGCAGACCCGTGCCCCTCCACGCGCGCCGTCGTGTCATACCGCCCACCGTCCCTTCAACAAAGGTACTCCACACCGGCGGAGTCGTCCGACTTCTCCCACCGGTTGTCACCTTGGTACCAGGGATCGTCGCCGTGCGCGGTCACGGAGGGATAACAGTTGAAAGGACCGACCTTGACTCGGTGAGGTGGTCGGCTGTGGGCAGGGCCGGTGGCGGGGTGGCGAGCCAGCGGCCGGCGTAGCGGGCGGCGACCCGGGCCGCTCGCCCGTCGCCGTGACGGCGGAGCCGGTGGGCGGCGTGGGCGGCGAGCAGCCCGGCGGCGTAGGTGCGGCCGAGCCGCAGCGCGAAACCGCGCAGGTGCGCCTGGAGCGCGGCGCCGTCCGCGCCCTCCCAGGCCCGCAGATCCTTGGCGAGCGCCTCGGAGGCGCGACCGACCAGGGCCGCGGTGCGGTCCAGGCCTGCCGGCGCGCTCCGCAGCGGGGCGAGCTGCTCGTCGAGGTCGTCCAGGAGCGCGCTGACCGCCCGGTCGACGCGCTCCGCGCGGGCGACGTCGAGGCTCAGGACGTTGGTGGTGCCCTCCCAGATCGGCAGGACCTGCGCGTCCCGCAGCAGCCGCGGGATGCCGGTGTCCTCGACGTAGCCGGCGCCGCCGAACGCCTCGACCACCTCGCTCGCGTGCGCCACCGCGTCCTTGGCGGTGAGCAGCTTGGCGACCGGGACCAGCGCGCGCAGGGCCCGCTGCTCGCGCTCGCCGGCCGCGCCGTGCTCGAGCCTGCCGAGCAGCTCCACGGCCCGCACGACCAGCGTGAAGGCCGCCTCCGCCTCGACCGCGAGCTCCGCCAGCGTCTCCCGGTGCAGCGGCAGGTCCTCCAGCCGCCGCCCGAACGCCTGGCGCACCCGCGCATAGGCCACGGCCAGCTCGGCGCCCCGGCGCATGCCCGCCGCCGCGCTGACCGCGTTGTGCACGCGGGTCACGTTCAGCATCCCGGCCATCTTCTTCAGGCCCGCCTCGACCCCGCCGACCGGCGTGGCGACCGCCCCGGCCAGCTCCAGCTCCGCGGTCGGCAGCGCGCGCGTGCCGAGCTTGTCCTTGAGCCGGTTGACGAGGACGGTGGAGCCGAGCTGCGACTGCCCGGTCAGGGGGTCGAGCCGCTCGACCAGGAACAGCCCCAGGCCCCGGCTCCCTTCCGGCGCGCCCTCGGGCCTGGCCAGCGCGAGCGCGCAGTCGGCGGTCGTCGCCGAGGTGAACCACTTGACGCCGTGCAGGCGCCAGCGGCCGTGATCGTCAAGGCGGGCGACGGTGGCCGTGCGGCCGACGTCGGAGCCGCCCTCGCGCTCGGTCATCCACTGGCCGGAGGTCCAGGCCCGCTCCGGGTCACGCGAGGTCAGCAGCGGGACCACCCGCTCGCGCAGCTCCGCGGGAGCATGGTCGACCAGGACCCGCACAGCGGCGTCGGTCATCGCCAGCGGGCAGGTGGCCACCGCCGACGACGGTGCGTACAGGTGCAGCAGGGCGTGCTGCAGGACACGCCCGTACGCGCCGTGACGGCCGTCGTAGGCGAGCGCCACCAGCCCGGCGCGTTCCTGGGCAGCGATCAGCTCCTCCCATGCGGCGCTGACCTCGATGCGGTCCAACCGCCGGCCCCAGGCGTCGAACTGGACCAGCCGGGGCGGGGCCGCCTCCGCCAGCTCCGCGAGCCGCGCCAGCTCCCCGGCGGCGGCCGCTCCCATGGCGTCCAGCTCGGGGGTGGCCTCGGCCAGCACGTCGGCGGGCAGCAGCCGCTCCAGGTGCTCGCGCAGGACCGTGTCCGACCGGTAGGTATTGGCGAGGGTTGGCGGTTGCTGGAAGAAGGTCACCGCGCTCCCCTTTCCGGTTGCGGCGGCTCGAGCTGGTTGAGGATGTCGAACAGCTGGCCGAAGCGGTTGATCGTGGCCCTGCCCAGCGCCGGCAGCAGGCGTGCCTGGTTGACGAGCAGGAAGCGG
>WNFY01012632.1_pt1 | contig 10713 bp, 15 predicted proteins | sample 5400091 | NCBI WGS metagenome assembly WNFY01 (sample SAMN13153364, study PRJNA577476) | soil metagenome | isolation source: 60 cm soil or saprolite under grassland replicate 1 | place: USA:California | collected 2016-06-15
TATACTTCGGCTGAATGCCGAGGTATTCGGCGATCTGGAGAGTGGGAGACCAGCCGGCTGAGCCTGCGCTGAAGATGCCATCCACCTCGGAGAGAGCGATGCCGGCGTCCTCGAGAGCGTTGCGGGCGGCTTCCGCGTGCAGCTGGAGGGTGGATTTGTGGGGGACGATGCCGATCTCGTCGGACTCGTCGGCGCCGACGATGGCGACCCGCTTGTAGAGGGAGGCTTTGTCGCGATCAGTGGGAGTCATCGCCGGTGGAGCGTGGTGCGCGCGGGTCTGAAGACGCCGCGCCTACATTTATGCTCGTCCTCATACGGGGCGGAATTTAGGGAGGGAGACTTCTTCGGTGACGTCGTCGAAGGTAACCACAACGGGCATGTCGCAGCGGACTTGGGTAGGGTCTGGCTCCACGCCGATGAGGTTGGTGTAGAGTCGGGGGCCTTCCTCGAGCTGGACGAGTGCCGTGACGTAGGGGACCTCGTCTTGCCAGCCCGGGTGCCAGGCACGGTGCTGGATGGCGTAGGTGTAGACACGGCCGCGGCCGCTCGCTTTGCGCCACTCGATATCCCAGCCGAAGCAGGCGGGGCAGAAGTCGCGGGGGTAAAAGTAGAACTTCTGGCAGTTGCGACAAAAGGGAATCCAGAGCTCGTGGTTGCGGCAACCGTCCCAGTAGCGCTTGGACTCGGGGCTTGGCGTCGGAAGGGGCTTGCGATATCCGTCCTGGGCCATGGGTTCCTTAACCTTAACGTTAAGGAGGAGCGAGGAGCAAGGACGCGTGAGGTACGAGGTACGAAGTACGAAGGATGAACCGTATGGCAGGCGTTCGATCCCCCGGGCTCCCCCCGCCTTCTACCCCGCTTCCCTCGGGATGACAGAGAGAAGGCGGGGAGCCCCTGCGGCAGGGCTCCCCGCCAGCGGGAGGGGTGGGGGTTGTAGGATCAGGCTCCGGCGGCGGTCTGGCCGAACTGGATGATGTTCGCCGGCTGGCGGGTGGGCTGGTCGGCGTAGCGAAAGACGATCTCGGGAAAGTCGACGTCCACGCCCGCCGTGAAGATCAGGGCGAGGAAGAGGCCCATCGTGCGCATCGCGAGCGCGATCTCTCCCGGCATATCGGTCATCGGGTTTCGCTTGTCGATCTCGAGCATGCGGGCGTTGACCTGATCCATAACGCTCCGGTCCTTGTAGACGTCCGGGTTGCTGAACGCTCTGACCATCTCGCCGACCGCGACTGCCCGCTCGAGGTCGTTCTCGTACTTGTAGTTAAAGCCAGCGTCCCTCAGGGTGTCGACGAGAGTTTCGTCATCGTGCCCGAAGATGCTCTTTGCGAGAGCTCGGTAAGCGAGGTGGAACTCAGGGGTGAAGCGCTTCACGAGCCCGAAGTCCAGGATGGCAACGCGGTTGCCGGGAAGGGCGAAGATGTTGCCGGGATGCGGGTCGGCGTGGAAGTGGCCGTGGGTGAGCATCTGTTCCATGTAGACTTCGCCGAGGAGCTGGATGACCTTCTGAAGATCGATGCCCGCCTCGCGGATGCGATCGAAGTCGGTAATCTTGATGCCGTCGATGCGCTCCATGACGAGCACGCGCTTACGCGTCCACTCGTGGACGACCCGCGGGATGATTACGTTCGGGCGATCGGCCAACTGAGCGGCGATCGCCTCCATGTTCTGGGCCTCGTGATGCATGTCGACTTCGAACGGGATGTTCGCAGCGAGCTCGCGGTAGATAGGGTCGAGGGGCGCCGAGTAGAAGCGGGACTCGAGCCAGAGGATGGCTTTGAGGATCCACAGGTCGCTATAGACGAGGCGATCGATCCGGGGATAGACGACTTTGACGGCAACGTCACGGCCGTCCTTTAACCGCGCACGGTAGACCTGCGCGAGCGAAGCGGCGGCGACCGGCTTGTTGTCGAATTCGGCGAAGACTTCGCCGATGCGGGCGCCAAGCTGGCCTTCGATGTGCGGCCGCATGGTCTTCCATGGGCGCGGTGGGACCTGGTCCTGAAGGCGCGAGAGGACCTGGATGTATTCGGCCGGCAGGATGTCGCCGCGGCTGCCTAGCGTCTGGCCGATTTTTATCATGAGGCCTTGGAGGCGGAGGGTGGCTCGGTAAATGCGGCGGGCGCTCTTCAGATGCTGCCTGCGTAGACGACGTTCATATCGCTCCACTGACATACGCGGCTTGCGCACCTGGAGTGTCTTGTACTCGAGAAGAATGCGGGCAGCGACGCCGCCGGCGTAGCCGAGGCGGACGACGCCTATATCACGCAGCTGTGGAACGGGCATCGGCGGTGGCTCCTACCTTTGCTGGCTGCTGTACGGCAGGCGGGTTGACGACGGTCTCAGGCTCTTGGGCGTACTTGAGCGCGATCTGCGGGATGTTGTTCTCCTGAAGGTCGAGGTTGCTGCCGACTGTCGCGCCGAGACCGAAGAGCAGGAAGAAGACACGCATGGCCAGCGTCATATCGCCGGGCATGTCGACGAGAGGGTTCTTCTTGAAGGCTTCGCCCCAAGCCTCGTTGACAGCCTGTACGATCTCCTTGTCCTTGTAGGTCTCGGGATCGCTCATCGCGCGGAAGAATTCGCCGGAGGCGACGAACGATGCGTCGTCCGCTTCGTTCTTGAGCCGCATGCCCTGCGCTTTGAGGCCGCGGACCAGGCCTTCGTTGTCACCGGTGAACATGGAGCGGGTGGTGAGCTTGAAAGCCTCGCGGAAGTCGTCGGTGATCTTCTTGGTGAGGCCGAAATCGAGGAGGCCGAGACGGTTGCCGGGCAGGCCGAGGAGGTTGCCGGGGTGGGGATCAGCATGGAAGTGGCCGTGGCGCATGATTTGTTCCATATAGACCTCGACGAGGAGCGGAAAGAGCACCTCCGTATCGATGCCGGCAGCGCGGAGGCCGTCGAGGTTGGTGATCTTGATGCCGTCGATGTACTCCATGGTGAGAATGCGTTTGCTCGTATGCTCCTCAACGATGCCCGGAATCACGACATCGTCACGATAAGCGAGAGTGGACGCGATGGCCTTCATGGCTTCGGCTTCGTGGAGCATGTCGACTTCGAGTGGGACGTTGGCGGCGAGCTCCTGGTAGACGGGCTCGAGGGGATAGTTGCTGAAGCGGGACTCGAGCCAGATCATCCCGCGGAGGATACGGAGGTCTGTCCGGACGAGTCGCGGGCTATTGGGATAGACGACTTTGACGGCGACCTGACGGCCGTCTTTTAGTTTCGCCTTATAGACCTGGGCGAGTGAGGCGGCAGCGACCGGCTTGCGGTCGAATTCAGCGAAGACGGACGCGATGGGGCCGCCGAGCTCGCGCTCTATGTGCGGCTTCATCTCGTTCCAGGGATGAGGCGGCACCTTGTCCTGGAGGAGCGAGAGGACGCTGGCGTACTCTTCCGGGAAGACGTCGGGACGGCTGCCGATCGTCTGGCCGATTTTGATCATGAGCCCTTGGAGACGGAGGACAGCGCGATAGATGCGCTGTGCGCTGCGGCGGTGATGATCCCGGAGCCGTCTATCGTACTCCTCCGGGGACATTCCCTTCTTTCGCATCGCAAGGAGTTTGTAGCCGGACAGGATGCGGGCCGCGGTCGTGGCGGCGTGGGTGAAACGGAAGACTCTGTTTTCGCGAAGGCCGGGCAGCATTTTCGCACTCCTTCCCGGGGCTCCGGCGCCCCGTTGAAGTCATTAGGACGATGTTCGGGTGATTAAAACTGTGATCTCCATCACAATTGCCAACACCTAGGTTGGCAATTAGCCTCCTCTACGAGATCGTTCCTCCAGGCGGCGGAGCTGGCCCGCAGTCAGGCGGCGCTCCATCGCGGGGCCGAGGATGTCGTCGAAGACATAGACGAAGAGGAAGTGAATGGCGAGGATGCCGCCCCAGATGGCGGCGACCCATTGAATGAACCAGCCGTCTGGGGTCAGAACGTCGATCGCCAAGATGAGGAGCATCACCGGAATAAAGATGGCAAGGTGCTGCAGGAATCCCATTTGCTGGTGAGCGCGGTGTCTGGCTTCGCGCCGCAGCCGTTCGTCATCAGTGACGGGCTCGGCGTCGCTTTCGCTGTCCCAGGAACAACCTCTCATGTCGGACCTCCTTCTGGTGCTCAATCGAAGACGACTGTTCTGTCCGCGTGTGCGGGCGCTTTCAGCAGTTCGCGCAAAGGGACGCCGATGCCGTAGGTATGTATCTTCGGCGCCGGTTTGACCTTTATGAAGCAGAGGTCGGGCTCATTGAGTACGCCAAATCCGGTTATGGACTTCAGCTTGCCCGCTTTCAGAAGGGCGACAATCTCAGGATCCTCGCGCGATAGACTCGCGGCTGTGCCGGTGAACTGAATCGAAAATGGGGGGCCAACCGGGTACTTCCGAACCGGAATGCAGATTGCCACGTTGGGATTGCGTTGTACGTTCTTAGCTTTCTTAGTGTCACTTCCGGTAGCGAAGTAGAAGGCTCCGTCCACGAACTTGTACATGATGCCTACGGCGTGCGGCTTACCGTCAGGAGTCGCGCTTGCCAGCGTGCAATAAGAGCGCCGCGAGATGATTTTTTTCAGTTGCTCGCGCAGACGAATCGAACTCGCCGACTGCCTGACTGTCGCCGCATCGGTCATATGACGGCCTCTTCGGTGATGGCCTTCTCACCTTGAGATCCGGCGTGGAGGTAGGTATCCGCGCCAGCGAGCGCGCCCGGCATAGCCGCCTTGATGCGGTCTAGGGCTTCCATGGCTGTGCGGACCTCATTGACGCCGTCGTAACCGTGCTGTTCGTTTTCGAAGATGGAATCGTCGGCGGCTTTGATCTTCTGGATAGCTTCTTCAGTCCACTCCAGTTCGGCCATGTGGACCTTCAGGCCGCAGTCGATCGTGAGCTGCCAGAAGAGAGCTTCGTGCTGGAGGCCGATCGACTCGACGAATTTGTCGACGAACTGATGCGCGTACTGGAGATAGGTGAGGGCCGTCCGCGTCTCGTCGGCGCAATTCTGGAGGACGGAAATCAGCTCCGGTTTTGCCAGTGACGAGCCGAAGAAGACCTTGATGAGGATCGGCTCTCTAACCTGCTCATGCTGGGCCGGCGTCGCCAGCCAGTCGAGGAGCTCGCGGCGGCCGGTATCAGTGATGGAGTAGACCTTGCGGTTGGGGCGGTCCTCCTGGACCTCGACCTTCATTTCGACGAGGCCTTCGCCCTCCAGTTGCTTGAGTGCGGGGTAGATCTGACTGAGCTCGGCGTTCCAGAAATGAGCCACGGAGGTGTCGAAGAACTTCTTGAGCTCGTAGCCGGTCATTGGCCCGTAGTTGATGAAGCCGAGGAGCGCGTGCTTCAGCGACATGAGATGACGCTCCTACGGCAAAGCATTTGATGGCGAGTCCGGTTCATTTACCCCTCCTTGTTCCGGCTAGCCGCGGCCGGCCGGGTTTGGGTGACTTGCGACCACAGAGCCGACGGCGCGACCGTCGAGGTGAAGCGCGAGGTGCGCGAGGAGATTGGCGAGGACCGTGCGTACACCTGACGGGCGCGTACCGCGCATCCGCGCGCTTGCAGTCAGGGCGGCGATCTCGCGGTGGCGTTCGGCCAGCTGTGCTTCCCAGAGCAGCGGGCTTGAGTTCAAGTCCAACATTGGAACACCTCTTCTCTACTCAAGCAACTGGATATATCAACCCTTATATAATTCGGAGCCAAATAGCTGTCAAGTGCTTTGAGGGCGAGTTTGTGTGATTTCGGTCACACTCAGACCCAGTTCGTGCTTGGTTGTTGCTATAGAGACCCTGTGCTATACTCCGGCGCGACTGGCTAGGGATAATTTTCACAAAGTCTGCGCCCATGTTGCCTGAATGGGGTCAAGTCGGCTTTTTGCTCCTGATTGCGCTCATCTTCCCTGTCGGCGGAATCGGAACTTCCTGGCTGTTTGGAAGGCTGGGGGTGCGCCCCGAGCGGCCGGACCCAATTAAGGAAGAGACGTACGAATGCGGTGTAGAGACCGAGGGTACGGCCTGGGTACAGTTCAACTTCCGCTACTACTACTTCGCGCTGCTGTTCGTCGTTTTTGACGTCGAGGCGGTGTTCCTCTATCCCTGGGCGGTCTCCTTCGAACGGGTGGCAGTCACCGGCTTCATTGAAGTCCTAACGTTCGTGCTTATCCTCCTGATCGGGCTCCTCTACGCCTGGCGCAAGGATGCTCTCGAATGGACTTAGCGTGACCAAGATCATCACAGGTCTCGATATAGCGCACCGCATCGAGCAGATGTTTCCGGCTGCCGTTGAGGACGCGCTTCCCGAAGCAGCGACGGTGACTCCGGCACAGCTGCTGGACGCCTGCTCTTTTCTGAGGGACGACCCGGAACTAAAGTTCGAGTTCCTGAGCTCGCTGACGGCCGTGGACCGGCTCGAATACTTCGAGGTTGTGTACCACCTTACGTCCATCCGGCTCAACCAAATGACGGCGATCAAGGTGAAGACGACTGGCCGCGAGAACCCGCGAGTGCCGTCGGTGACGCCGATCTGGCCGGGAGCAAATCTGCAGGAACGCGAGGCGTATGACCTGATGGGGATCGTGTTCGTCGGTCACCCGGACCTGCGCCGGGTGTTCCTGTGGGATGGGTTCGATGGCTGGCCGCTACGCAAGGACTATCTCATCGGACCGGGCGGACGCTTTCCCGGGCTCGAGCGGTTCCCCGGCGAGTCTCCGGAGCCTCTCGGCGGCAGGGGCTAGCATTGACGGTCCGAGCGGAGCCGTTCGTCGTCAATCTCGGGCCACAGCACCCTAGCACGCACGGGGTCTTTCGGCTGCGCCTGACGCTCGACGGCGAGAGGATCATCGACGCGGACATGGTGATGGGGTACCTGCACCGCTCGATGGAAAAGCTGGCCGAGGAGCGAACATACACGCAAAACATCCCGTTCACGGATCGGACGGACTATCTCGCCGCGATGACGGGCAACCTGGCGTATGTCATTGCCGTCGAGCAGCTGTGCGGCATCGAGCCGCCGGAGCGTGCGCAGTGGCTGAGGACTATCATGTGCGAGTTGCAACGCATCGCGAGCCACTGCATGGCGGTTGGCATTTTCGCGAATGATGTCCAGGGACGTGCCCCCCGAGTTCATGCCGGCCGCTCGGAAGCTGATCAAAGAGCTACCGAAGAAGCTTAACGAATACGAGGACCTCCTGCTGGAGAACGAGATCATCGTCGAGCGTTCCAGGGGGATTGGGGTCCTCACTCCAGAGCAGGCGATGGCCAACTCGGTAAGCGGGCCGATGCTGCGGGCGAGTGGTGTGGCGTGGGACATCAGGAAGGCGGACCCTTATGCCGCGTACGACAAGGTGGACTTCGACATCGCAGTTGGGGTCCACGGCGACGTTTACGACCGGTTCGTGGTGCGGCTGGCCGAGATGCGCCAGAGCGTCAAGATCCTCGAACAGACACTCGACCTAATACCGGACGGGCCGGTACACGCGCAGCTGCCGACAGCGACGGTGCAACCGATCGACCAGCCGGTGGCGCCGCTTGCGATCCGGCCGCCTGTTGGCGAAGCGTACGGGCGGATCGAATCGCCCCGCGGCGAGCTGGGCTTCTACCTAGTGAGTGACGGAAGCCCAGCCCCGTTCCGGTTTCACATCCGGTCACCTTCGTACATCAACCTGACACCGCTGAAGCTGATGAGCGTCGGCGGGACCGTGGCCGACGCCATCGTGATTCTGGGAAGCGTGGACATTATCGTCGGCGAGGTGGACAGGTGAGCGGAAAGGAGAATTGGGGGAACGGGGGCGCGCTTCGGCTTCGATGGACTCAGCCCGCGCTGGCGTTGGGTCGATGCTTCGATGAACTCAGCACGAACGGGGTGTAGATGATTCGGCTGGCCGAGTGGTACGACTTTCGCGACCTCGGCAATACCGTGGGTTCGCTATTGGACCAGATCCGGGACTGGGGAGCGCCGGACTGGGTGCCGTACGTCGTCTCGGGTTTGATAGGGGTTGTGGCGATCCTGCTCTGGACGGTGCTCAGTGTGCTCGCGTTCATCTGGATCGAGCGGCGGGTGGTGGGGCTGATGCAGAACAGGATCGGACCCAACCGTGTTGGGTAGGAGTGCTGTTTCTCATCGCGGTCGGCTCGCTGAACACGATCGCGATATTCATGGCGGGTTGGTCGTCGAACAACAAGTATGCGCTCATCGGGGCAATGAGGACGATAGCGATGCTGATCAGCTACGAGCTGATCCAGGTGCTGGTGCTGCTCGCGGCGGTGCTCTTCGTCGGCAGCATGAGGCTGGGGGACATCGTCGCCTGGCAGGCGGGTTACGGCGTTTGGCTGCTGTTCCTACAGCCTCTCGGTTTGCTGGGATACATCGTATCGGGAGCAGTGGAAATGAACCGCTCGCCGACAGACATCGCCGAGGCGGAATCGGAGATCGTGGCTGGGTATCACACCGAGTATGGGGGCATCAAGTTCGGCTTTTTCTACCAGGCGGAGTACCTGGCGGGGTTCGCTATCGCGGCGGTGATCGTGACGTTGTACATGGGCGGGTGGACGTTATGGGGGGTGGAGGACTGGGTGCCGGGCTGGCTGATTTTCCTGGCGAAGTTGTACGGAGTCTTCTTCATCTATATCTGGTCGCGCGGAACTCTGCCGCGCTTACGGATTGATCAGCTGATGGCGTTCGCCTGGAAATTTCTCCTCCCCCTATCGCTGGTGAATGTAATGATCATCGGCGGCGAGAAGCTGCTTTGGCAGGAGGCCGAGCTTTCTTCCGGAGAGGCGCTATCGCTGTTCGGGGTGGTCAATTGGGCGGTCGCGGTTGTGCTGATCGTCGGTTGGGCCTGGGTCCTGGGGCACCAGCGCCCTGAACGAGTGGCGCACCGGGCGGTACTTACCCAAGAGGTCGGCGCGATTCACTTCGGAGAGCCGGCGCCGACCGTCTGATGGACGATACAGGAACGGTCGTCGCATTCTACATGCTATCGGCGTTGACGATTGTGTCGGCCCTGGGCGTAGTCGTTGTGCGGAACCTGATTCATGCGGTGGTGTTCCTGATCCTGAGTTTCGTGGGGGTAGCCGGGCTCTACATAACGCTATCGGCAGATTTCGTCGCGGTCACGCAGGTCCTGATATACGCGGGTGCCGTCTCAGTGCTTATCCTGTTCGCGATTGTGCTGACGCCGACCGGAGACCGGGGTAACCAGGAGACGTTCTTGCGGCTGCCTGCGTTGCTGCTCGCTCTGCTTGTGGCGTTCACGTTGGGATACGTGGCGATCGATACCGACTGGGCGATCTCCGACCGAGAAGGGTTCCAGCAGACGGCTTCAACGATCGGGGAGGCGTTACTCGACAAGTACGTGCTGCCGTTCGAGATCGCCTCGGTACTGCTGCTCGTCGCGATGATGGGGGCGATCGTGCTTGTGCGGCCCGACAGCGCGATGGAGGGCGAATAGTGTCGGTCAACCTCGAGCATTACCTGATTGTGGGCGCGGTCCTGTTCTCGGTCGGGCTTTACCTCGCTTTGGCGAAGCGGAACTTCGTCGCTGTGTTGATGGGCATCGAGCTGATGTTCAATGCGGTGAACCTGACGTTTGTGGCGTTTTCGCGGTTCGTTCGGTCGCCGAACCCGCTCGACGGGCACGTATTCGTGGTGTTTGTGATAACGGTCGCGGCGGCGGAGGCGGCGACCGCGCTGGCGCTGGCTGTGCTCCTCTATCGTGTACGGGACACGATCAATGTCGACCGGATCGACTTGCTGAAATGGTAGGGACAGGGAACATGGAACACAGAACATGGAGCTTGGATTCCGCCTGTTGCTCGCTGTTCTTGCTTGCTTGTTCTCATGGGGCGGAGGACTAGGGCCTGTGTGGGCGAAGCTGATGGACACGAAGAACGCGTATACGGCGGAGATGTGGAAGGAGTTGCTGAACGGCGAGGCGCTTTCTGTTCGGGTGATCCCCGCGTCTGGATGGGCGAAGGCGTCTGAGCTTGAACCGCACGCGATCTATGTGCCGTGGGGGAAGCTGCATGTGGCGCAGGAGATCTTGAGGAAGATTTGAACGCGTCGCGCCGCCCCCTGTGTCCCTCGCGGCGCTATGCTCCTCATCCTTGGTGGCGGGGCCTGCTTCATCCCACCCACCCGCCCGGGAGAACAAACTGGGGGACACCCCCAGACCCCCGGCCTGCCGGCGGTTATGGGCGAGACGAGGGGGCGCGAAGCTGGTCCTGAGTACGATTCCGGAAGGGTTTGTTTGGGCGATCATGTTGCTGCCGCTCGGCTCGTTTGGGGTCATTACGCTCGTTTCATTTCTGGGGCTGACGCGGGACGGTAGTTGGAGTCCTCGGTATAGCGGTTACCTGACGATCGCGGCGATCTTTGTTGCGTTCGCACTTTCACTATGGGCGCTCGACGGCGCGATCGACGCCGATGGGGCTCGCGTCGGGTTCGACGGGCACAAGTGGGTGGTGGTCGGCGGTCTGGACGTGCACATCGGCATCACGCTCGATGGGCTGTCGGCGATCATGCTTGTTGTCGTGACGAGCGTTTCGCTGCTCGTACAAGCGTACTCGCAGGAGTACATGCGAGGAGATGAAGGGTACAACCGGTACTTCGCCTTCATGTCGCTATTCACGGCGTCGATGCTGGGGCTGGTGCTGGCATCGAACATCGTCCAGCTGTTCGTGTTCTGGGAGCTGGTGGGGCTGTGCTCCTACCTGCTGATCGGGTTCTGGTTCTACAAG